>JGI994J12354_10005469_pt1 | contig 10915 bp, 9 predicted proteins | sample IntmicLarv3ML3BL_FD_12354 | JGI IMG/M metagenome (IMG submission 12354)
CCCCCCCAATCTGGCTTAAATAAAGGGCTTTCGGGCGATTTAGTATTTTTTAAAATATTAAACAATTCCCCATTATCTATTGTTAATTCTCCATTAAAATTCTCCGCGCGGGAGGCGAGAGAAAGATTTTTTGTTAAAAAAAATTTTGAATTTGTAAAGACTATTACAAAATCCGATGGAAGAAATTTGCTTGCAAGAAAATCGAATAAAGCATTTTTCGATTCTTTAGAAAACACTGGGCATTCTGCAAAGAAGAGTAGAGTTAAATTTTTCATTTCTCGTCCTGCATTTTTCAATAAGAATGCTTCTAAATTTCTAAACAATTTCTCAATTTTAAAAAGCGTATGCTGTATCAAACAGTATGCGCTTTTTATGCATGTATTAAAATAACAAATCAACTAAACCTGATTTTTTTCTAAATCAAATAAGACAATGAAAACAAAACTAATAACAACAATAATAACTATGTTAAGCGTGCTTGCATTGAATGCAGCACCAATAACAATAGATACAAAAGAAGTGAATGGGGACATTACTAATGCACCAGACACGGCGATTATGTGGGATGGTACAACTGGCTACGGCTCAGTAGGCTATACCTATAATATCGGAACAACAGCAGTGACAAATGCGCAATACGCAGCATTCTTGAATGCAGTAGCAAGTTCAGACCCATATAATTTGTACAATACAAATATGGGAAATGCAGGAACAGGCTATGACGCAGGCGGGATAGCACGTAGTGGCACAGATGGAAACTATACCTATACAGTAATAGAAGGTAGAGGCGACTGGGCAGTAAACTATGTAAGCGCATGGGATGCGATGAGATTCTGCAATTGGTTAACAACAGGTTTCGATACCGAAACAGGTATGTATGAATTGAATGGATTAGATCCAAATACATGGCAAGCATCAGTTCTCAGAGACGCAACAGCATGGGCAAACGGTGGAGTAGCAATAGCAAGTGAAGATGAATGGTATAAAGCAGCTTACTATGATGCATCAACAGGAAACTACTATTCATATACAAACAGAATGAATAGCCAACCAAGTGGCACAGATGCGAACATAAACACCTCAGGAATCGGTCACGTGATAGACGCGGACTACGGTACAGAGGGCCCCTACGGAACGAAAGGACAGGGCGGTAATGTGTGGGAATGGAACGATTCTATAGTCGATACCTACTATTATGGTGTTCGTGGTGGGTCGTTCCTCTATAATGCGCCCTACTTGGCTTCGGAGGTACGCTACTACTACAGTGCGAATGGCGAGGACTACCTCATAGGGTTTCGTGTGCTCAGCCTCGAGGCGATTGTCATACCGGAACCATCGACATATGGTATGCTCTTTGGACTAGTGGCTATCGGTGCAGTATGGGTAGCTAGACGCCGAGGAACACTCTAGTCTTTTAGTTTTTAACCCTTTAAAAAAAACCTTTTTATTCCCTTTTTTGTCCGCGCATTGCGCGGACAAAAATTCACTTAAAATCATTGAAATTTTCTAGGGTTTTGGGGACTCGGAGTAAAAATTTATTTTCAAATTATCTATATGTCAAAGAAAGTTGATTCACCTGTATTACTCGTACGTTGGTATGAATACACCAAGTGGGTTCTTGAGCATATAGATAGTTTTCCCAAGAATCAGCGATTTATTTTTGGCACGAGACTTGCAGACAAAGTTCTATATATTATGGAAATCCTTGTAGAAGCTACTTATTCAAAACAAAAGCGTCTTATTCTAACTCGCGCAAATATTGCTATGGAAGAATTGCGCTGGCTTATAAGGCTTGCTAAGGATCGCAAAATTTTAACCGCACGACAATACGAATACAGTGCTGAGCAATTAACCGAATGTGGTAAAATGCTTGGTGGCTGGTTGCGTCATATAGGAGTAGATAGTGCCCAAACGTCATAAAAATTTGTTCGAGAAGGTTGTCTCTATAGAAAACCTTTTTCGCTCAGCTCACAAAGCAATGCTTGGCAAGCGTGGTAAAGCGCCTGCTGCAAGATGTTTTGTAGATCTAGAACGAACTGTTATCAATTTGCATCAGCAATTGTCTGATGGCACTTGGCGTCCTGGTCCCTACCACTACTTTATGATATACGAGCCTAAGGAACGTGAAGTCGCCGCGGCTGTATTTCGCGATAGAATAGTTCATCATGCTATTGTTAAAATATTAGAACCTATATTTGACAAACAATTTATCTCCGACTCCTACGCTTGTCGTGTAGGAAAGGGAAACCACGCTTGTCTTCATAGAACAATGGAGTTCACTAAGAGATATAAGTATTGTCTTAAATGCGATATTCAAAAATATTTCCCTCATATAGACCATAAGATTTTACGTTCACTAATTGAGCGTCATATCAAAGACGATAGATTGATGTCTCTAATAGACCTTATCATCGGCAGTCATGCGGATAACGTTTCTCAAGTTTGGGAAAAAGACGATGACCTTTTCAGTGTGACGGAACGTCCTCGTGGTTTGCCTATAGGCAATCTCACTAGTCAGTTCTTCGCAAACATTTATCTTCATTCTTTAGACTACTTTGTTAAACATGACTTACGTGTCAAAGGCTATATAAGATATGTAGATGATTTTCTTCTCTTTGGCGATGACCGCGCTCTTTTAAAAAATCAAGGACGTCAGGTTCGTGAGTATGTCAAAACACTCCGCTTGAATCTTCATCCAGACAAGTTCCGTATGATGGCAACAAACAATGGTGTCGATATGGTAGGCTTTGTTCAATTTCCAAATGGACGCATTCGTGTTCGTGATAAAAATGTTCGTCTCTTTTCTAGACGTCTTGACAGGCAAGCTTGGCTTGTTCGTCGGGGTTATATGGACATTGAAGATTTACGCACTCGTGCAAAATGCTGGATTGCTCATTCTAAAAATGCTCAAACTCGTGGTTTGAGACGTGACATTTTCAAACCACTAAATCTTTCGGGTTATCAAGACAATATCGTTTTCCTTGGTATTCGTGGTGGGTCGTTCAACAATAATGCGAACAACTTGGCTTCGGAGGAACGCAACTACAACAATGCGAATGACGAGAACTACAACATAGGGTTTCGTGTGGTCAGCCTTCAGACAGAAAAAACTTTTAACCTGCATAGGTCAGAACTACAAAGGAATGTATGCTCTTTTGTGGCAGAACCTCATCGGGAAGGCACTTGATATTCCAGCGAAATAGAGACTTCTCATTTTGGCAAAAAACATTTTTCCAGTTGTGGTAAGTAGGCTTTTGTCAAAAAACGCAACTGTAATTTTTATTAAACAAATTTTTATAATGAATTTTAGATATAGAATTAATTTTCTAAATCTGAATATAGTTGATTAGTATCACGGGCGAGTAGAGGGATGTAAAAATTCCAATACTCGCCCGTTTCTTTTTTTAATGAAGAATGGAAAATTAAAAATGAAGAATTGATTTTAGTCTTCCTTGCGGGGAATTTAAGATGCAGAATTTATAACACAAAAATTGCTTGCGAGCTAGGCAAAGCTCCGCTCTGCACACGAAGGGGGCTTTTGCCGTTCAGCCTTTTGAAACCTGACTTAAGGGGCAGACAGCCCCTTAAGAATCCCTGACGAGGGGCTACTCGCCCCTTCGAACCCTCGGCAAAGGCTGGTTTCGCCTTTGCAATCCCAAAGCAAGTACGACTTGCAGCGATAGTCCCTTGCGGAGCGTTTTTTGCTATTTTTAAAGCGGCGGACTATGTCCTTTAATCCTAGTTAAAGAATGAAGTCGTCAGAGAGGGTTGTTGATGTTGTTCGCTGTCCGTGTGTGACAATTGCACTTTTATCGGATTTATATTTTCTCTCGAAAATATAAATATCACCGATAAAAGCGCACACCAATATTAAAGTGGCGTGCTTCGCACTTTGATGCTAGTTTAAGAGGATGTTTCTCTTTTTTGTTTTTAATTATTTGTTATATACTCTGTACAGAATAATTTGTTGTCAGACTATGCAGGGTTATTTTTTTATATGATTATCAAAAATGAAAATCTATGTTGCAGGGAATAGTTTATTTATATTGCGCAAAACTAAAAAATGATTTGTAAGACATCGCATTCAGCAATTGCCAAAGGCAATGCGTGTGTCTTCTAAGTAGAGGGGCATAATAGATGCAAACCCAGTTTGCCTCCCTGCACAACGCGAAGCGCGGAGGCGAAGACGACGCTAATGACCTGTCATATTCATTTGCATCTTTATGCAAACTTTCAGAAAGCTTCCGCTGCATTCCTCCTAAAATCGCATTCAGCGATTGCGAAGCAATGCGTGTGTTTGCACGTGCAGAAGGAATATCGCTTGCAGGCATGAACAGAAAAAACTTGCTCGGGGGGTGACGGAAGCCCCACTGCTATATGAAAAAAAGCGAAAACGATTCTGAAAATCTTAAGTGAGTTTTCGCTTTTTTTCAAGTAAGAGTAGGCACGCATGCGAATAAAACATAATATCAGCGAAAACAAATATAAAACGCACATCAAAAAATTAAACTATAATACAAACTTCCATATTTTTCAGAACTATAAAATAATCGCATGCAGCAATTGCCAAAGGCAATGCGTATGTCTGTCCATGCAGAATGTCAATATGAATGCAAGCCCCGCTTGCTTTGGATTGCAAAGGCGAAACCAGCCTTTGCCGAGGGTTCGAAGGGGCGTGAACGGAAAAAGCCCCTCGTGCTGGTGTAGCTTCGGATTTGGAATGAATGAAAAAAGTTCTTTATGGGGTTAAAGAAAAAGCTTTATTTAAGTATTTGGATTTGCAATTATTTAACTTTCAAAAATGAAAAGTTTTTCAAAGGCGGAAGATAGGAAAGAGATTGTCGCAGTTGCTAATTTGACTGTGAGTGATACTGTTGCTGATTTGTCTTTTAGTGGGGACTGGATGTATAGGAATAAGCGTACTTTATTTACTAAGATAGAGAGGTCATTGCTTAGAAGTGGGGTTAAGGAGCTTCGAGTGAATGCTGAGAATCTTGGAACATTTGATACAGCTCTCATTGCGTTTTTGGTGAAGTGTCATGATTTTTGTGAGAGCAAAGATATTATTTTGGATTATGGAAATTTGCCTGAAGGTCCGAGGTCGATGCTTAATTTGGCACGTTCTGTGCCATCTAAGAAGCAGACGGACAAAGAGCGTGAGTCTTCGGGGTTGATTATGCATATGGGTATGCGCGCGTTGGACACTATAGAAGATGCGCGTCAGCAAGTTTCGTTTATTGGAGAGGTGACAATTTCTCTAGCAAAATTTTTTGCGGGCAAGTGCTCAATGAGGTTTCAAGATTTGATGCTAGTTGTTCAACGAGCAGGAGCAGAGGCATTGCCTATTGTTGCATTGATAAGTTTTTTGGTGGGTTTGATTTTGGCTTTTGTGGGTGGAGTTCAACTTGCGCAATACGGCTCTGAGATTTACATTGCGGACTTGGTAGGTTTGGCAATGGTTCGAGAAATGGGCGTGATAATGGTTGGGATTGTAATGGCAGGCAGAACAGGGGCTGCGTTTTCTGCTGAATTAGGAACTATGAAAGTGAATGAAGAAATTTCCGCATTTCAAACTTTCGGGATTTCTCCTATGGAGTTTTTGGTTCTGCCAAGATTGATAGCATTGGTGGCAATGTTTCCATTACTTACAATATTTGCAAACTTCATTGGCATCTTGGGCGGACTCGTAATAGGTATAGGTCTTTTCGATTTGAACTATCAACAATACATGAACAGAACTTTTGAAGCGTTGACATTGACACAGTGTCTTACAGGTTTCGGAAAAAGTTTTGTGTTCGGGATATTAGTTGCGGTGATAGGTTGCATGAAGGGTTTAAATTGCGGCAATAGTTCTGCGGCGGTTGGCTTATGCACGACATCTAGCGTTGTCACAAGCATAACAGCAATCATAGTTGCAGACGCGATTTTTGCGGTAGCATTCAATATTTTTGGAATATGAGTAAAGAAATTAAAGTCGAAAATCTTACAATGGCATACGGAGATTTTGTCGTTATGCGCGACTTGAATTTCACTATCAAAAAGGGTGAGATTTTTGTGATTATGGGTGGTAGTGGTTGTGGAAAAAGCACACTGCTTCGCCATATGATTGGCACATTAAAGCCTATGACAGGCGATATTTACTACGATTCTCAAAATTTCACAAAAGCAGATGAGAATGAAAAATCAAAAATGCTGCAAAATTTTGGAGTCTTGTATCAAGGTGGCGCACTGTGGACTTCAATGACTCTTGCGGAAAATATTGCGCTTCCTATGCGAGAATTCACAAAGATGTCTGCACATGATATAGAAGAAGCTGTTGATGTAAAATTAGCTCTTGTGGGCTTGCGTGGATTTGGTTCTTTCTATCCTGCGGAAATTAGCGGAGGTATGGCAAAAAGAGCAGGGCTAGCAAGAGCTATGGCTCTCGACCCTGATGTGTTGTTCTTCGACGAACCTAGTGCAGGACTCGATCCAATCAGTTCTTTCAGACTTGATGAACTTATTTTGCAGTTGCGTAATTGTGTGGGATCAACAATAGTTGTTGTCTCGCATGAATTATCTAGCATTTTTGCTATCGCTGATAGAGCATTGTTTCTCGACACAGATACTCGAACGCAAGGCGCGATAGGAAATCCAAAAGAGTTATTGCATAGCGACAACAAAGCAGTAAGGATATTTTTAAACAGAGGTTCAGACCCACTTTCAGAAGGCACAAAACATGAGTAAAAAAGCGAATCCATTAGCTATAGGAATGTTTGTCACAGGAGCTGCGATTCTTGCTCTTTTTGCGTTGGTCATGTTTGGCGCGGGAAGATTTTTTAAAGAAACAAATAATTATATTTGTTTTTTCAATGAGACTATCAATGGCTTAGACGTTGGCGCGTCTGTCAAATATAGAGGCGTGAAAATTGGCAAGGTTGAAAAAATTATTATAAGAGAAAATCCAAAAGAAAAAAAGAACGCTTTAATTTCTGTAGTATTTTCTGTCGCTTCAACCGATTACGAAAAAATGTTGGTTCACAATAAATTTGTCACCTTTGACGAGATTCTTGAACGCGCTATTCAAGAAGGTTTGAGAGCTAAATTATCTTATCAAAGTTTTGTGACGGGTATGCTTTATATAGAGTTGGATTTTTTTGAAGAGCGTAATAAAGGCTTTACCAAAAACTATGAAGGCCCTGATTATATTGAAGTTCCAACAGTGCAGTCTGGAAATATTGCGGAGTTTAGTAAAAAAATGTTGGATATTGCGGACTCTGTGTCGGCAATGAATCTTGCTGAAATTGGTTCAAACCTCAATAATGCGCTCGTTAAAGTAAATCAAAAATTAGACGAGCTTGATGTGAAAACTTTGAATGATAAAACTGTTCAATTGCTTTCTAGCGCAGATTCTCTTCTTAATGATGACGACCTTAAACAGTCTTTGAAAAACATGAATATTGCTATGGAAAGCGTTAATACTCTAATGATTGACGCTAGAAATAATTTGAATCTTTTGACTGCTGGCGGACACAAATTAATTGAAGAAACTCAAACTTTAGTGACAAATGCAAACACTTTTATTTCTCCACAATCTCCTTTTAGATACGAGCTTAGTAGTCTTGTAGTCAATGCGAGAAACACTGCAAATACTCTGCGAGAATTGCTTGAGTATATTGAGCGAAATCCAAATTCGATTATCACAGGCAAAGCAAAACAGAACAAATAATTTTTAGAAAGAAAACAAAATGAAAATTGTAAACTTATTTTTGATATCGCTCGGAGCCTTGGTTTTATCAGGTTGTTTTGGTGATATGTTCAAGGCAAAACCTGACGATACCACTTTTTTTATACTTACTTCTACTTGTGAAGTTTCCGATAGAGACACAGTAATGGATTTGAATTTGATGCCTTTAGTTTTGCCTTCTTATATGTCAAGAAGTCAGATTGTGACGTTGAATGATGAGGTTCGTGTTGCATTGTCTGAAAATGCGAGATGGATTGAAAATGTTGAATCGGGCGTTGCTCGTGTTGTGGTTAATAGTTTGGAAAATTCTTTAGGCAAAAATTCAACAGTTTATCTTTATCCATTGTCCGCGCACGCAAACGCAAATTCTTTGCGCATTACCATTACAGATTTGATTGGCTCTTTGAATGGACAAACAAAAATCAAGGCAAAATGGATTTATATTTCGGCAGACGAAAAAACTGAATTGCTTTCAGAAGCTTTTGAAAAAACTATTGATACAGGCTCTTCTTACGAAGAGTATGTGAAAACAATGAGTTCTTTATTGACTGCTTTGAGTAAAGATATTTCAGTCAAAATATTAACATATAAAAACGAACAAAAATGAGTATAGGATTATTATTCTCAGGACAAGGTGCGCAGAGTGTAGGCATGGCTAGGAGTCTTTTTGAAGCCAGCGATTCTGTCAAAAAAATATTCTCCAAAGCAGATGACGTTTTGGGCTATAGCCTCTCGAAGCTCTGCTTTGAAGGCCCTATGGAAGAATTAACAAAGACTAGTATTTGTCAACCTGCACTGTACATGCACGGTATTTGTGCAATGACAGTGTTGAAAGAAAAAGGCATGCTTGACGATTTGAAAAGTGCTATAGGACTTTCTTTGGGCGAGCTCACGGCTCATGCGGCGGCTGAAACTTACGATTTTGAAACAGGGCTTCGTGTTGTTGCAGAGCGCGCGCGTCTTATGCAAGAAGCTTGTGAAGCTTCAAAGGGCTCAATGGCAAGTTTGATTGGCGGAACAGTTGAACAAGTTGAAGAATACTGCAAAGAATTTGATGTTGAAATCGCAAATTTAAATTGCCCAGGGCAAATTGTGATTTCTGGTGAGAGCGATAAAATCAAAGCAGCAGTAGAGGCGGCGAATTCTCGCAAGACATTTAAAATGGTCATAGCATTGAAAGTTGCAGGAGCGTATCATAGCAGATTGATGTCTCCAGCAAAAGAAGGCTTTGCAAAATTTTTGGACACAGTTGAATTCAAAACTCCAAAAATTGCTGTCTTTACAAATACTACAGGCAAGCAAGTATCGACTGCAGAAGAAATTAAACAAGCGTTAATAAACCAAGTTGTCATGCCTGTTCGTTGGGAAGACTGCATGAAAAACGCGGCATCTTTAAATATCTCTCAATTCTATGAATGCGGTCCAGGAGCTGTTTTGACAGGTTTGGCAAAGCGCATAGATAAAGAGCTTGTGGTTAAATCTGTTGCGGAAATTAAAGATTTTTAAAATTTTTTAAGGGGCGGAATATATGAATAAATCAATACTGATTGTGATGTGCGACTTTTTGTTGCTAAGCTTTTTGTCTTTGGCAACATTCGAAAATAATGCAGTGCAAGAACCTGACATTCGTGTAGAGAGTCAGACTTTTGCAGATTCACAATTGGTCGATTTACTCAAAATGTCGCTCGACAAAGAACGTGAACAGCGTTCAGACTTAAGTGAAAAAGTTGAACAATACGCTCAAAATGCGGAGTCTATACGTCAGCAATCCGAAGAGCAAAAAAGAATTTTGCAAGAGAGAGAATCTCAAGTAAAAGAGCTTGAACAAAGCAAAGCTGCTTTAAAAAATGAAATGGATTCTATTCAATCTAAGAGCAAAGATTTAGAATCAAAAGTCAAGGATAGCGAAGAAAAAAATGTGGCTTTGCAAACAGAAATTTTAAAAACTGTTGATAGTCTCAAACAAACTTCAACTGAAAGAGAATCTCTCGAACAACAACTAAGCCAGATGAAACAGTCTGATTCGACGTTGAAATCACGACTAGAAGTTGTTCAAGACGAGCTAAAATCTAACAAAGAGTATCTCGATAAATTGAAGGATGAAAGCGAACGCTTGAAAAATGAAAATCATGCGATGGAACTTGAGAAGAAAACTCTTGCAACTCAGCTTGAAGTTGCCGCTGTTAAAACTCAAATCTATGAAGAGAGTTTGAAGAAAGCAGAAACTCTTGTTTTACAAGAAAAAACTGAAAAAGAACAAATTCAAAAGCATGCAGATGCTCTTGCTGTTGGCGTCGGAGACCTTGCTGTCACGCAGGAAAAAATTTCAAAAGACGTTCAACAATTGCGTCCATTGACTGCTTCAGAAATTTTTGAAAAAGTAAAAATTAACGCTTTTGACATTCAAATTGAATACGATAGGCAAGGGATTTTTGGCATAAACAAATATGCTGATAATCACAAATCTGTATTGATAAAATCGAATGGCGAGTACTGGGTTGCAATGAATTCTTCTCTCACTGTTTTAGATGGAGAGCCAAAAAATTTCGTTCCTCCTCAGGGCTTAAATGTGAAAGTTTCTTTTAAAGAAAATTCTTTTAAAGCATCTTCTATTTTCTCCCTTAAAGAAGATTCTCGAATTCTGTTATTAAGAGTGCCTGCTGATTTTGTTGAAAAAGTCGGAGTAGAAACTTTTGAAAATTCTCAAGACCCATTCAGATTTCCAGACTCAATAATAATTGAGCCTCGCAGATTCTATTATGGTCAAGTGCCTTTCCAAATCAACCGCACTTCTATTACGCATGCAGATATTGATTCAGGTCTTTTCGCTCTCTTACTTGGCGAATTTTCTCCAAGCTCAGGCGATCTAGTTTTCTCACGTTCTGGAGATATGATTGGTATCATGGCTTCCTCTAGCAAAGCCGTCCTATTCCGCACCTTCACCACCAAAGATGAACTCTTCCTCGGCTCCCAATACTCTCGCGAAGCCGCCCTGAAGTTCCAAAGATCTTTACGCTAACTTGAATATCAAAGTCGAAGCCAAAGCTCCGCTCTGCACACGCAGGGGGCTTTTGCCCCCTTACTCCCGCGTGGGGCTGTGAACGAAAAAAAGCCCCACACCCCAAAGCAAGCGGGGCTTGCATTCATATCCCGTTCGGAGCGTTTACTTCGTAAACATCACACAGTATG
>JGI994J12354_10005470_pt1 | contig 10913 bp, 10 predicted proteins | sample IntmicLarv3ML3BL_FD_12354 | JGI IMG/M metagenome (IMG submission 12354)
CTTGAATATCTATCCTTAGTCTCTTTTAAAGGTAACTTAGGTACTGCAATCTATCTCGAAAACTATCTTTCTACAATGTTCAATATATCCGATTCTATGGTTGATAAAGAAGAGGTCGCACTAGATGTAAATCTTCCTATTACTGTACCATCCGATTTATCAGAAAAGCATATGTCTCCTCATGATGAAAAGATAGTCGTTCCAGAAAACACTGATAGCGTTCCAAAATCGCACATAAAATTCATGGTTGGAAAAGTTGTCGAATTACTTGATATGCAAGGCATTCCTTGCTGCTTATGCCCAGAAGCAAATTACCAATTATCTAAATTATCAGACTGCAGGGAAAATATATATGACTCTTATGCTTTGAAATTATCCTGTCCTGGTGGAAATTCAATCTATCACTTTGAAATTGTCATCCACAAAGGTTCCTGCCCGACACCCATCAGTCCATTTAATACCATACCAAATCTATCAATAATAAAAAAAGGAGAACATCCATATGTCAAATAATAAAAATACCACTCGAAATGCTGAACATGATCCACGCTACCACAACACACGAAAGCTCTTAGGGCATTATCGCGATGCCACATATAGTCTAAAAGTTGTTGTCCGCCAACTTGAGCAACAATTTAAAATGCAGTACGGCAGTTCAATTGATGAATTCTTGGATTCTGTATATATGGCTGGCATGGATTTGGACGATTGCGAAATAAGAGAACATACCAAGAGCATAGAACGAAGTAATAAAATGCTAAAGCTATTAAACTCAAGTATTCAACTACTACGTGAAAACCACAAACAAGGAGAGCACTACTACTGGATACTATATTACGCTTTTCTTTCCCCTCATGAGGCAGAGAATACAGAAGAACTAATTGATAGTTTAGGCGAACATATGGATAGACCATCATATCGTACCTATTTTCGTAAACGGACGAAAGCTATTCAAGCCTTAAGTGTAATTTTATGGGGATATACGGCCCAAGAAACTAGCGTCTTACTTGATAAGTTTTTCCCAGAATAAGTTGCTGTGATATCCTAAAGAACGCAAAGATTTTTTAACTTACGGGTTTGTCAAGTAAAATGTGTAATTTATGATTTTTTATTTTCCCAGAGGATAAACGCCTCTGGGATTCTGTATTTAGGGGCTGATTTCACACCCCCTAGGAGCGGCAATGATTTTGGGTATCACAAATACACCCTCTAAACCGAGAGGCTGCCCCTGCGTTTTATATACGCTCGTATTTTCGAATTCTAGCCTGAAGTTTGGGGTCCATATCTAATTGGTTCCTAACCAACGCCCAGTTTTGAACATGTCCTCCTTCCCATTTTTTATATAATTCGATTACCCTTAGATAAAGTAGCTTTAGCAATGCATTCTCGTTTGGAAAGGCTCCCTGTTTCGTCACCTTGCGAAAGCTTGAATGTATACTTTCTACAGCATTAGTTGTGTACATAATCTTTCTGACAGCACTTCCATAATCATACAGCTGTTCTACGTGGGCAAAGTTCCTTTCCCATACATCAATGGCTCCTTGATAATGGCTCCACGTCTGCTTAAGCTTCTCAAATTCCGCTCTTGCAGCTTTAATGCTTGGGGCACCGTACACTTTCTTTAGCTGACCTGTGAATGCTTTATAGTCCTTGCTCGGAATATATTTTACAGAATTTCTGATTAGATGCACCATACAACGTTGGACGATTACATCTTTAAAGATTGCCTTTGCGCCACTTTCCAGACCGCTTACGCCATCCATTGACAAAAAGAAGATGTCTTCTACTCCGCGGCTTTTAATCTCATCAAATATCTGCATCCAACTATGCTTGCTCTCGGTCTCATTCAACCATAAGCCCAAAACATCCTTATGACCGTCTACATCATAGCCTAGCATCGTATAAGCCGCCTATTTCTTTGTCTCGTAGTCTTTTCGAAGCGTGATATACATACAGTCTACGAATACGAACGGATAGCATTCTTTTAGTGGACGATTCTGCCACTCCTGTTGTTGCTCCAATACGCAGTCCGTAATATCTGAGATGGTATCATGGGAAATCTCGAATCCATAAATATCCTCAATGGTTGCAGCGATATCTCGTTGGCTCATGCCCGAGGTGATCATTCATTTCTCCTTGAAGCATTGCTTCAAACATCGGTCCAAAAATATCTTTTAGTGCATCTTGCATATCCTCCACGCTTTCAGGTTGATATTGATTCATGATAGCCTGTACCAAGGCTACTTTCTTTGGGTCTCGTTTTTTTCTTGCCATTGTATTGTAATCCTTCCCTTTCATCTTTTTGTATTTTACCATACCTTGACAAAAATAGAGCGCGTAGTTCAATATCACTTCTTTGAACTTACACACTCTATTTTACACTCCCTTACTTTACTATCCGAAAATATCCCCCCACATAAAAAACACTCCTAGTGGCAATCACAGAAATGTTTTCACTAAGAGTGTTTTTATTTTGCATCTAGACAAAAAATCAGCATTCTTCAATCGTCTCCCAAAACTAAACTCTACATATTTTCCTGATATTCTTAAAATACCTTTACAGAACAAAATCAATTTTGCAGATGATGTCTGCAAAATTAATTTTGTTCTGTAGTATCTTAATGAACTCTCATATTTCCTAACAGAGATATTCTTGTTTAAAATCTTGTACTACATTTTTCGCCATTTGAACTATTCGAATGAAAAAAATCATCCCTATAATGTTCTTCTCCCGCGTATGCATATTTAAAGCACTCTGCCAAAAGTTCACTATTATTTTGCTCACTCAAATTCATCAAAATTTTGCATAGCACTGCCTCTAACATAGGATATTCTTCAAGCGCACTTATCATTGTCCTTTCGGTCAGAAAGAAATTTTTATTCTTTCTGATTCCTTTTGAATAAATTTTATTGTTTTTATTATTCCTTTTACTTTTTTCTATACTCATTTGTTTACTCAAAAAATTCCTTCCCTTGTTTGAAATAGCTTGTCAGATACAACTGATTCCTATTTGCATCTCTTATTACAAATCTGATTCATTATCTATTTGCTATTTCATACTTTTTATGACTAAAAAATTTTTGCTTGGATTTCACTTATGATATTATTCCTAATGTTCTTCTCCCTGCAAATATTTTAATAATAATTTACCCACTCTGGTTGCGCCTCTTCGACAATTCTCTCGGTTGCACTAATCCAGTTAGCAATTTGCTGCATCTTTTCTTGCAACCTCTCAAATTCCAAGCCCTCCTCCGCTTCTTCCCATAGATTTTCTAATGCATATTTAACTGCCTCCTCCGGAAAAAATATTGTATCTTGGTGCAAATTATTCAAAAGGGCTCCCTCCCCATTCTTATCACATTTTCCATTAATCACTAGATGGGAGACATCCCACCCATCAATGGTTCTTTTTATCCTATATCTATCATTATGGTCCCATTTTCTCGAATAAACTGAAAATTTCATCTCCATATCTAAATTATCATCACCTTTCAATGTCATCATTTCTCCTTCCTCGTGAATTTCTCTCAACATTGCTTGTAACATATGAAAATGATTGTAGAAATCAAGAATATTTTCTTCTGGAATCTTTCCGCTATTTATCATTAAATATTGAGGTATTATAGGTAATAATCCCCAATGAAGTATTTGTATGGTCTCCTCTAATTGACTGTACATTGCATTGAATTTTTCAAAATCCATACCTCTAAAGTGATTTTCTATAGACTCTTTTTCAAATCTCCCAAATATTTTTAAAAACACAATCTTTGCATCTTCTAACCCACTCAAAACTTGATTATGATTATTAATTATTTTACTTATCTTTTTCTTTGCCCTGGAATTAAGCCGATAGTTATTCTCTTCTTTTTCAAAAAAGCAGTCTAAATAATACACAAAATCTCTTTTTTTAAAATATAACCATTTGCTTATATCTTCTTTGCTATATTGATAATCGATTGCGAGATTTCTTTTTACTATTTCTCCTGCAATAGAAAACAATAAATTTCTTAATCTTACTCTTCTGTCATATCCTTCCATAGTATTATCTCCCGCACATATTTATATTGAACTTAGGACAACCCCCATGACACATGTGAAATTTTTCACAATCATTACATAAGTCAACAGGATATTCCTGTCCTCCGGGAGTAATTAGTCGTTTACGAATTTCCAAAAATTCACCCCCCTGTTGCCAACCATACTTCATGCTGTCCTTCCTTAGGTTTACACCAACTGCACCCACGTCATTATAGAATGAACACGGATACATTATCAATTCTTCTGATATAAATGCCGAAAATCTAGCCGCCTCACAGTAATCAACTGTATCCATCCAAAAACTATCACTCATCAAGGTTAAATAAGATATCATGCAACTATCAAAGCCTATTTTACATACTTTAGCATTTTTAACACATTCTAAAAATTCTTGAATATGTTTTGATTTTTGTAGAGTTACTTCCGTAGATGTGTGAATCGGTTTATAATTCAAAAAAACAATAGCATTTACAAGCTTTAAGATTTCATCCCCTTCTTTTAATAGCTTTATAGCTTCAATAACCGTGTTTTTATCTAGCATGAAATGAATATTTACTTTTATTCCATACTCATTACATTCCCTAATCACTGCCATTGCTTCTTTATGTGGATTATACCAGCTAATTGCTACTGCTCCACAATTATCCTTTGTTGCTCTCAAAATATTTTTCGTGATTCCTTGACCATTTGTTGTATATGAAGGAACAATTCCATATTCTCTAGTTATTTGCAATATCTCTATAAAATTTGGATGTTGATTGGGATTTCCTCCTCCTAATGCAATTTGCAAAACCCCCATCTTTTGAGCCTGTTCAACAATCATTTTGTAGTCCTCTAATGTCATATGTTTACCCTTTTGATTGGATAACCTATAACAAAATTCACACTTGCGTTCGCAATAATTCGTAATCGAAATGTCCAATAATTCTGGTCCTTCGACATTCCAAAAAGGATCGCTTCCATTCTTTCCTTGTCTGATAAATTGCCCCTCGTCCTTATCAAACGCTAAAATATAGCCGCTTTTTTTACAGTCTCTAATGACACATTTTCCCATCACCAACCACCAATTTTTCCATTAAAATAAATCTCGTCTTCACATATTATAAAGCTTTCCATGCAAAAATACACTTCTGCCGCAGTTTCTCCATCAGAACTTAATTCCCCGTAATATACTTTTCTACCTTGTTCAATCAAGTAGCTAACCTTTTCAATTGTCTCATTGTCATATCCATTAGAATCCAAAAATTCTGAAAGTTTTTCCACTCCTTCTTGACACATACATTCATGTATATCCTCTTTTTTCTTCTCTATCGCAGAATATAAATCCTCAAAAATTTTACTCATAACAGATTTTTTTTCAATGCCAACACTTTTCATAAAGTTATGCTCATTAATCTCTTCCTTCATTGACAAAATAAATGAAGTAGATGAACTATTTGTCACAAAATCTCCTCTTATTTTCATCTTCCCACCTCCTCCAATATTGTATTTAAAACCTTTAAATTTTCATCACCATATTCAATTAATGAGCTTGCATTATAATTGCTTAAATTCATTCTTATCTCTAATACTGTTTGATCTTCATTTATTGATAGATATTGTATGTCTTTTTTCTCCATTAATTTTTTTCGATATAAATATTCTTCAAAATCATTGTATTCCTCGATATAATAATCCACATATTCTTGTTTCATGTCTTTTGCATATTCAAATAAATCTCCTATGATTTTCAGGCTATAAAAATATGCAAAGGATCCTTCCCTCATATTTAACTTTGATGCAATCTCTTTTTTAAAATTTTCATATGAAAACTTACTATCTAAAACACAATAATATTTTTCTTCTATTTTAAAAATCCTCATCTATTTCTCCCCATATCAAACTCACCATTTCTAATGCGTTAACCCCTATGTTTTCACAAAAATTATTTGAAATATATAAAAGCTCAAGCTCTTTACCAAATCCATCCTCTCTCTTTACCTTTCTAATATTTTCCAATATTTCTTTTATATTCCCATTAATATAACTACTTTTATGATTATTCATTTCTGAAATAACCTCAATTGTTAACTTTGGTGATTCTTTGTACAATTTTTCCCACATGCAGATTGTCTGCCAACTTTCTAATTCCAATAAATAGGTTGTTAGTTTATAGATTTGCTTGTGTTTTTTGTTCCAATCATTTGAGCATATATATTTCTCTAAATTATCCAATAACTGATTATATGGCCAAACACTTATTGGTTCGTCCCCTAAATAATAGTATTGGCTTTTCCTAGAAACTCCAAACATCCTTTTAATAAACCTCTCATATTTGTTGATTTCTAAAGCCATTTCATCTAACACACTAAACAACAACTCAATATTAATATTAGGAAAACTATCAATGTCGTATTTTAATATTAAATCAAAAATCACCTTTTTATCATGTTGACCAGACATAATCAACTGCTCTTTAAATTTTACACAATCATTTTCTGACTTATACTTATCATCTAACTCCCAAATATGCTTCCAATACAAGTCTTCATATTCTGACTGTTTAACCAAGAGTGGTAAGATTCTTTCTTCTGTTTCTGTTCTCGCCAAAAAGAATATATATTTATTAACCCCCTCCTTAATTATGTAATTTTCTTTATTAACTTGCCTCCAAAATTCTAGAAATTCCTTTTCTTTCAAATTCTTAAGCACATAATTTGTAATATTAAAGTCTCTGAATTCATCGAAAGTAAAACTTATTACTGTGGTTTCATCATTTAACATTCCCTTTTGTATGATTTTTCTATCCTTAAAAACAACCTCATTATTCAACATCTTTACGAGGAGTTTATTCTCTTCTAGATCAAATGTTTCTATGGGTACATTTAAAAACTCTTTTTTTTCGATCATATATTTTGCTATTTTATCTAATAATAAATTTACAGTATAAAGGTTATCTAAGACAATTTCTCCTTCACTATACTCTATTGCCTTTCTTTTTATATATTCCTTAAAAACCTCGTATGTATAAACATCATATAAATATATTTCTTTTTTATTTTCATTAACTTCACAGAAAAATCGCAGTAGCAACATATCTTTAGTTAATTTTTCATATGCTCTTTCAGATAATGCTCCATCTCTTACTGTAATATTAAAAAATGACAAATACCCTTCAAAAATTCTTTCTTTAAACTCATCACTTTTTGACTTCATATCTATTCGTTCATAATAATCTTTGTAAATGCCTTCCTCTATCGCAGAAAAACGTTCCTCTAACAACTCATTTCTCGTAGTCATTATAACCTTTATAAAAGGATACTTTGAGCATTCTTCTAAAAATTCCTTCATAGCTAATCCGAAATTTTTTATACTTGCATTTTCATTTAACCCATCTATAATTACTATAAAAGGCCTCAATGTTTTCTCATATTCGCTTTCTAATGACTTGCATACATACTTTAAGTCATAAGAATCAGAAATTCGTAACTTTCGTTGCAATATTTGTATAGGATTTTCTTGGAAATCATACGCATTAAAATATAATACAAAATAATTTTTTCTTATCAAAAAATTATCCGTAAAATCACATAAAAAATTTGTTTTCCCCTGTCCTGCATCCTTTGTTAATAATAAATATCGTTTTGAAAGATATTTTATATTTTCTTTTATATCCGTCACTGCCCATTTCATGGAATTATTCAGTGCTCTTTGCTTAACATTATAATATTCTTCCCACTTAATATGCTGATCCACATAATATTTCCCCTCAGCCTCTTGCATAGTTCTTTCTGCATAAATAATTTCAGTCATGAATTTTTTGAAAACTTCACCTATTTCTTCTTGCTTAAAACCTTCATCAAACTGTTGAAAGTTTATTTGTCTCTCTCCATGCTGTTCACACAATTCGTTAAGTAATTTAAATTTCAACATTTTTGTTTCTATTATTGCTTTTCTCAAAAACAACTTCGGATCCGCAAAACATCTTATCTGCTCCTTATACAAACTTTCTTCAACAAAAATGTCTGCTATATATTTTTTACTTTTTATATTCCTTTCTAATTGCATTATAGTTTGATCACTACATACAGTTTTCAATAAATTTTTGTATTCACTCCCTTTAATATTGTTTTTTTCTAAAAACTTTTTAAACATACTCACTGATGACATTCTAAGTCCTAAAATACCACTTATGGCTGTTGTCTGCATTTGCAAAATACCAACGATTCTGTTATTACAAAATACTGGGGAGCCTGATAGCCCGGAATAATTTTTAGAACCTCCTGCATTAATCTTTGTTAACTCATAATCCCAATAAGCATCTTCAATCGGTACCTCCACTAGTCCCAGTCCTTGTATTTTATGCTTTGCCAATTCTTGAGTAATATATCCTTGAACTTCCCACTCTGCTTCTTCGTCCAATATTTCATCATCTGTAAAAATTTCCACAACATTATTAGTTACTATATCTGCAATCTGCAATATAACTACCGTATTATTCTGAGTCACTATATCTGCCGTTATCTCATTCCCATCAATAATAACAGTATGCCTATCACCACATGCAACATGTTCAGCTGTTAAAACTAAATTGGGCGCGATAACTATCCCTGTTCCTACACTAACACATTCGTCTGCATAAAATGTTCTAATCCTAACTATATATTCCTCCATTATTGTCTCCCCCTAAATCAATTTCCTTTTTATTAAAAAATACTTCGAATCCATATTTTTTTTGATTATTTAATAACATCTCTTTTTGGCTAATATCATAGTTGAAATACATCTTTTTATTCCCTTTTAATAGTGCCGCTGCCAATAAATCATTTTCTGGATGGTTATATTTTTCTCCATTCGTTGAAATAATAATATGCATTGCTCTTGTCTTTTCTACAATTTTTTGATTTGGTTTTGTTGTTCCGTGATGAGACAGTTTTATTACGTCATATTCTTCTTCCAAAAACTCATCCCAGCACTCGCTATCTGAATCTCCTGTAAACAATAATTTGTACTCTTTATACTGTATTCTTACAACAATTGATGCTTTATTTAAATCATTCATCTTTGCTAACTTAGCAGTTCCAACCCAATCTTCTAATTTACTTTCGCTTGCAGAAATATTTTCTTCTAAATCATACTCTTCATACAAAAGCAATCCCAATTTTTCGAAAATATACCAAAAATCTTCATCTTCTGATATATTGTAATCCTTTCCAAATAACTTTATCATCTCTCTGTTAAAAACTTTTGATAATTTCTCCAACATTTTTGTATTGGGAGATAGTACCGTCACCTCACATTCCCCTATACTTTTCGAATCTTTAAAAACCGAATCCATATTCTCAAAATTTCTTCTTACAACGCCATCTGAAAACTGACTATTCATTTGATATCCATATGTTAAACAAAGCTTTTCAAACTTCTTACTATGTTTTGCGGAAATATTCCCATCAGTTATTGCTATTTGTTTTGTTATATCTTCTTTAACAAGTCTCATTTTATTTTTTTGAATACTAGAAAGTATATTTTTCTTGTTTTTTTCAAATATTTCATTTTTAATTACCATATTAAAAAAACCATTAAACCATATATTTTCTATCTCTATAATTTGGGGACTAGATGATCTTCCATTTTCACTTATCAGCTCGATCGCTCCTTCAATGTGATCTTGATCAATATGTGTTATCACAAGAAGTACCACTTTGCAACCTTTTTTTCTCAATTTCACAAGAAGTGGCTTTAATTCATCGTAATATGTTGACTTATACCCAGCATCAATTATTATGCATTCCCCATTATCAAACTCTATAACAAAACAATCTCCTGCTTTTGCTGGCAAAAAATGAACAATATTATTCTTCATATTCCATCCCTTATTCTTAATTATGTTTTCTTAAAAAGCCATTTTCTTGTAGTATATATGCTAGTTAACTATCAAATCATTTCTCAAAATAGCCACTCTTATGAATTTTACTACATACTGATTCAACTCACCTATATAAAAGCACCACTATATCTTAGTGATATAACATCTTATAACTAGACTGCTGTTTGTTTTTCTCTTTATAAATACTATCATTTGTCCACACCAATACCTTGAAAATCACCAAAACATAAATCATGCAATTTAATAACTGATTTCATCGCATCTCCCCATGCAACATCCTTCGCATAAGAAAATTTATCTTGGTAATTTATCCACAATTGTTGCAAAATCGAGCTATGCTCTATTGTTTCAAAAACCTCTCGTGCCTCACTCATTAGCTCCAAAGATCCACGTTTTATTGCCGTAGCCTCTAATGCCTTCCTTAAGTTTTCACGGTTTAATGTTTCATCATGTAATTGATACAATATATGAAGATCATAAAAATCTCTCATCCGCGTATTTGTAATCCCACGCGAGATAACTGTTTCAAGTTTTTCGGCCAAAACTGTTTCCAAATTATATGCCCACACTTTAATGAATCGCTTTTCTAACATTAACTTAAATGAGTACTTTATTTCCCGCGGCGTGATGACATCTCCCGTTGAAATATCAATCTTCACTGGCGTAATAGTTCCATCAAATAACGTTTCCATGCTAATCCGCACTCCTGGATATTCTAAGTCATCCATAATTTCAGAAAATCCTTTTATTCGAAAAATAACTCCATCATTTATAGGAACTGAAATAATGTCTTTTATCATCTTTTCTATTTCATTTATACTTAAATCTGTACCTTTTATTGTAGCATCCAAATCCATTGTTGAACGCGAATCAATCCCCACCATAGCGGCTATCAGCATTCCACCTTTTAGAATAAAGTTATCGCTATAAGAAGATAACGAGATACGCTCTAAAAATCGTTCCATCATGTAATTACGTAAAAGTACCTGTGCATCTGCGGAATTCTTT
>JGI994J12354_10005471_pt1 | contig 10910 bp, 10 predicted proteins | sample IntmicLarv3ML3BL_FD_12354 | JGI IMG/M metagenome (IMG submission 12354)
TGCTTTTAAGGCAGTAAAGTCGTATCTCGGGTCGTCGAGACGCCGACCCCTACAATCCCATTTTAGACTTTTAATCTCTTAAGTTGCTTGCGTTGTGCCGTCCCCTACAAATCATTTATAAATTTTTATGCAATATTTTTCTTTGGAGTCGTTTTGCAACAGCCCCTTTTTTTATCCATCATGTATTATTTCGTTATTTCGCCGTTAATATCCCAAAGGTCATACCAGTCATCTGCGCCTTCCCATAAAAAGACGTGTCCTTTGATGAATCGGCAGTTTTGGTCAAGTGTGCGAAGGGTTTCCATTTCCTTATCGGTCAGCGGGTCCTCGATTGTACAGCGCAAATTGCTGACATACTCGTTCTCAAATACAGAGAAAGGAATCGGAACCTGACCTCGCTGAACAGCCCATTTCAGGCATATAACGGCAGGATGAAGGTTGTGAGCCTTTGCGATTTCATTAAGCTCAGGCATCTGTATATCAACAACATCATCGGGATCCTTGTCACGGTCGGGTCTTGTGGGTGAGCCGATTGGGCAAAATCCGATAGGCTGAATATCGCGCGCGATACAATAATCGTAAAGCTCCGGCTGCTGGAAGCTTGGATGAAGCTCCATTTCAACGGCGGCAGGCTTGATTCGGCAGAGAGGCAAAACAGCATCCAGCTTCGGAACGGTCATGTTTGACATACCGATAAAGCGTACAAGTCCCATGTCAACGAGCTTTTCCATCTGATTCCATGTAGCCATGAAGCGATCCACTGAAAAGGGCTTTGAATCGGGATTGCGGCTGTCGATAGTACATCCCGGAGCATGATAATTCGGGAAAGGCCAATGTACAAAAAAGAGGTCTATGTAATCAAGCTTAAGGTCACGAAGAGATTTTGCACATGAAAGAAGCACATCGCCTTGACCGTGCATGTCGTTCCACACCTTTGAGGTGATGAAAAGCTCCTCTCTTTTTACATCGTTTGCTGAAAATGCCTCAGCAAATACGTTGCCGATAAGATCCTCATTGCCGTAGACTGCCGCGCAGTCAAAAAGACGGTATCCTGAACGGATTGCTCCTGCGACAGCTCCTGCGACCTGCTCTGGAGAAAAACGGTCGGAGCCAAAGGTTCCCATACCTATACAGGGCATAGTGTCACCGGTATAAAGCTTTTTCTGGGGGATTGTTTTCGGGTCGATTGAATTACTCATTGTGTGATATCCTTTCTTGTTTATAATTTGACTATTTTAATTTTATCCATGACTTTTTCGGCATCCTTGGGGAGATAATGTCCCGTCAGACGGCTTAAGGCATTTGCGGTTGAGACTGCCATCGCAAAACGAAAAGCTTCCTCTGCCGTGTATTTTCGGACGAATCCGACAGCAAATCCTGCCACCATGCTGTCACCGCATCCAACCGTGTTTACGACAGGAATATCGGGTGTGTACCCTCTGAAAATACCTTCATCACAGACAAGTATTGCGCCGTGTTTGCCAAGAGAAACCGAAACATATGATATTCCGCCATTGTGAAGTTTTTGCGCCGCTTTGACTATATCTTCCTCGGTGTCTGCCGGCATATTCATAAGCGCGGACATTTCTTCTGCATTCGGTTTTATCAGCAAGGGATTTGCTTTTATACCGTTTTTAAGAAGCTCGCCGGAGCTGTCTAAAATGGCTTTTTTGTTATGTTTATCGGCCAGAAGTATCAGTTTTTGATAAATGTCCTTGTTTGTGCCCAACGGTGCACTGCCTGAAATTGTAACAAGCGAGCAGGACTGCAAATTTTTTTCAAAGGCGTGGTAAAAGGAATCAATATCTTTTTGATTAACAGAAAGTCCCGGCTCTAAAAATTCGGTGTGCTTTCCGGACGATTCATCCAAAATATTGATACAGCTGCGGCTTTCACCGTCTGCTTTTACAAAATCGGAAATAATGCCGGATTTAACAAGCTCCTCAGTTATATATTCTCCGCTGTGACCTCCGATAAAGCCTGTGGCGGTTACATCCTCACCGGCAATTTTTGCTACTCGCGAAACATTGATGCCCTTGCCGCCCGCCGTGTAATTGCATTCTTTTACTCGCATTACTGTGTCTTGCGTGAAGCTTTTAACAGTGTAGAGCTTGTCGATAGAGGCATTTAAGGTTACTGTTAATATCATATTTACGCCTCATCGCTGACAAGAAGTATTTTGCCCTTAACAGCTCCTGGAGTTTTGAAGAGCGAAAAGGCTTCGGAAGCCTTAGACAGCGGATACTTTTTGAAAATAAGGCGCTCATCAAAGCGAAGCTGTCCTGTTTTGAAATAGCGAGCGGTCATTTCCCATTCCTTGCCCGGGAAGGGTGCTGAATATGACATCCATGAGCCTGTAAGATAAAATTCCTTGCGATTCATGTTTTCCCAAAGCTTTGGAGTAAATGTAATGTCCTTTGTCGGTGTACCGATAAAACATACGCGAGCTTTGTTGCCTGCAAGCTCAAAGGCAAGCTGCATGGTAGTGGTAACTCCCGCCGTTTCAAATACATAGCCAAAGCCGTTTTGATTTGTAATCTCCGCAACAGTTTTCATGCAATTGTCGTCTAAGGTGTTAACCGTATAATCCGCGCCTAAATCCTTTGCAAGAGCAAGTCGTTCATCTGAAATATCAAATACAGTTACGCTTCCGGCTCCGAGAATTTTTGCCCATTGCGCAGTGAAAATTCCAATCGTTCCGCCGCCGAGAACGGCAACGTTTTCGCCGCCCGAAAATTTATTTTGGAAGATGCCATGAAGTGCAACAGTTGACGGCTCAAACATCGCGCCCGTCTCAAAGGAAATATCGTCTGAAAATTTAACCGCATTTATCGCCGGAACAACGACATATTCGGAAAAACTGCCCGGCTGTCGTGAGCCGATAAAGCTGTAATGCTTGCAAAGTGAGTAGTTTCCGTTTTGGCAGTCGGCGCATTTAAGGCATGGAACCAAGGGCGCGACAGAAACCCGTCCTCCAATTTCAAAGCCCGAAACATCGTCGGCAATCTCGACAACCTCGCCTGAAAATTCATGACCTAAAACCACCGGGTAAAAATGCGCTCCGTTGCTTAGAACACGCGGAATATCACTGCCGCAGATACCCGACACCTTTACCTTTATTTTAACGCATCCGCTTTTTATTTCGGGTGTTTCAAAATCGGTGAATCGTATATCCTCATTGGCAAATAGCACAGCTGCTTTCATAGTATAATCATCCTTCTTTTCAAAATGTTTCGATTCGGGTGTAAAGCTCTAAATACCGTTCATACATATTATTATAGATTTCTGCGTTTTCGGTGTTCGGAGCATATTTTTTTGTAATTTTAACCGTTTTTGAGACAGCGTGGTCAAAATCGTTATAAACGCCTGTTCCTACGCCTGCGAGCAACGCCGCACCAAGAGCGGCGGCACTGTCGGAGAAGGGGATTTCCAGAGGCTTTTGGGTAACATCAGCCTTAATTTGCATCCAAAGAGGTGAATTTGCAGCACCTCCGACAGCAAACAGCTTTTCGGCGCAAAGCCCCGATTGCTCGGCGATATCAAGATTGTGTTTTAGTGAAAAGGCAACACCCTCAAGCATTGCGCGAATCATGTGCCCCTTTGTTTTTGAATAATCCAGACCGTAAAATATGCCCTTTGCATCGGGATTCCATATGGGAGAGCGCTCTCCCGCCATATAAGGAAGAAAAAGAACTCCATCACTGCCCGAAATTACTTCTGCCGCAAGCGTATCCAGAGCTTTAAAATCACCGCTGCCGAACTCACGGTCAAACCAGCGAAGGACTCCGCCGCCGCCGACCGTTCCGCCTTGTAACAGCCATTTTCCGCTTGCTGCGTGAGTGCTCAATATAAGTCGTTTGTCAGCCGTATATGTATCAGTGCATATGCTCATTCCGCCCGCCTGACCGCCCTGCTCCTGCGTTTGACCGTGGCTGACAACTCCTGCGCCTAACGTTGCACAAGCGGCGTCAAGACCTCCTGCAACAACCGGAGTGCCCTCGCATAACCCTGTCATTGCGGCGGCTTCCCGGGTTACCGCTCCGGCGATATCATGGCATTCCATTATTTCAGGCAGGAAATACGGATTGATGCCGAAATCCTTGCACATATCTTTATCCCATTGACATTTTCGCATGTCAAAGCATTGCCAGCCGTAGCCCTGGGATTTATCCTGTGTGATTTTTCCGGTCATTTTAAAAACGATGTAGCTGTTTGACTGAAGAATTTTGTCGGTGTTTTTGTAGACATCGGGAAGATTTTTTTTGTACCATACAACCTTCGGAAGTGTATATGACGGCTTTAGAGGATTACCGCAAAGACTGAAAAGACTGTCCTCGTCGATTGTTTTCAAAAGCTCTTCGCAAATATCGGAGGCGCGATTGTCCATCCAGATTGGAGTATTGCAAAGAGCCTGTCCTGATTTATCAACGGCGATTGCAGACCAGCTTTGTCCGTCTATGCCTATGCCGCCTATGTCTGCACTGTTTATGCCCGAATTTGATATCAGCGTGCGGACAGCGCTGCATACGGATGTCCACCATTCATCGGGATTTTGCTCTGCATATCCCTGAGACGGAAAATATACAGAATACTCTTGGGATTGTGCGGCAAGAACATTGCCGTCAAAATCAAACAGCACGACCTTACATGCAGAGGTTCCGATATCTATACCAAGAAGATATTTACTCATGTTTTATTCCTCTTTTTAACCGATTTGCCGTGTACAAGCTTTGTGGGAAGCAGAACGTTTTGAAGCTTTTCGGACATATCCCCTCCAAGTCGTTCAAGCATGATTTGCGCGGCGGTTTCGCCGATTTTTTCTGTTGGCTGTGTGACTATAGTCAGCGTCGGATTAACCGCGTTTGCAAAGCTTAAATTGTCGAATCCGATGAAGGACAAATCCTCCGGAATACGTATGCTGTTCTGATTAAGCGCAATAACAGCGCCGACAGTCATTTCGTAATTTGCGGCAAGAACAGCCGTTATGCCTTTGTATTTAAGCAGCTCGTTCATGCAGACCGTTCCATCCTCAATTGTATGCCTTCCGCAAGTCGAAAGTTTTGGGTTAAAGTGGATGCTGTTATCCTCAAGAGCCTTTTTGTAGCCGGAAAGACGTTGTCCTGCGGTATATATGTCGGTTTGTACTGTTATGATTCCTATTTCTCTGTGACCGCTTTGAATAAGCTTGAGTGTTGCGTCATAAGCGGCGCTGAAATTATCAACAAGCACCGTATCACACGGAACCGAATCTATTTTTCGGTCAATCAGCAATATCGGCTTGTTTTTTGAAAGGGCAGGAGCAAGATGCTCGCCATTTGGATTTGTCGGAATATTTATAATCCCGTCAACTCTTTTTTGCAATAAAAATTTTACGCTTTGTTGTTCAAGCTCAGCGTTGGAGCGGCAGTCGCAAACAATGGTCGCATATCCGTGTGTGCGAAGAATATCCTCGATTTCTGAAATTACAGAGGTGCAAAAAATGTTGGAAAGCTCGGGAATAACAACACCGACTGTTTTTGTCTGCTGAGTTTTAAGACCTCGCGCAATTTCGTTTACCTCAAAACCAAGCTCGTCAATTGCGTCCTCGATTGCCTTGCGGTTTTTCGGGCGCAAACTGCCGCCGTTAAGATACGATGAAATTGTCGCAAGTCCAAGACCCGTTTTCGCCGCGATATCCTTTATTGTAGCCATATTTATGCCTTGCCGTCGCAGCCGCAGACCTTTATTTTGTTGGCGACAAGCTCTTTTACATTTTGAATTCCGGTCTTGCCAAGCGGTTTGGGGTCAAAGGTTTCGGGATGCTCTGCAAGCGTTTGCTTGATGCCGTCTGTAAATGCAACGCGAAGCTCGGTCGCAAAATTCACCTTGCATATTCCAAGAGCAATGCAGTCCTGAACATCTTTATCGCTCAGCCCCGACGCGCCGTGAAGAACAAGCGGAATATCTACAACCGCCCGAATTTCGGCAAGCCGCTTTTTATCAAGCACAGGTGTGCCTTTATAAAAACCGTGAGCCGTACCTATTCCAATTGCAAGAGAGTCAATGCCTGTTTCTTTTACAAAGGTTACGGCTTCCTGCGGGTCGGTGCCCGATGCCTCCGCCGACTCGGTTTCATCCTCCTTGCCGCCGACCCTTCCAAGCTCGGCTTCAACAGGTACATTAAAGGCTTTCGCCATAGCAACAGACTGCTGTGTGATTTTGATATTATCCTCAAAGCTCAGCTGTGAGCCGTCAATCATTACAGACGTGTATCCTGCGTTTAAAGTTTTTTCTACAATATCTGTTCCGCTGCCGTGGTCAAGGTGAACGGTAATGGGAATCGGAGAATCCTTTGCAAGTGCGCTTACCATTGCGCAGAACATTTCAGGTGTTGCGTATTTGAGGGTTGACGATGTTGTTTGAAGCATAACAGGTGCACAAAGCTCTTCAGCGGCGGCAATAACGGCCATCGCCATTTCCATATTTTCGACATTAAAGGCACCTACGGCATAGCCGTTTTTTTGTGCGTCAGACAGCATTTTTTGGGATGTAACTAAAGGCACGGCAATATCACTCCTATAAATCCGAATCGTTTCGGTTTTGTATTTTAGTAAAGTATAACCTCATATGAAGTATAAAGTCAATAGTTTTTTTAATGCGCTGTGACAAGTTCGTAACATTTCACTGATACTATATAAAGAAGATTCCCGAAACGGAGAGGTGATTTTTATGTCAAATATTTTGGTAGTAGAGGACGACATCGCGATAAATGAACTGATATGTAAAAATCTTAAGTGTGTCGGGCATATCTGTGACAACGCATTTGACGGCGTGACTGCTCTTAAAATGGCAAGTGAAAAGACCTATGATTTGTTACTTCTTGACATTATGCTACCCGAAAAAAACGGCTATGAGGTTTTAGATAAGCTTCCCGAAAATATCGCGGTAATATTTTTAACGGCTCGTGACAGCCTTGGCGATAAGGTCAGGGGACTTAATTTGGGTGCCGATGACTATATTGTAAAGCCCTTTGAGGCGCTGGAGCTTATTGCCCGCATTGATACGGTTTTAAGGCGCATAAAAAAAGTCGACACGACCTTTTCAAAAAACGGCATTGTTGTTGATTTGGCAAAAAGAACGGTTAGTGGAAGCGGTGGAACAATCGACATGACTCCACAGGAATTTGAGCTGTTGGAGGTGCTGATCGTCAACCGGAATATAGCGCTTTCCCGCGAAAAGCTGCTTGAACTTGCCTGGGGATATGATTACGCCGGAGAAACAAGGACAGTAGACTCCCATATACAGCGGCTTCGAATGAAAATGGGCTTTGACAATGTTATAAAAACGGTGTATAAGTTAGGATATCGTTTGGAGGATTAGAAGTTGTGAAGCTATGGATGAAAATATTCGCGGTAACTCTGGTTATTTTTATAATAATATCCCATTTTAGTATCTTTTTGATTTCACGTCTTTACTATGAAAACAGCTTAAATATGGCGAGAAGTCAAGCCTTTACACAGCACGAGCTCATGTCGATAGATATTTCTGAAAGTCTTAAAGCGATTATCGAGCGAAAGGACGAGCAAAATTTTCACATAGCGCTTGACTCGCTGATGAATTATTATTTCGGCTATTACGAAAAAAAAGGAATTTATCTGGGCATTGAAAAGCAAGGCGAAATGCTTTCGGGAAATATTCCGGGACAGCAGCCAATACAGCTTAAAGACGTTTCCGATTCGCGCAAATCAGCCGTCATAACAGCGCAAAGCAAAAAATATATTTTTATTTCGGGTAAAATTGCCGATGATTATGTTTTGGTTTACGCACAGGATATTACATATCTTATAAATTCTCAGAACCGTTTGACAAAACAGTTGTTGCTTATAGGCATCTCCACCGCTATGGTTTTCAGCATAATATTGTTTTTTACTATAAAACGTCTTACAAGTCCCATCATAAAGCTTCAGAGGGTTTCGAAGCGAATTGCCGAAGGAGAATTTACATTCCGTGCAAAGGTAAAGGGAGCGGACGAAATTGCGGATTTGTCTGAAAGCTTTAACGAAATGGCAGATAAAATCGTAACAAAAATCGAAGAAAGCGAGCAGCTGGCACTTCAGAAACAGCAGTTTATAGACAATTTGGCGCACGAGCTCAAAACGCCTCTCACCGCAATAAGGGGACACGCCGAGCTTTTACAAAGCGTAAAATCAACAGAGGATGAGCGTTTAAGCTCGACCGTTCATATTATCCAAAATATTGACCGTATACAAACAATGTCACAGCGTCTTTTGGAGCTTGCGCTGAACAGAGATTTCAAGCTTAAAGCTCAAGCTGTGCCTGCGGCTGAATTGACGGAAATTGTAAGGGCTGAATTTGTCTCTGTATTAAGTGAAAAAGGGATAACGCTTACGGCGGAATGTCAAACCGATACGGTTTACGGTGATCCGGTTCTTTTGCAAAATCTGCTTTGCAATCTGATTGATAATTCAATAAAAGCAAGTGAAAACGGCGGGACTGTGCATCTTAAAATCTATGAGGATAACGGACATGCTGTTGTTGAAATTGCGGACGACGGCACAGGAATCGCAAAGGAAGAACTTGAAAATATTTTTGAGCCGTTTTACCGCACAGATTTTTCAAGGTCAAACCGCAGTAAGGGCAGCGCCGGACTGGGACTTGCCTTATGCAAGCAAATTGCCGATATCCATGATGCCAGAATAGAAATCGAATCGGAGCAAGGTAAAGGCGCATCAATAAAAATAATATTTACAACTTGATAACAACTTTATGAAACGGCGGCAACAAGAAACATATATGATTTATTTGCAACGTTGCAAATAATATCAAGAAGGAGACAAACAAAATGAAAAAAATACTCCCGAAAACAACTTTGACGCTTTCCGCACTTGCATTTGTTTTGACATTGACGTTGATTCTTAATTTCGGCATTGCAAGCGCACAGACCGCGGAGGACGAAAAAATTGTTTCAGAGCCTTCCGTTTCGGTTGCTTCCGTAAACAGCATGGGTGTAAAGGCTGAAGGAAAAAATGTAAAGTGGGAATCGCAAAAAGACGATTCGGTACAAATTGATGAGAAAGATTTGGATTTGCAGGAGGGTGCCAATCTGGCAGCAAAGGCAATTGCCGAATATTTTGACGTTGATGTAAGCGACGCAACATTTTTGTTGTCAAAAGCGGGCAGCTTTTTATGGGATAAGCCATTACGGGCTGTTCAGTGTGAAACAACAGATTTCTCCTATTTCATAAGCATGAATTCGGTAACAGGCGAAATATACGACATGGTAAGATTCCCCAACACCTTGACCGCCTATTCCGGCATAGAAGATGAAGCTTACAGCGACAAAGGAAGCTTTATTGACATTGAATTTCAGATTGAAGCAACAGAAGATGAGAAAGCGTTCAGAGCACAGCAGTTGGCGGATCCGGCTTATCTTGCCGCCGCTGAAAGCTTCGTCAAAGAAAAGTTTTCAGATAAAATCGCACCAAGTGCTGCTGATAACGCGATATCAACTGCTTCTGATATAACTATATCAAAAGCTAAAAATATTTATCAGGGGAGTGCGGGCGGAAAAATAGGCATAAGCACGGTTTTGACAGCTGTCGACCTTTCCGACGGAAGCGGATATATGATTTCAATGGGCGCAAAAACAAAAACCATCATTGGCTTCACATATTATCCGAACGGTGTTGTAGAATACCTGAAAAACGAATACAAGAGCACTCCCGACAAGCTTTCGGTGTATGATGCTCTTGATGATTAGCTTCCGCTTATCTATGCATTCGCGATAATTTTTAAGAGAACGGTTTAAGCTGTGATTTAGTTAAATACTATATTTTATTTTAAAAGCCCTCCGGATTCATTCCCGAAGGGCTTTTTGTTTTGTTGCTGTTTTTAAAGACTCTTTATGTTCTCTTCCGAATAATTGCCCCAAACAGGAACGGTGTCATCACTGTCATTTGCGATAAGATATTCGTTTACGAGATTGAAACCGCCGTCAAGAAGAAATGCACGATTGTTTGTAGTAACAGCATATCCGCCGTCTATTTTTTTGATTTGTTTTATTTCACCCTCTGAATCGGAAGCGAATTCAGATTCAAAGGCGATTGCGACATTTTCATCCGTGCTGTCAAGGTCAATAAGCATTATACCGATATCGTCAAAGGCGGCGAGGACTGTGCGGGTATCGGAGATTTTCATAAAACCGGATACAAAAAACTGACCGTCAAACATTTCATTGTAAAAGGAAAGTAAATCGGTATCGTCCTGCGGTTCTTCGGCAGACAAATTAAGATTAATTCCGATATTATAGCCCGAATTTTCAGACTCGCTGTATTTTATTTCGGAAGCGCCGGAATACATGAACATGGTTAAGCAAAGAACCGATGAAAGAATCAATGCTGATACTGCTGTTAATTTTTCTTTCAATTTCCGCACTTCCCTTCGTTAAATTATTTTCTATATATAGTGTATCAATTTTTTTCTGATTTGTAGTTACCTAATAATTACAGTTTGATTAAAATTTTGTAACTATTTTGTTGGATTGTTACAAAATGTAATATTTGGGTTACAAAGAGGTTACAAGGTTAAAGTAAGTGTATGTTTTTTTATAAGCAGGGGTAGAGCTTTATAATTCTCAATCCTTGCTTTTTTGCATAGTCGTGCGTGTGCTGTGTGCCGCCCTTCTTGCCGTCCCAAAAGCATATAAGCTCGGAGGAGTTATTTACAAGGGTGCGGTTGCGTTCGTAATATATGCCGGAGCGGTAATGCTCGGCAATACTTATCCCCGTATCGTGTTTTCGGATTATTTCCTTTCCCCGGTTTATCCAGTCCGATGTCCAGCATTTTTCATAGCTGAAAAAGCGTACTGAATAGGGGGCAATGGTTATAAGTCGGATATGCGGATACTTCTC
>JGI994J12354_10005472_pt1 | contig 10910 bp, 23 predicted proteins | sample IntmicLarv3ML3BL_FD_12354 | JGI IMG/M metagenome (IMG submission 12354)
GCCTTGCATCTTTTAAGTACAGGTTCTCTGTTTCTTGCCATCTATTTACACCTCCTGGTTCTTCTAATCAAACTCTACGACGTTTTGGCGGTCTGCAACCATTGTGCGGAACCGGTGTAACGTCTTTAATCATAGTTACGTCAAGACCTGCTGCCTGAAGAGCACGAATAGCTGCCTCACGGCCTGAACCAGGACCTTTTACAAAAACTTCAACAACTTTTAAGCCAAATTCTTTAGCTGCCATAGCTGCTTTATCTGCTGCCATTTGTGCTGCATAAGGAGTAGATTTTCTCGAACCGCGGAAGCCTAACTCACCTGCTGATGCCCAGCTGAGAGCATTGCCCGCTGCATCGGTTATAGTTACAATTGTATTGTTAAAGCTGGACTGAATATGTGCCTGCCCACGCTCAACATGCTTTTTTTCACGGCGGCGTCTGGACGCCACTTTTTTGACCTGCTTTTTAGCCATCTATATTTTACCTCCCTGAATACATTTGTTATGGACAGATTATTTCTTCTTATTAGCCACAGTTCTCCTTGGGCCTTTTCTTGTCCTTGCGTTTGTTTTGGTTTTCTGACCTCTAACAGGGAGACCTCTCCTATGGCGGATTCCTCTGTAGCAGCCGATTTCCACAAGACGTTTGATATTAAGCGCAACTTCTCTGCGAAGCTCACCTTCAACTCTTTGTGAGCTGGCGATAATATCTCTTATTTTTATAACTTCGTCATCTGTCAAATCTCTAACTCTTGTACTTGGGTCTACATTAGCTTCCGCTAATATTCTCTGTGATGATGAACGGCCTATACCATAGATATAAGTAAGACCTATTTCTACACGTTTTTCTCTAGGTAAGTCAACGCCTTCAATACGTGCCATCTATATATTGCACCTCCATAAAATAAACTGATTTAAATCGGTTTTAATAAAACTTTTCCTTTAAGCTCAAACCGTAACTTTGTACACACTCTAAGGCTTAAAAGGATTTTCTACCCTTCATTTACCATATTAATCGTTAACGGCCCAAGCAAAAAGCTCTCTAGCCTTGTCTTTGCTTATGCTTCGGATTTTCGCAAATTATGCGTATAGCACCCTTGCGTTTAATAATTTTGCATTTTTCACAAATCGGTTTAACAGAACTTCTAACCTTCATGCTATTTTACTCCTTTCGGTTCACTTCTATTTATCCCGCCAGATTATGCGGCCCTTTGTCAAATCATAGGGCGACATTTCAATCAAAACCTTATCCCCGGGGATAATTCTGATGAAATTCATACGCAGTTTACCTGACAGATGGGCCATTATCTTATGCCCGTTTTCAAGCTCTACCTGGAAAACTGCATTAGGAAGTTTTTCAACAACAGTGCCTTCCACTTCAATAACATCGCTTTTAGACAAAGTAAATACCTCCTTTAATACTAACTCAAAAAATCTGCAACAGCTTTCCGTAAATCTGAATCCAGAAGAACAGTATTTCCGCATACAGCCGCTTGGATATACGAATTGACGGTTTTCGTAATCTGCACATGCTTCATCTTTTTCTTCTTAGGATTATTAATTTTTCTAAGTTTGCCATCGGCAAGGTAGATAAACTCATCTTCCACCTTAAGTACAACGAATGGCAAACCTTTATCCCTGCCGCATTTAGAAAATACGATCTGGCCAATTTCAAAGCCTACCAATTGTTTTCACTCCCTGCACTTTATAGCCATAAAGCAAACACGCCAAAATAGTATATCACATATTTTTGAAATATGCTATAAATTTGTTAAAATTTCCGCTTCGCCATCGGTTATTGCAATTGTGTTCTCATAATGGGCGCTGCTTTTGCCGTCAACGGTAACCACAGTCCACAAATCATCAAGAACATAAATCTCATAAGTTCCCGCATTTACCATAGGCTCTATGGCAAGTGTCATGCCTTTTTCCAGCTTAACGCCGCGGCCTCTTAACGGTTTATAATTGGGAATCTCCGGCGATTCATGCAAATTCTTGCCAACGCCATGGCCTACATAATCGCGAACAATCGAAAACCCGTGTGACTCAACATAATTCTGTATGGCTTCAGATATTTCGTACAAATGCCTTCCTGCTTTGGCAAATTTAATGCCTTCAAAAAAACTTTGACGCGTTACTTCCACCAGTTTTTTATCTTCATCAGATGCTTCCCCTACTATATGGGTTCTGGCTGCATCGCCATGGTAACCATTCATGTAGGCTCCGATGTCAACACTTACAATATCGCCATTTTTAAGGCTTCTTAAACCAGGTATGCCATGAATAACCTCATCATTTATGGAAATGCAAGCACTGCCCGGATAAGGGCCGGCACCAAAAGCGCCTTCATAACCTAAAAATGAAGCTATTGCGCCGTGTTTTTTTATAACATCAACACATAAAGAGTCTAATTCCTTCGTGGTAACTCCGGGCTTAATTGCTTTTTCAATAGCATCGTGTGCCTCTGCCACAATCCGGCCCGAAATGCGCATCAACTCTATCTGCGAATTATTTTTAATGATAATTGCCATGATGCCCTCCCACTAAAACCGCTATGCTAATGTATCCAATGTATGAAGTATTGAGTTTGTTATTATATCAATATTGCCATGGCCGGGAATCGCAAAAAGTTTATGCTGCTCCATATAATAATCAATTATAGGCTCTGTCAGCTCATGGAATATGCGAAGCCTTTCTTTAACTGTTTCTGCCTTATCATCCTCACGCTGAACAAGCCCTGAGCTGCATTTATCACAAACCTCCGGATTTTTAGGCGGAAGATTAATAATGTGGTACATTTGCGCACAGTTTGGGCATATCCACCTGCCGGTCAAACGCTCTATAACCACTCTGTCATCAACCATAACATATATGGCCTTGTCAATATCTTCAAACTCAGCCAATGCTATAGCCTGCTTAAGTGTTCTGGGAAATCCGTCAAGTATATATCCGTTTTTGCATTCAGGTTTTTTGAGCTTTTCTTTTACTATTTCAATAACCAGCTCATCATTAACCAAATTGCCGGAATCTATAATATTCTGAATTTCTTCACCAATAGGCGTTTTATTTTTAATATGTTCCCGCAGAATATCCCCTGTCGATATATGCTCAATATTGTATCGTTTAACAATATTTTTGGCCTGAGTACCTTTGCCTGCGCCTGAAACGCCAAGGAGTACCAGCTTCATTTCAATGCCCCCATTATATCTAAAAGCCGGGCATTGCCGGGGCTAATCACCTATTTTGCGATAAACCCCTGCATAAATGACCAGATTATTAGTTATTCAAAAATCCTTTATAATGTCTCATGAGAAGCTGAGATTCCAGCTGCTTCACGATTTCCAAAGCAACGCCTGTTACGATGAGAAGCGTTGTTCCGCCGAAGCCTACGCTCATTTTGAATATAGCTTGGAAAAGTATCGGCGCCATAGCAAGTACAACATAGAAAAATGCGCCAATAACTGAAAGTCTGTGAACTGTTCTCTGGATATACTCACTCGTTGGCTTACCCGGTCTGATGCCGGGGATAAAGCCGCCGTTTTTCCTCATATTCTCTGCCATCTCAATCGGGTTAACCGCAAAGGATGTGTAGAAGAAAGTGAAGCAAACAATAAGTATCATATATACAACCGCACCTACAGGATGTGTAAGAGCCAATGTTTCATTGAGCGTTGTCAGCCAAGGTGCGCTGAAAAAGCCTGCAAGTGTAGCAGGGAATTGCATAAGGCTTATGGAGAAGATTATAGCCATAACACCGGCAATATTTACCTTAATAGGCATATATGTGCTCTGTCCGCCATACATCTGCCTGCCCACCATTTTTTTAGAATATTGAACAGGTATTCTTCTCTCACCATCTTGAATAAGAATTGCAAAAGCAACAAGTGCTATAAACATAACAATAAGGGCTAACATTCCCACAATCTGCATAACCTCTCCCGCCATAATAATGGAATAAACCATCATTACCGCAGAAGGTGCGCCTGAAATAATGTTTGAGAATATTATGAAAGAAGAACCGTTACCAATACCTCTTTCAGTAAGAAGCTCTGCAAGCCACATAACAAAGGTTGTACCTGTTATCATGGATAATGTAGCCATAATCCATGTAAACCAGTTAGGGTTAAGGAACATACCTTGGCTGTTCAGTGAAAATACAGTGCCTGCGCCTTGGAGCAAAGCAAGCCCAACTGCAACAAACCTTGTATACTGGTTTATTTTTTTGCGGCCTTCTTGCCCTTCTTTTTGTATCTGCTCCAGCTTAGGTATGGCAACACACAAAAGCTGTAAAATAATAGATGCTGTAATATAGGGTCCGATACCCATGGAAAAAATTGTGCCCATACCGCCGCCTGCAATGGTTGCAAAGAGCGTTTGATTTGTTCCCTGGCTTCTCATATACTGCCATGCAACAAGGCTTATGCCCGGAAGCGGTATATGAGTACCAAGCCTGTAAATAGCTACAAGACCGAGCACAATAAACATCTTCTTGCGTATTTCTTTGACCTTCCACGCATTGGTTAAAATGCTAAACAACTAAATCACCTCAGCTTTTCCGCCGGCAGCTTCAATTTTCTCTTTAGCAGTTTCGCTAAAACTATTTACTTGAACAGTGAGTTTTTTGGTAACCTCACCTTCGCCCAGAATTTTCACACCGTCCCTGGGGTTAGAAACCAATCCTTTGGATTTTAAAGCCGCTATATCTACCACGCTGCCATCCGGGAAAACATCAAGCTGGGCAAGGTTAATGGCTATAATTTCTTTAGAGTTCCTGCATTTAAAGCCTCTCAACGGAAGCCTTCTGTAAAGAGGCATCTGTCCGCCTTCAAAACCCGGTCTAACGCCGCCGCCGGAACGTGCCTTTTGACCTTTATGGCCTTTGCCTGCTGTTTTACCGTTACCGGAACCGTGACCTCTGCCTCTTCTAAACTTGTTTGATTTTGAGCCTGGAGCCGGGCTTAATTCGCCTAATTTCATGCTGGCACCTCCTTATCTTAAAAATTTATGCTTCTTCTATTTTTAATAAATGGGAAACTTGCTTGCACATACCTCTGATAGCATCGTTATCCTGTTGAATTACTGAGCTGTTAAGTTTTTTAAGACCCAGAGCTTCTACAGTTTTTTTATGCTTCGGTATTGCGCCGATTGTGGATTTAACCAATGTAATTTTAATTTCAGCCACTTTAATACCCTCCCCTTAACCTAACAGTTCTTCTACGGATTTGCCGCGAAGTCTTGCTACCTGTTCAGGAGTTTTAATTAACTTAAGACCTTCAATAGTAGCGTTAACAACATTGCGCTTATTATTGGAGCCTAAGGATTTTGTACGGACATTTCTTATGCCTGCAAGTTCTAAAACTACACGCACAGGACCGCCGGCTATAACGCCGGTACCTTCAGCAGCCGGTTTAAGCAGCACACTTGCAGCCGAAAACTCACCTACTACCTCATGGTAAAGGCTATCGTTTTCATTTTTTTCTATATAAATAAGATTTTTCTTAGCATCCTCTTTGCCTTTTCTAATGGCTTCAGGAATCTCAGTAGCTTTACCAAGGCCAACGCCTACATGGCCGTTCTCATCTCCAACAACAACGAGAGCAGCGAAACGAAATGTTCTACCGCCTTTAACAACCTTAGTTACGCGTTTGATGGTAACCACTTTATCTTGAAGATCAAGAGTGCTTGGATCTATTTTGCTCAAAAGTTTTCCTCCTTTTTTAAAAGGTCATTCGATAAGCGCTTAAACTTACCGGAATAATTAATCACGCAGTCTTTTTAATATATGCTTTCTCTTTTCAGGCTGCATGGCATAAATACCATAAGGTTTGTACTAGAATTGCAGCCCGGCTTCTCTTGCCGCATCTGCTAATGCTTGAACTTTGCCATGATAAAGATGTCCGCCTCTATCGAAAACAACAGTAGTGATTCCGGCTGCAAGAGCCTTTTCACCAATTGCTTTGCCTACAGCTTTAGCGGCATCAACATTTGAAGTATATTTCAAATCAGCAGCTATAGCCTTATCCATTGTAGAAGCGCAAACCAAAGTATTGCCTGCTACGTCATCTATAATCTGAGCATACATATGCTTGTTTGAACGGAAAACTGCAAGCCTTGGCTTTGCCGGGGTGCCTGATAGTGTATTTCTAAGCCTATAATGGCGTTTTTCCCTGGCCTTCTGTCTTGATGGCTTTCTAATCATATTTTCTCACCCCTCCTTTACTTCTTGCCTGCTTTACCGGCTTTGCGTCTTACATGCTCGCCCTGATACCTGATACCCTTGCCTTTATATGGCTCCGGCGGACGTTTAATCCTGATTTCAGCAGCAAATTGGCCAACCTTTTCCTTATCAATGCCTTCAACCGTAATTCTGTTAGCTTCAACAGAAGAAGTGATGCCTTCAGGATCAGTCATTTCAACAGGATGTGAATAGCCAAGGCTTAAAGTAAGTTTGTCACCGGCTTTAGCGGCCCTGTAACCTACGCCCTGAATCTCAAGAACTTTTTTGTAACCATTTGTAACGCCTTCAACCATATTAGCTATTAATGTTCTAGTTAACCCGTGAAGGGATTTGTGTCTTTTCAAATCGCTGGGCCTTGTTACTATAACCTCGCCAGCTTCGATTGCGATGTTCATGTCATCTACCAGTTTCCTCTGGAGCGTACCTTTAGGTCCTTTAACTGTTATGAGATTGCCTTCGGCCAAATCTACAGTTACGCCAGCAGGAATTGCAACAGGCATCTTACCTATACGTGACATGTTCTGCACCTCCTAATAATTCATGTGTGAAACTTTATTTGTATTAACAGTATTTTCAGCGCTGCCGGTAACTTACCGCATGTTCAGCCGCTGATACAGGTAAAGGTATTCTAGCTAAATAAGCCTAAAACGCTTCTTACCATACAAATGCTATAACCTCGCCGCCAACATTTTGTTTTCTGGCTTCTTTATCGGTAATAAGACCTTTATTTGTAGAAATGATTGCTGTACCAAGACCGTTTAAAACCTTTGGAAGCTCTTCGCAGCTTGAGTAAATACGCAAGCCCGGCTTGGAAATTCTCTTAATTCCTGAAATAACTTTCTCGTTTTTATCTTTACCATATTTAAGCGTTATTCTCATAGTTTTCTTAACGCCCATTTCAAGCACTTCATAACCTTTTACATAGCCTTCTTCAACCAAAATCTGGGCAATTGCGACCTTCACTCTGGAAGAAGGGATATCTACTGTATCGTGCTTTGCGCTGTTAGCATTTCTAATTCTTGTAAGCATATCAGCAATAGGATCTGACATTGACATTCATACTACCTCCTTCCGTATTTTACCAGCTAGCTTTTTTAACTCCCGGTATCTGGCCTTTGTAAGCCAATTCCCTGAAGCATATACGGCAAATGCCGAATTTACGAAGCACAGCATGGGGTCTTCCGCATATTTTGCATCTGGTGTAGGCTCTGCTAGAATATTTAGGTTTTTTCTGTTGCTTTAATATCATTGAAACCTTTGCCATTTTCTAACCTCCCTTACTTGCTAAATGGCATTCCGAATAATGTCAACAGTTCCCTTGCTTCCTCATCGGTTTTCGCTGTTGTAACAAAAACGATGTCCATACCTCTGATTTTATCAATCTTATCATACTGGATTTCAGGGAAAATAAGCTGCTCGCGGATGCCTAATGTGTAATTACCCCTGCCGTCAAATGAATCTGCGGAGATACCGCGGAAGTCACGAACGCGAGGAAGGGCTATATTAATAAGCCTGTCTGCGAAAGAATACATTTTTTCCGCTCTTAAAGTAACCTTGCAGCCGATAGACATGCCTGCGCGGAGTTTAAATGCGGCTACAGATTTTTTAGCCTTTGTAACTATAGGCTTTTGACCTGTAATAATAGTCATATCGTTAACGGCGGCTTCCAAAGCCTTGGGATTTTCTTTAGCTTCACCAAGTCCCATGTTAACAACGATTTTCTCAATTTTTGGTACTTCCATTTTATTTGTGTATGAAAACTTTTTCATCATTGCCTCTACGACTTCGTTTTCATAAAACTCTCTCAGTCTGTTCACCTTGAGCTTTCCTCCTTCTTAAAAGGCTTTTTTATTCCTTTTCTTAAATAACCGAAAAGAAATCCGTACAGAATATTGCATGAGCAAAATTCTTTTTAACGGGAAAATTAGTCAATCACGTCGCCTGTAGTTTTAGCAATACGTTTTTTAACAATAACTTTTTTGCCGTCTTTAGTCGTAGTTTCAACTTTGACACCCAATCTGGTTGGTTTGCCATTATGAACATACATAACATTGGAAGCATGAATGGCAGCTTCTTTTTTAATAATGCCGCCCTGATCTGCGCCTCTCGGTTTTTGGTGCTTAGAAATCATATTAATGCCTTCAACTATAACTCTCTCGCTATCTCTGTCAACATGAAGGACTTTGCCTTGCTTGCCTTTATCCTTGCCGGCAATAACTTCAACCTTATCGCCGCGCTTGATTTTTAATTTACTCATCTAAGCGCACCTCCTACAATACTTCAGGGGCAAGGGAGAGTATCTTCATATACTGTCTTTCCCTGAGTTCCCTGGCTACAGGCCCAAAAATACGGGTGCCTCTTGGATTTTTATCTTCTTTTATTATAACGGCTGCGTTATCATCAAAGCGGATAGAGCTTCCATCAGGTCTGTTAACGCCTTTTTTAGTCCTTACTATAACTGCTTTAACTACTTCACCTTTTTTAACAACACCGCCGGGTGTTGCGGCTTTAACGCTGGCAACTATAACATCGCCTACATTGCCGTATCTTCTGGTTGAACCACCTAAAACGCGGATACATAACAGCTCTTTTGCTCCGGAATTATCGGCAGCAACGAGTCTGGTTTCTTGTTGTACCATAATACTTGCCTCCTAATAAACTTCTATTTTTCCGGAAAAATTACTTAGCTTTTTCTAATACACTTACTAAACGCCATCTCTTATCTTTAGACAGAGGACGCGTTTCCATAACTCTAACTCTGTCGCCTATGCCGCATTCATTATTTTCATCATGCGCCTTGAGCTTATAAGTTTTAGTCATGATTTTTTTGTATAATGGGTGCTGGATTCTATTTTCAACAGCAACAACAATAGTTTTGTCCATTTTATCGCTAACGACTCTGCCTACTCTTGTTTTGCGAAGATTTCTTTCCATTTAGTGCGCCTCCTCTCTCTTATAATAAACCTTTTTCTTTTTGGGTTATAATTGTCTGTATACGGGCTATGTTTTTCTTAACTTCCGGAATCCTTGCTGAATTATCAAGCTGATTTGTAGCATTTTGGAATCTCAAGTTAAAAAGCTCTTTTTTAGCCGATACCAATTCATTATGAAGTTCTGCGGCGGTTTTTTTGTTTAAATCTTCTACAAATTTCTTAGTTTTCACCACTCTCAGCCTCCATTTCCTCAGCTTTTGAAACTATTTTGCATTTAATAGGCAATTTGTGAATTGCAAGCCTGAGAGCTTCTCTTTGAACATCCTCCGGAATAGCTCCGCCGATTTCAAACATTATCCGGTCCGGCTTAACAACAGCTACCCAGTAATCCAAAGCGCCTTTACCTTTACCCATACGGGTTTCAGCAGGCTTGGAAGTGATTGGCTTGTCAGGGAAAATTTTAATCCAAACCTTACCGCCACGTTTAATATGCCTGGTCATAGCGATACGGGCTGCTTCTATTTGATTGGAAGTAATCCAGCCGGGCTCCATGGCTTTAATACCGAAATCACCGTAAGTGATGGTATTGCCTCTAAGCGCCCTGCCCTTCATACGTCCGCGAAACTGCTTACGCCTTTTTACTCTTTTTGGGCTTAACATTATTTATCTCTCCCTTCCCTTTTTGCTCTTTGAGGAAGAACTTCGCCTTTATAAATCCAAACTTTTACGCCGGTTTTACCGAAAGTTGTGTTAGCCTCTGCAAAGCCGTAATCAATATTGGCGCGAAGTGTTTGCAAAGGAATTGTTCCTTCATGATAATGCTCGGTTCTTGCCATATCGGCACCGCCAAGCCTGCCTGAACATTGTGTTTTGATGCCATGAGCGCCCATTTTCATTGTTCTGGACATTGACTGCTTCATAGCGCGCCTGAAAGTTACGCGGTTTTCAAGCTGCTTTGCAATATCCTCAGCAACAAGCTGAGCATCAAGCTCAGGTCTTTTAATTTCTTCAATATTAATTAAAACCTTTTGCTCTGTCATCTTTTGAATGTCGTTTTGAAGCTCTTGAATGGCCTGGCCGTTCCTGCCGATTATGATACCCGGCTTTGCGGCAAATATGGTAACTCTAACCCTCTCGGTTGTTCTTTGGATTGTTATCCTTGAAACACCGGCCGGGTAAAGTTTTTCTTTAATATATTTACGAAGTTTATTATCTTCAACTAAATATTTGGAAAAATCCTTTTCAGCATACCACACAGAGTCCCACTCTTTAATAATGCCGACCCGCAGACCGTGGGGATTTACTTTTTGGCCCATGCTTTACCTCCTTACCTTTCGTTAAGTACTATTGAAATATGGCTGGTTTTTTTCAAAATCCTGTATGCCCTGCCTTTAGATTCAGGACGGATTCTCTTCATTGTAGGCCCTTGATTTGCGAAGGCTTCTTCTACAAAGAGTTTATCTGTATCCATACCTAAATTGTTTTCAGCGTTGGCAACTGCCGAATTCAGTACTTTATAAATAATATCCGAAGCATATCTCGGTGAATATTTAAGAAGGCCCGCTGCTGTGCCAATATCTTTTCCCTTAATCTGGTCAAGAACAATCTTGGCCTTAGATGGGGAAACTCTCACGAACTTGGCATGTGCTTTAGGACGCATATCTTTTTGTTCGTTTCTTTCTCTTTTTATCTGGCTTCTATGCCCTTTTGCCATAAGGTTTTACCCTCCTTTGCAATTTGTTTA
>JGI994J12354_10005473_pt1 | contig 10909 bp, 11 predicted proteins | sample IntmicLarv3ML3BL_FD_12354 | JGI IMG/M metagenome (IMG submission 12354)
GTTCCAGATAGCTGAGCAGCTCGTCAAGGGAGTGGATGGTTGCGCCTTCGGTGTCTTCCTGCGTAAAAGAAGCCTTGCTGCCGCTGTCTTCCGGGCTCAGCTGCCGCATATAAACCTGCTGCTCTTCCGGGTTTTTGAGGACGCTTGCCTTGGACGCGCCGCCTTCCTTCCGGACGACGAGCATCTGCGGCCGGTCTTTTTCGCCCGCTTTGCGCGGCACGTGTTCCGATACAATCGGCTGTGTGTCAAACAGCACGATGCGCGGTTTTATTTTGTCGCGGCTATACATACCGGAAAACGCTGCGACTGCGGCAACCATGACGACACAAAGCGAGGCTTGGCTGATCATGCGGTTGCGCTCACGGATTTTTTTTCTGCGCGCTTCGGCCTTTGCATAGACCGAGGTGCTGAACGCCTCATAGTTCTTCAATGAAATTTGCCTCCCTTCCAAGTGCGATCCGCAGCGCGTTGCGCGCCCGGTACGCCAAGTTGTCGATTTGCTTTTTGCTTTTTTTCATGATATGCGCGATTTCGTCGTACTGCAGCCGTTCCACATAGAGCAGGCGCAGCACCTCCTGATACTCTTTGGAAAGGGTATCGATGGCGGCGGAAATCACGATGGAACGCTCCTGCGCAATCATCTGCTCCTCGGGGCTCAAATCTTCGTTCGCCTGCTCGACGATTTCGTCAAGCGGGACATCCAAGCGCCGTTGATCGCGCCGGATGTAATCGATGGCTTTGTGCCGCGCCACGGAAAATAAATAGGTTTTGAGCGAGCTTTGCCCCCGGAAGCGCCCCTTATGAACCAAAAGTTCAACAAAGGTTTCTTCCGCCAGGTCCTCCGCCGTTTCGTAGGAGCGCACATAGCCGTGGATGAAGAAGGTCAGCGGCTGCTGGAGTTCCCGCATGACGAAATCAAACGCGGCGGTTTCGCCCGCGCAGAACGCGGCGTAGGATTCTTCTAACGTTGGTTGCATCTGCGCCACTCCGGAGCCCTCCTTCTTCGAAAAATATCGTGCCCGGAGCGCTGTGCGGATGGGGTTGCATTCATTTGTCGCACTCCGGGAAAAAAATCCTTCTTACTTTTAAAGTAAAATGAAAGAAAATATTGTCCGAAGATTATTGTACCATAAATTCGTGCGTGATGCAACCCGTTTTGTCGGAATTTGGTGCCAAAATGGAAGCAAAAAGGAATATCTACCCGGGATTATTATCGGGCGGTTGTTTTTGCAACGCTTGATAATGTTGAACTTCAGCGGTTGTTCACGTAATGGGAGCGAGCAGCTCCGCGTGGCGGCATGCCCTCGCCTGTGCGATGTAGGGTGCAATATAGAACAGCGGGACAATCAGCAGGCTCAGCAAATACCACGGCGCGAAGCTCAGCCGAAAACGAAGGAGCGCGGCGCAGTGCCCCTCCGTGCGGGCGGCGCTCAGGCGCAGGGCATTGCGCAGCTTGCAGCGCGGCTGCTTGACGAGGACCGGCAGCACCAGGGCGTATCGCTGCGCCGTTGCTGCATAAAAACCGATGCCGAGCGCCGTGAGCACTGCGCCCCCGGCCGCCGCGCAGACGAGCAGCGTCAGGTTCATGCCGCCGCCTGCCGCTTGCAGCAAGGTGCCCGCCAGCAAAAAGCCGCCCGGCAAAAGATATACCGCCGCCCAGAAGAGCTTGCGCAGCGTGAGCGCCGCAGCGAACCGCGCCGCTTTGAGTGCCCAGCGGGGCTGAAACCAAAACAGCACCCGCGCGGCGGTGCGCCGGCGTTCGTCCGCGCCGCCGAAGAACCATGCCTCGCGGCCCATGCGCAAAGGCGCGCACAAAAGCGCCGCAAGGAGCGCCAGCAACATGCCGCCCGCGACTTTTCCCCAGCGCAGGCCGAGTTCAGCGGCAGGGGTTTGCGGCAGTGCAGAGGCCGCCCGGGTGGCGGCAGCATCCAGCAGGAGGGGCAAAAAGCCCGTAGCGACGGCGAGCACCGCGCCGCCGAGCAGCAGCACGGCGGAGGCGAGCCTGTGCCCGCGCAGGAGTTCCTTTGATGTTTGCTTTGTGGCTTTGTTCATGGGGGTGATGCTCCTTTGGTGGTGGGATTTTGGGGAGACTTTTTCTACTTCCCCCGGCGCATTCGCGCCACCCCCTTCGACACCGAAGGGGGCTTTGCAGGTTCTGCATATTACTTAACGGTTGGTTGCCTGAGTGACGCCTGCAAATAACTTCAACTTTAGTTCAACGCTCCCGTTACAAGGCCCCCTTCAATTGTGAAGGGGGTGGCCGACAGGCCGGGGGAAGAAATCGCGGAGCGATGGGGGAGGATAACGGACGCAATAAAAGCACCGCATACCTTCATTAGTATGCAGTGCTTTGGGTGGGGTTATGCAATTAGCGGCGGGTCTATTTATACCAAATCCAGCCGAAGAGAATCCACATAAGGATAAAATCCCAGAGCTTTGCGAAAAAGGAGGTGCTGTTTTGCAGGGCGAATGCATGGCTGGTTCCGTTCCACTTTCCGGTGAAGCCAATGACGGCTGATTTATTTGGCATATTGTTGCTAAAGCATCGAAGCATATCCAACGACAATCCAGTGACATCAATGGTGGTTAATTGATTTTCTATGCAATCAAGGCTTTTCAGCGCAGCCGGCAATTTTGGCAGCGAGGAGAGTCGATTGTTGGCGCAATAAAGTATTTCCAGACTGGGTGGCAATGCAGGCAGTGATGTCAATTGATTACTATAGCAAAAAAGGCCTTCTAAACTGGAGGGCAATGCAGGCAGCAATGTCAGTTGGTTGCTGTCGCAATAAAGATCCGTCAGAAAAGATGGCAATGCCGGCAATGATGTTAGTTGGTTACCACCGCAATTAAGCACCCGCAGAGAAGAGGGCAGCGCAGGCAGCGAGGTCAGTTGGTTACCGCCGCACAAAAGCATGTCCAGATTGGATGGCAATGCAGGCAGCGAGGTTAGTTGATTGCTATAGCAATCAAGCGAATGCAAAGAAGATGGCAATGCGGGCAGCGAGGTTAGCTGGTTGCTGCCGCAATCAAGCCGCCTTAACTCAGTGAAATGCTCCAGCCCTGCAAGGCTCTTAATGTTTTTTGAGGACACGTTAATGTTACCAATCTTCGCCGCATCGGTGTCATAAATCGGCGCGGGCGCTGTTTTGCCAACCAGTTTATATACCTCTGCTTTGAAATTCGCATCGGTAAAATCAGCCGTGATATCAACGCCGTCCGCGCTTGCGGTAATGGGCAGGAACGCCAGCAAGCCAAGTGCCATTGCCAGGGTGAGCAGGACGCTTAAAATCTTGCGTGTTTTCATGAGATTGACCTCCTGAATGATATTGAAATGGCGGTTTTTTGTGTACACTTACGTTATTTCATCCAAATCCAGCCGAAGAGGAACCACTTGAGAATGAAGCTCCAAAGCTTTGCGAAGAAGGATGGTTCTGTGGGTTCATCGCCAGGGTCGGGTTCGGGTTCAGGGGTTGTGGTGCTGTTTTGCGGCGCGAAGACGAAGGGGTCTGCGCGCCAGTCGTCACTCCAAGTTCCGGTGAAGCCAATGACGTCTGACGGATCTGTCATATTGTTTAAATAGCACTGAAGCTTCTCCAACGGCAATCCGGTGACATCAATGGTGGTTAGTTGATTGTAACCACACCAAAGCTCCCTCAAAGAAGAGGGCAGTGCAGGAAGTGACGCAAGTTGGTTGCTATCGCAAACAAGAATCTCCAGAGACACGGGCAATGCAGGCAATGATATCAATTGATTGCCGCTGCACTGAAGAGTCTTCAGCGAAGAGGGCAGCGCGGGCAGCACGGTTAGTTTGTTGTTGTGGCAGGAAAGGTTTATCAGGCTGGGCAGCGCAGGCAAGACGTTCAAGGGGTTGTCACCACACGAAAGAACCTCCAGAGAAGAGGGCAGTGCAGGCAGAGAGGATAATTGATTGTAGCTGCAACCAAGTCGTTCCAGACCGGATGGCAGTGCGGGCAGTGATGTCAGTTGATTGCTGCCGCAAAAAAGCTCCTTTAACCCGGCGAAATGCTCCAACCCTGCAAGGCTCTTAATATCTTTGCCGTTCACGCCAAGGGAAGCAATCGCCGCCACGTCCGTGTCATAGATCGGCACGGGCGCTGTTTTGCCAATTTTTTCATATACCGCCGCCCTGAAATTTTCATCGGTAAAATCAGCCGTGATATCAACGCCGTCCGCACTGGCCATCATCGGCATAAACACGCAGAGCATCAGCATTGCCAGCAAAACCGCGAGCATCTTCTTAACCATAAAAATACACCATCCCTTTTAGACTTTGATGCCTTTATCATAAACCATAAAAGGGATGGTGTCAAGCGTTTTAGATTAGAGTTTGATTAGAATTTGGTGCTTTGGGCGGATCTATTTCATCCAAATCCAGCCGAAGAGGAACCACTTGAGGATGAAGTTCCAGAGCTTTGCGAAGAAGGAGGGTTCGGGGGGGGCATCGCCGGGGTCGGGCTCGGGTTCAGGATTGCTGATTGTGATGATGCCGTATTCTGCCAACAACTGCTCAAGGTCGTCTGAGAGACCCTTCAAAAGCCTGGTGGCTTCATCAAAGTTGCCCTCATCCCACGCGGCATTGACTTTCACCCACGAAATGCTGCCAACCTTTTCATTCACCTCGGCCCGTGTATCTTCAGGCAAGTCCGCGTCATTGGCTGCGTTCAAGAGCCATTCATGCTCGGTATATGCCTTGGCAAACGCCATTACCCCATCGACGAAGTATTCACTCGCCAACGCTTCCTCGATGGCAATCATCGCATCGCCATAGGCGTTGTACAGCACGTCCAGTTTCTCTCGCAGTGTACCGTCCGCAAGCGCTGCTCTCAGTTTGGCCTCATCGCGCAAAAAATCTTCAATTATGTTCCACTCAGCCATGTTATCCGTTGCGGCATAATAGGCGTCCTGAAATTCTTGCAGTTTTTTACCGCTCTTTATTGCGTTTTCGTTGCCTCTCAATTTATTCAGTTGGCAAGCAACGTGATCCGGCGAGTACATAAGTCTTCTGACGCATTTTGCCGATATTTCCCCATGGATGACATTCAACTCGTGCCGAAACGGATCAAGATCCGCGCTTGCCCCAACCGCAAACAATCCGCACAGCATCAACATTGCCAGCAAAACCGCAAGCAATTTCTTCGTCATAAAAAACATCCCTTTCAGAATTTGATACTCCTATCATAATTCAAAAAGGGATGGTGTCAAGCAATTTATTGGGCTTCTAGCTGTTCTCACTCGCCATTTCCTTCTGCAGCGACGGCCGCAGCTTTTTGCGCAACTTCGTATACACCTTGAGCGCACGGGAAAGCACGAAGTTCATCAGCGGCTTGGTCACAAGCGTCAGCTCGCCGAGGAATTCCGTGAAATCGCCCTGGAAGCCCTTCTTGAAGCGGTAAAGGCCATACACCGGCTTGGTTTCGTCCAGATCTCCGGAGACGCCGCGGAAATCGTAGATGCGCGCGCCGAGCTCCGCCGCCCACTGAATCATGTTCCACTGCACAAGATAGTTCGGCATGGCTTCGCGGCTCTTGTTGCCCGAGGCCCCGTAGGCATACCAGACCTTATCGCCAAAGTGCACGGCGATGCTGCCCGCCACGGGCTCTCCTTCGTAATACGCCAGATAGAAGCGGCAGTGCTCGCCCATCACGTCCATCATCGTTTCAAAATAGGAAAGGGAGCGGATGGGGAAGCCGTCGCGCTCGCCGGTTTCTTTCATCAGGGCATAAAACGCCGGGAGCTTCGATTTGTCCTCAAGCTTGACCTCCACGCCGCGCCGTTGCGAAAGACGGATGTTATAGCGCGTTTTGGAGTGGAACGATGCCAGCAGCTCGTCCTCATTGCGGCCGTTCAGATGCAGGCGGAACACGAACCGCGCCTGAATACCCTCAAAGTTATTGTTGGAGTTGTTAATCACAAAGCCCTGCTTTTTTGCGAGGCTGCTGAACACTTCGTCGGAAATGAGCACGTCGGGGTCCATCTTGATTACATAGGAGCGGCGTTTTTTCGCGAGCTTTTTTGCGTCGGCAATCAGGCGGGCAAAGATTTCCTCGTCGTGCAGATAGCAAACCGGCCCGCGCGGGCTATACATCATCGTGACGCCGATGCCTGTGATGCGCCGAATCAGTACGGACATTGCGCCCGCAATCTTGCCCTCGCTGTCACGGACAATGATGCCCTCCCACTGCCACTGCTTTTTGACTTCGCCCCATTCGGGCGCCTGCAGCCAGTGGCCTTTGGGGTGGTTCCAAACAAAATCGGTATATTCCTGCAGGGTTTCCTTCGTGCAAAGTTCCATGCGGTTTCCTCACTCATCATCCAAAAATAAACACTCTTGTTATTATACCGCACTATGGCAAAAAAATCAAGTGAAATCAATGTTTTTCGCAGATGAATTGGGCGGCGCGGTTATTTCGCTTTCTTTCGAATCGGGTACCAATAATCCATCTGCCCATACCCCAGCACATCCGGCGGGGCGAGGATGTGCCCGAACTCGGGCAGGTCAGGATTGCGCTCAAAGCCGTGTTCTTTCAGAAACTTGTCGCGTTCCCTCCATGTGCTTTTCGTTGTTTTTTGATCTATGCCGCATACAACAGCATATAACCCGCCGGGGAAATCGATCACCTCAAATTCAGGCGGCACATCCATGCCATCTTGCAGCAGATATGTCCAGCAGAGACTACCCAGTTCGCTGCCTTCCTTCAAAAAATCCAGCGGGTACGGCGAAGTGTGCGGCAGGTTGCTGAACCATGCTTCAAACGCGCGGCAACGTTCGTTGCCCCAGGGAGAAAAATCGCCGGAAGAAACCATTTTGCAGGCGGGGAAATCGTATATGCGGACATATTCCATAAGAAAAGCCCCTTTCAGTGTGGATGTTTATTGCTAGTCCAATGATAACACTTCCGAGACCAAAGCGCAAGAACATTTTATGCGGTTCGCAAAAACAAGAATAAGCAGCGAAAAACAACCAACGGTTGTGATATTTATCTTGCCAGGCGGTATTTTGTCGGATATAATGGACACATGGCCATAATCAAAAAGGAAGAGGCGTATCATATGCTGACAACAAACGAAATCGGCGGAAGAATCGCCGTGGCGAGAAAACTGAAGAACCTTTCTCAGGCGCAGCTGGCGGAGCAATTGGCCGTGAGCGCGCAGGCGGTGGGAAAATGGGAACGCGGCGAATCCATGCCGGATATCCTCATGTTCCAGCGCATGGCGGCGGTTTTTGGCACGGATATCAATTATTTTGCAGGAGAAGGCGGGGAACGCGCGGCAATCCCGGAAGCGGAACCGGCGGACATGTCCGAGGCGGAGGCACCGAAACACCCGGGCTGGAACATGTCCCGCAGCAACTGGATTGACGCGGATTTTTCCGGCTTGAGCGGATTGGCGGAACGGTTCAGCGGCGCAAACATTGACCGGTGCCGGTTTGTCGGCTCGGAACTGGCGGGACTAAAGCTGCGAGGGAACAACATCAGGGGGTGTGATTTTTCCGATTCCGTCCTCAGCGGCTGCCGGGTTGGCAATGCAAATCTGCAGCGCAGCGCATTTGCCGCATGCAATTTCAGTCAGAGCGAGTTTATACAAAGCAACTTGATGGGCAGCGATTTTTCCGCAGCCATCCTCAACGGCTGCCGGTTCCGCAACGCAAATCTGGTGCGCAGCACATTTACCGGATGTGATTTCGACCAAAGTAAGTTTATACGAAGCAACGTGACGGGCAGTGATTTTTCCGCAGCTAACCTGACGGATTGCACCGTCAAGTTCTGCAACTTTACGAAAGTCAGCCTGAACGGCACAATCCTGTGCGGGACAAGGTTCGTGTTCGGGCAGTTCACGGAACTCACATTTCGCGGCGAGTTGAACGACTGCGCGTTTGAAAACTGCGATTTTGCCCGCGTCACCTTTGAGGGGGCTGTTCTGCGGAAATGCTTTTTCAAGAACGCAAAACTCAAGCGGGTCAAGTTCATCGGCTGCCGGGCGGACCGCCTGACCTATGCTTTCCTAAAAGCGTGCAAGGCAGATTTGAGTGATGTGGAAATGATGGAAGACGATGCGTGAGGGGTTTACCCCAACCCCAATATCCGCATGGCATTTCCGCCGAGGATATCATCCTCCGTGCCGCCCGCCTGTTTGGCAAGGTTCAGCTCGTCCTGCGGGTCGGACCAAGGCAAATCGGTGCCGAAGAGGATGCGGTCTTTTCCGTGCATTTCCACAATGCGGCGTGCCCACGGCGGCGGAATTTTGCGTGCGCAGTAGGAGGTGTCGAAGTAGATGTCTTGCCCGCACAGGTGCTCCATCACCTCGCGCCAAAGCAGATAGCCGCCGAAATGCGCCGCCACCACGGGCGCGCCGCCGAACACGGGCAGGGCGCGCAGCAGATGTTCGGGTGTTGCGCGAACGGGGTCGCACAGCCCGGTATCTACGCCCGCGTGGAACAGCGTAACCAGCCCCAGCCGCGCGATTTCCTCATAGATGGGGAACAGGCGCGGCTCGTCGGCAAAGAATTCCTGATAATCCGGGTGCAGCTTGATGCCCTTGATGCCCGCCGCAGCAAGACGCCACAGTTCTTCTATGGCGTCGGGTGCATCGGGGTGCACGGAGCCGAACGGGATGAACCTGGGCTCTGCAAGCAGGCTGATGGCAAAATCGTTCACCGCGCGCTGCTGGCGCGGGTTGGTTGCAATGTTCGCGATGACGCAGGCATCGATGCCTGTTTTGTCCATCGCGGCAAGCAGCCCTGTTGTTGTGCCGTCGGCAAACGGGGCGCGCACGCCGCTGTTGGATAGCAGGGTGGAGATGGCTTTTTCTACGATGCGGGGGGAAAAGCAGTGGGCATGGAAATCGATGATCACGGGAATGTGCCTCCAGTTTCTAGTTCAGATATTGCGATTTGGGAAAAATAATATTGTAACAGGTTTTTGTTGCGGGGTCAAGTTTTTTTTGCAGGTGTGGTGAATTTTCAAGCGAGTGTTTCATGCGGGTGGTATGTGCTTGGCTTTTTGACTAACTTCCCCCGGCGCATTCGGCTTTTTTCTTTAAATCCCCCGGTGCTTCGCACCCCCCCTTTTAATAAAAGGGGGCCTTGTAACGCCAGCAAAATTTACCTGCCGTCTGCAAATACAGAAACACCTGCAAAATTTGAAGTACCTACTTAGACAAATGGCCGCTAAGTCGAGGCACAACCTACAAGGCCCCCTTCAATTGTGAAGGGGGTGCCCCGGAGGGGCGGGGGAAGAAATCGCGGAGCGACAAAAGCTAATTTGCGCAGTATCTTCAGCGTTGAGCGCCAATGGAAGAAATCGCGGAGCGACAGAATATCAAAAATACTGCCTCCATCCAAACGCTTGACACCTCCCTACTGAAAAAGGTATAATGCATGCAATCACACAAAAAAAGAAAGAGGACCTTGCCCATGGATTGGCGCGAAAAAGTGAACGGCGGCGGCATCTATTTTTATACGGACGAAGGCTTTGCCGCCGAGCAGCAGGCCTGCATGGAGTTGTTGTATGACTACAACCACACCCGCCCCGGAGAAACCGAACGGCGCGAGGCGCTATTGCAGCAGTTCTTCGGCGGCATGGGGAAAGGGCTTTATATTGAGCCGCCGCTGCATGCCAACTGGGGGCGCAACACCTTTTGGGGCAACAATTGCTACGCAAATTTTAACTTGACGCTGGTGGACGATGCGGAAATTCACATCGGCAGCCATGTGCTGCTCGCGCCGAATGTGGTGATCGCAACAGCAGGGCACCCAATTCATCCGGAACTGCGGCGGCAGACGGCGCAGTTTTCGCTCCCGGTGCACGTTGGCGACAACGTGTGGATCGGTGCGGGGGCGGTGATTTTGCCCGGCGTGCACATTGGGGAAAACAGCGTAGTGGGTGCGGGCAGCGTGGTAACAAAGGATATCCCGGCAAATGCGGTGGCGATGGGCAACCCCTGCCGCGTGGTGCGGTATATCAATGAGCGGGACATGAAGTTTTATTATAAGGACAGGAAGATTGATGTGCTGGAGGGGCTGTAAGGGCTGCGAAGCAAGCGTTGCTTGAGCTTCCCCGGCTTTTCGAGCCACCCCCTTTGCCATCGAAGGGGGTGGCACGCCTCAGCGTGACGAGGGAAGTAATCGCGGAGCGACAAAACATCGCACCCCCTCAAAACATCACCCAACAAAATAAAAAACACGGGGAAAGCATCATGCCTTCCCCGTGTTTTTTATTTTTGATTCACTTTACAGAACCGCCATGAGGTTGTTGAAGTTCAGCTCCCGGGTTTTTTCCTGGATGGAGAACCAATCGATGATGGAGAGAATGCCGCAGCAGCCGCCTGTCAGGAGTTTGAGCACGCCCATGGTGGTGTCGCCCAGCATAAAACGGTCAATGCCGAGATAGCCGAGCAGCAGGGAAATGACCAGCATCGTGGTGGGGTCCTTGAGTTCGATGGAGGAAATCATAGCGAAGCGGTCGTCGGGCAGCTCAAACAGCCGCTGACGGATGAACATCGCCTTATCAGCCGGGAAAAACTTCTGGTTGGTCATCATATAAAAATCGACTTTGTCCTGATACATAAAAACACCGCTTTCTTTTTCATGTCGTGTTAGCAACAGTATACTACAGGAGGGGTGGAAAGTCAACTGTTTTTGCGTCTTGGAAATTCCGGGGAGAACTTCACGGAATGGTTCCCATAAACAGGCGGATCAGATAGACCGCGAACACGAGCACCGCGCCGCCGATTATGATGCCGTCCTTCATGCGTTTGCTCAGCTTGAAGAGATTGCGGTGGAACGCGAACCAGACCAAAAGCAGCAGCGGAACGGTGAGCGGGTGATACCGGAGCGATGCACGGAAATCGAGCCGCAGCAGCGCGGCAAGGGAACGGCTTACGCCGCAGG
>JGI994J12354_10005474_pt1 | contig 10909 bp, 10 predicted proteins | sample IntmicLarv3ML3BL_FD_12354 | JGI IMG/M metagenome (IMG submission 12354)
GTATGATTCCTTGAGCCGCCTGAACAAAATCACCACAAACAACAGCGTTGTCTACAATTTCGTCTACGACCAATTCAGCAGCATGACCGCAACGAAGGTGGGCACTGCAACACTGGCAACGAACACCTACAACCAATACACGGGTGACCTGACGAAGACGACCTATGGCAACGGCGATTCGGTGTCCTTTGCCTACAACGGCTATGGTCTGCCCAGTTCCGTGAACCGCAGTGAAACGAGCGGAACGGAATTCGCCTGGAAATACCGCAACGACGGCGCGCTGGTTTCACATACGGACAACACCAACAATCTGACGCACCAGTACGCCTACCAGTACGACAGCTACGGCAATATCGCCAGAATTTCCTATGAGGATGGCACAAGCATCCCCACTTACTACCCCGTGTGCAACGCGCGCGGCGACGTGGAAGCAATCTACAACAGCTCCGGCAGCCTCGTTGCGCGCTATGGTAATAAATTTCAAAAAGATGAACGATGATGCAATCATCCCGACTCGCGGTTCCGCACAGGCCGCAGGGCTTGATTTGTACGCACAAACAAAAGCGGAGGGGCAGGCGATTCCTGCCGGAGGAACGGAAAAAATCGGGACGGGAGTCAGCGTGGAAATCCCGGACGGATGCTTTGGCGCGATTTTCGCCAGAAGCGGCCTTGCGACAAAGAGAGGCCTGCGCCCGGCGAATTGTGTCGGTGTAATCGACTCCGATTACCGTGGAGAAATGATTGTTGCGCTGCATAGTGACAGCGATTCGTGTGAAAATATTTGCAACGGAGACCGTGTCGCTCAGCTCGTGATTATGCCCTGCATCAAGGCGGAACCAAACGAGGTCAGCGAGCTTTTCGAAACAGAACGCGGCGAAGGCGGCTTCGGGAGTACGGGTGGGTTCGGAGAATCGGATGGAGAACAGCTCAAGTTATTTGATTGACCGAATCGGTTCCAAATACATAGTGACTTTTGGGACGAGTATTTTTTTTGCTCGTCCCAAAACAGATGAATGATACAAGCAGAGGTGAACGAAATACGAGAGCAGGTGCCCATTTGGGAAAAATACACACTGACAATAACAGAAGCCGCAGAGTATTTTCGAATAGGCGAAAACAAACTGAGACGTATTGTGAGCGAGAATCAAAATGCCGGATACATACTGTGGAATGGAAACAGGCCACAAATAAAAAGAAGTATGTTCGAAAAGATGATTGACAGTACCGACGCGATATGATTGACAAAAAGAGATTTCTGTGGTAATATAGCAGATGCCTGTTGTTCTCTTTTCTGAAAGGGACTACTTATGTCAGAAAAAAGACGAGATAGTAAAGGTTGGGTGCTCCGGAACGGAGAGATCCAGCGGCCGGACGGAAAGTATGAATTCAAATATACGGATGCGGAAGGGGGGAGGAGCGTATATAGTTGGCGGTTGGTCAATACCGACAGTTTGCCGCCGGGGAAATATGCTTGCGAACCGCCGCGGGATATTGAGAAGCGAATACGCAAAGATATTGAGGACGGGATTGATTCGAATGCGGCTCGCAAAACAACGCTGAACAGCATTTTTGATGCATATATTGAAATGAAGTTCGAGATAAGGCTGTCAACGCGAACTCACTACAAATATATGTATACAAAATATGTTCGGGACGGAATCGGTGCAAAGAATATCGCAAGCCTCAAGAACAGCGATATAAAGAGGGAATTATTCGTGACGCAAACGCGGAAGAAACTGAGGCGGCACTCAAACAAAAGCGAGAGGCGGTTCTTCTTCCGGACTTTAGCGGACATCACCTGAGACACACATTTTGCACGAGATTATGCGAAAACGAGACAAATATAAAAATCATCCAGGAGATTATGGGTCATCGAGACATCAGGATGACTATGGAGGTCTACAACGAGGCTGCAAAAGAGAAGAAAATAGAGAGCTTCGCGAATCTCGAAGGAAAGATAAAAATCTCCTAAACTTTACGGCATTTCATGGTGAAGTTATAAGAAGTTCCGTGACATTTTAGAGCAAGCGAGTCTGAAGGATTCTTGGCTTCACAAGGCTTTCAGAACGTATAAGAACATGTGTGATGCAGCGTGTTTTTATACCATACAAAAATGCAAGGACGGAGACGGCGTTTTGCGTTGTTTCCCGCGGGCGGCGTGAGCCGTGCAGAGAGTCCGGGGTTGGTGTGACCGGGCGGCGGGGCGGCAAGGGGCTTATCACTCCCGAGCAGGATACGGAAAGCGGCGCGCGCCGCAAGTAAGGACTCCCGTTTTGCCCGCGTTATCGGGCAGGGTCTACCGGAATACGGAAAATATCCGCAGGGCCGCAGAGGGCGCTTTTGCGCTGAATTTGGGTGGTACCGCGAGTCATCGGCTCGCCCCGAAAATATCGGGGCGGGTTTTATTATTTTTTGGAGGGACAACACAATGGCAGAAAACGAGAAAAACAGCTTTGTGCAGCTGGAGCATGAGGTCATGCAGTTTTGGGACGAGAACCAATGCTTTGAGAAACTGCGCGAGAAGAACAAGGGCGGGCGTATGTTCCGCTTCATTGACGGACCCATCACGGCGAACAACGTCATGGGCATCCACCACGCCTGGGGGCGGAGCCTGAAGGATATTTTCATCCGTTATCACGCCATGCAGGGCTGCGACTGCCGCTATCAAAACGGCTTTGACGCGCAGGGTCTGTGGGTGGAGGTTGAGGTGGAAAAGGAGCTGGGCTTTGAAACCAAGCGCGATATTGAGGACTACGGTCTGGGCAACTTCACGCAGAAATGCGTGGCGCGCGTGAAAAAATACTCCGACATCATCGAGAGCCAGTCCCGCCGCCTGGGGCAGTGGATGGATTGGGAGAACTCCTACTTCACCCACACGGACGCAAACATTCAAGGCATCTGGCATTTCCTCAAAAAATGCCACGAAAACGGCTGGCTGCGCAAGGAATACAAGCCTATGCCCTGGTGCCCGCGCTGCGGTACCTCGCTTTCGGAGCATGAGATGACCGGCTCCTACCGCGAGATGACGCACAATTCGGTATTCTTCAAGCTCCCCCTGCCCGAAAAAGGCAGCAAAATCCTGGTCTGGACGACCACGCCCTGGACGCTTTCCTCCAACGTGGCGCTTGCGGTCAACCCCGAGGTGGACTATGTGGAGGTCAAAATCAAGAGCGATGCCCAAACGCTGATTCTGGCGAAAAACGCCATCAAATATCTGGGGGACGACAAGGAGGAGGTTCTGCGCGTGTTCAAGGGCGCGGAGCTGGTGGGACTTGCCTACGAAACCTGCTTCCCCGAATTTGAGGCGCTGCAGGAGGTCACGCACAAGATTGTGGCCTGGGAGGATGTGGACGCTGCCGAGGGTGTCGGCGTGGTGCATATCGCGCCCGGCTGCGGCCTGGAGGACTTCGAGCTGGGCAGCCGTCTGGGTCTGCCCCAGCCCATGCCCGTGGACGATGTGGGTATCTTCCTGCCCGGCTTCGGCTTCATGAGCGGCAAGGACAGTCACGACATCGCGCCGGAGGTCTTCGCCGAGCTGGAAAAACGCGGCAAGCTCTATCTGGTGCAGCCCTATGAGCACAGCTACCCCGTCTGCTGGCGCTGCAAGTCCGAAATCATTTTCCGCCTAGTGCCCGCGTGGTATATTGCCACGGAGGAGTTGAAGCCCCGCCTGATTCGCGCGGCGGAGAGCGTCCAGTGGGAGCCGGCCTCCGGCGGCAAGCGTATGCTGGATTGGCTGAACAACATGGGCGATTGGAACATCTCGCGCAAGCGTTATTATGGCATGCCGCTGCCGTTTTATCCCTGTGACTGCGGCGAGCTGACGGTGGTCGGCTCCAAGGAGGAGCTGAGCAGGCTCGGCGGTGAGGGCGTGGATGCCCTGCCGGAGCTGCACCGCCCCTGGATTGACGACATTCAAATCGATTGCCCCAAATGCGGCAAAAAGGTGCAGCGCGTGAGCGAAATCGGCGACGTGTGGCTGGACGCGGGCATCGTGCCCTTCTCCACCATGGGTTATTTTGACGATAAGGAATATTGGAAGGCGAACTTCCCGGCGGAATGGATTACCGAAATGCGCGAGCAGATTCGCCTGTGGTTCTATTCCATGCTTTTCATGAGCGTGGTGCTGGAGGACTGTGCCCCCTACAAGCGTGTGCTGGCTTACAGCTCCGTGGTGCAGGAGGATGGCTCCAAATTCTCCAAATCGGGCTTCTCCATCAAATTTGACGAGGCGGCGGAGCGCCTTGGCTCGGACACCATCCGCTATATGTATGCCGGTACGCCCTACACCAATGATGTGCGCTTCGGCTTCAATCTGGGGGACGAGGCGCGGCGCAAGCTGCTGTCGTTCTGGAATATCTACACCTTCTTTGACACCTACGCGCAAATCGATAAGCCGGATTTCACGAACTACAAGCTCGACCCCGCCGCGCTTACTGCCACCGACCGCTGGCTGCTGCTGCGCACGAACGCCTACCTCCAAAAGGCGGGCGAGGCGATGGATGCCTACAAGAGCTTTGCGCTCACAAAGGAGTTTGACAGCTTTGTGGAGGACATCTCCAACTGGTATATCCGCACCAACCGCCGCCGTTTCTGGAAAACGCAGGACGACAACGACAAAATGCTGGCGTATTATGTGCTGTACACCGCGATTGAAGCCTGCCTCAAAACCATGGCACCCATCATTCCGTTCATGACGGAGCATATTTGGCAGAATCTCACGCGCAAGGTGCTGCCGCAGAGCGACATTTCCGTGCACCTCTCCGGCGCGGCAAAGCCCATGGCGGGCATTGCGGACGACGGCATTCTGGAACAGACGGAGCTGGCGCGTGAAGTCATCAACGTGGCAATGCGTCTGCGCAACGAGCAGCAGCTCAAGGTGCGTCAGCCCCTGCAAAGCCTTTACCTCTGCTGCAGCGCCGAGACGGCGGAGAAAATCCGCGTGTTTGAAAAGAACATTCTGGACGAGCTGAACGTCAAGGCACTGTGCTTCTTAGAGAATCAGGACAGCATCATGGAAAGCTGCCTGAGCGTGAACTTCAAGGCCGCCGGTGCGGTGCTCAAGCAGGAGGTCAACCGCTTTAAGGCGGCGCTGGAGGGCGCGAATGCGGCGCAGATGGCGGCGATGGCTGCGGGCTTCCGCGCAGGGAGCGTCACGGTGGAGGGCTGGGAGACCGCCTTTGAGCCATCGCTGTTCGTCCCGCAGCAGAAGAACAAGCCCGGCATCGTCTCCGCCGAATGCGGCGAGAGCGTCTTCCTCGCGCTGGACACCAACCTCACCGACGAGCTGCGCATGGAGGGTGCGGTGCGCGATATCATCCGCCAGAGCCAGCTGCTGCGCAAGGAGGCGGGCTACAGCGTGGAGCAGCGCATCCGCATCGCCGTCACCACGCAGGATGCCTTCCTTTCGCAGGCGCTGCAAGCCCAAAAGGCGCACATCGCCGCCGAGCTGCTTGCCGAGGAGCTGCTGCTGGAGGGTGCGCCGGAGAACGCCGATATGACCAAGGAAATCGAGGTTATGGACGCGGCGGTGACGCTCTGCGTTGCAAAAGTATAAAGAATAAAAAAAGAACAGCACGGGCGGTTTCGTCCGTGCTGTCCAATTTCGTTGGGAGTGTGACAGCCATGGAAAACAGCCGTCAGATTTTTGAAGAAATCCCGCAGGAAGCCGCACCCTGCATCCTGTTGGAGAGCGAGGACGCATTGGAGCAGCTCGCCGCGCAGCGGGAGAGCATCCCGGAATGCGTCGCCTTCGCGCTGCCCGCCTTTTCGCAGAATCTGCTGGCGGACAGCATGTTTCGCCTGCACATGCTCGGCGTGAACCGCTTTGGCCTTGCCCCCGCGCCGGAGACCACCGAGCAGCAGCTGCGTGAGGCAGTGGAAGCGGTGAATACGCAGGCGGGGATGCGGGTTGACTTTTGGATGCGAGTGGCAAATGAGAGCTGAAAAAATTGAAGATTTCAATGTGGGTTCTGTTGATAGAGGGGGATTAAAGTGGAAAAGAAGTGTTTGGTTTCTTTGGGTGAGACAGCAAAAGAAATCTTGGCAAAGGTAAAAAAGTGGCTAATCTCACCGGGCGGAATAGTTACAACATCGTTGATAGGTGTAGATGCAATCTTGATTGTTGTTGCAGTCATGCTACCCGAAGGCGGTGATGCAAAGGGTTATGTTACGGGTATTGCCACTGAAATTATTGGGATGATTATTACCACCATTTTCGTGCAGTGGTTATTTGATCGCAGTGATGAAAAAAAGAAGCAGATGGACGAGGCGGGTATGATACTTCGGGCGGACAGGATTGTTTCATTGCTAATCAACAACTACGAAATTTATTTATCATGGATTACGCATGATGAGCAAACTGGTGAAACGGCACCCTTGGATAGAGCTTTTTCGATTACCGATTTGCAATATGTACATGATATATGCCTTAGTATGATGAAGGATTATACTCGTTCTCGTGTTTCGCTGTTTCTTGAAAATGAACTCGAACTGAGGAAGCTTTTCACTTCACTTATTCAAAACATCGATTATCAATTTAACGATGAAATATTGCAGTGTCAAATTGAGTTTGTGTCTCTTTCGATAAAGTGGGATGTTCGAGAGGGCATTCTGAAGAATGAAACTATGACTTTTGGAGACGGCGAAAAAAAGCAGAGATTCACAGATGAGATAAAGCGGTGGCTATCTGACGGGACTGCCGAAAAAATTCAAAAGGCCTTATTGGAAGGAACCCTCGACCATTCGAATGAAATGCAGATATATGTATTATTATATGAAATGATTGACAGGCAAAGGCTTCTGCTTGTTGCATATCGCGAATTTATAAAAGAACTTAGAAGCAAACCGAGCAGCGGATGGCCTTCCGCAGAAGATTGGTTAAAGAAGGAATAGTCCTGGAGGAAACATAAAAAATGAAAGGAAAAGTACCATGTACGAGTTGGTCAACCACGAAACGCTGCGTCTTGCCGCCGCAGAATGGATGCTGCAGCATGCACGTACCGCGCCGCTGCCGCAGTCGGAGGGCGCGGAGGCGTATCTGCTGAACTTCCGCCTGCCGGAAACGCCCTTCACGTTCACCCAAAGCTATGCGGGCAGCGGCGGCGAAATCCTTCTGCATTTCCGAACGGAAATCCGCTTGGCCGCCTGGCGTACCCGAAGCGGCAAAGCGGACGTGATTTTCTCCTACGACAAAATCCTTTGCACCGCGCCCGAAACCCCGGACGAACAGCGGCTGCGGGGTTATGTGTTGTGGCGGTAGCTTACTTGAGCGGTACGCCCTTTGCGTCTGTGCCGTCTGATTTGGTTAAGATAATAATTCCTTCGATAACGCCCCAAAGAAAATTGCCTATCAAAAAGAATGCGCCAATCCCTGCGCACGCGAGTCCAATCAGCCCGACAACCAATGTTGCCAGATGTGCGAGAGCCAACATGGTGTTGCCTAAATAGAAATGTGCAGCCCCGGACCAGCCCAGAAAGATTCCCAACAAGCCCGCCGTCATTTTGGATTTTTGCGTTGTGCCAATCGGGACAGCTGCGCTGTTCCCCGCTAGGGCAAACCCGCAAGCGGTGCAGATTGCCGCGCCGGGGGTGGCGGGATTGCCGCAGTTTGCGCAGAATGCGGAGCCGTTGCCGTTCGCAAAGCCACAGGACATACAGACTGCCGCATTTTCCTCGATAGCGTTGCCACAGTTCTTACAGAATTCCATTGATCATTTCTCCTTCGATTAAAAAAATTTTATGTAATTTCGCAGAACGAAATAAACAATGAAAAAAACACCCCAGAAAATCACGAAAGATACGCGGCGCGGAATGACGGTGAGCTTCTTGCCAAAAACCTTTGCGGCGTTTTCTATGTAAAACCCGCCGGTTAGGATGAATGCAAAGCTTGGAATCAGATTATAGCGCAGGGAAGAAAGAATATCGCCTCTCAAAAGGCTGAGCACACTGCGAGTTCCCCCGCAGTAAGGGCAATAGAGACCATAGCGGCCATAAAGCAGACAATCTTGGAACGGCAGCATTTTTGGGAATTGGTTGACGAGAAAGTCAATCAGAAATTCTCTGAAAAGAAAGGCAAACAGCAATGCGGCTGGGAAGCCGATGAGGAATAATATGGGGAATAGAGGCTTTTGTTTGTTGTTCAAGAAAACACCCTTTCGTTGCGTATGTTTTTGCGGGTTCTGATTGGCGGCGGCTTTTTCGCAAATGTTCTTTCTTTTGCGAAAACAGCGGCAAAACCCATTGCGTGCCAAGCTTTTTTCGATGGATGACCAAAAAAATAGCCATATTCAGGTGGAAGAAAAGACGGCAGAAAGCGCATTCATGCAGTTGCGCTTATGACTCGCGCTTGCATGCGCATATTTGCTTAATGTGACGGTTGCAGAGGCGTGACCGAGAATTTCGGACAGTGATTTCACGTCAAAACCATTCTCCAATGCCCGTGTGGCAAAGGTGTGACGTGTGGTATGCCAACACACATCCCTGATTTCGGCAGCTTTCAATATTCGCTTAAAACGGTATTGGAGCGTTCGCGGTTCTATCGGTTTGTTTCGGAAGGAAAGAACGCTGTCGGTTTTGGCGGTTCTTTGGAATTCCAGGAGAATATCAAACAGAAAATCCGGTAACGGAATCTCACGCGCGGAGCTTGCGCTCTTGGGCGGGAGAAACACAAGCTCGGTTTTGTTGCCGCCGTCCGAACGGATGCGCTGCAACGTGCGATTGATATAGAGCAGCTTGCTCGCGTAGTTGATATCCGACCAGCGTAAGCCGCTTGCTTCGCCGATGCGAATTCCGGTATAAAGGCACAGCATTACGGCAATATAATCGGTTGCGCTTTGTTCTTTTGCGGCCCATTCGAGGCGTTTCTGTTCTTCAATCGAAAAATAATTCACCGGTCTTTTGACATGCTTGGGGAAATGCACATCGAATATGTCCGCACTTGCTGTTGTAACCGAGCGCTTCAGCAAGCGAAAAATGGATTGTGCGGTATTTACCGACAACCCATTTTTGATGAGCTGATTTGCGAATTCTTGCGATATTTCCGCCGTGAGCGCGTTGCAGTGCATATTGTGAAAGTGCGCAGAGATGTAACAGTCCAGATATCTGTGGTATACGCCGAGCGTGGATGCTTTCAAGCGCAGCGAGGATGTTTTCAGGTGCGCTGCAACGGCATCAGGAATTGTCTGCGAATTTGCCGAAGGCGGCGGCTTTGGCGGTGACGCTGCAGAAGATTTTGCTTTTTCCAGCTTTGCCTTGACTTCGGCATAAGTTTTGCCAAACACCGAGCCATACGTTTTCTTTCCGTGGGCATCACACCCGTTCACATAGCGTCCCTCAAAGCGCCCATCCTTGCGGTGATAAATGTTTCGCGCCATTCTCATGGGGTTTCTTCCTCCTTGCTTTCGGCCAGATTTTTGACCATATTCTTGAATATTATAATTGCGTGTGCAGGGCTGTGGCGCAGTTCTTTTTTAGGAGGCATGTAGCGGTGAGGAGAGAGGAAAGGATTTCAACATAACTTTTCAGAAAATTGCTTGCTTTTTCGCAGGAGCTATGGTACAATACAAATAATATTTGAGCGCTGTGTGCTTTTTGCGAGCAGATGAGACAAAAGATATGGCATTTTAAGAGAAGTATCATGGTTTTCACAGCTTGTAACAGCATCGTTGCTGCGTCAAGCCGTAAAATGTTTTCGCAAAAGAAAGAACATTTGCGAAAGCGTATACAGAAAATCCGACATGAGGATACCAAAATCAGGAGGAAAATAACATGGCAAACGAAAACAAGTGCCCGCGCTGCGGAGCTGATGTGGAAGCAGGCGCAATGTTCTGCGCAACCTGCGGCGAAGCTGTCCCTGTCCAGCAAACCCCGCCGGAAGGCTATCAGCAGCCGCAATACCAGCAGCCCCCGTTTGACCAGCAGCAATATCAGCAGCCGCAGTATGGTCAGCCCATGCCCGGCTTCCAGCCCAACGCGGCGGTTCCGCCCGGGTACGAGCAAAAATCCAAGATGGTGGCTGGTCTTCTGCAAATCTTCTTGGGCGGCGTCGGCGCAGGCCGCTTTTATCTCGGCGACAGCAAGAAAGCCGTCATTCAGTTGATTGTTACCCTTGTGACCTGCGGTGCGGGTTCCATCTGGGGTCTCATCGACGGCATTATGATTCTCACCGGCAGTGTTTCGGTGGATGCCAATGGTGTACCGCTCAAGGACTGATTTCAAGCAATAAAAATACAGGGCGTACTGCAAAATGATTCGTTTTGCAGTACGCCCGATTGTTATAGTCGTTTCCAACTTGAAAAACATTCTGAACAGTATCATCGAAAGAGTTGAAGGAAGGCAACAATTCACGAAGTTTACGTTTGAGCCAAGCCCACTTTTTTTCGATGGGGTTTAAGTCAGGGGAATAAGGCGGAAGAAACAAAACGGAGCAATTTTCCTGAGCCGCCAGCTGTGGAAGCACCGACTTCCTGTGGAATGCTGCATTGTCCAAGACGATGACGCTGCCGGGCTGGACTTCCTTCAGCAAATATCGCTCAAACCAAAACTCAAACGTTTGTTCATTTCGCGGTATACTGTGGTTTTTTTTTCGCGTTATATTCAAACGCCTCATTGCTTTTAGCACCGCAGCATCCGAGCACTCGAACACCCGCGCAATTTCTTTCAAATAGGCATCCGGGTGTTCCTCCAAATGCGCTTTGAGTTTTTTCGGATCGATTTTGCGCCAAGTCTCCTTGCGTTTTTTTGTCTCCAATGTGCCCGTTTCTTTCAGCTGAGATTTCCACTTCTGCAGCGTGGATGTGCCTACTTTGAATCTAAAGAGGGTCTAATTCCCCGCGGTCTCTGCCGCGAAAAGGTTGCTAAAAGTTGCGCAGAAGAGTAAAATAGAGCGCAAGAGGTGAACAAAGTGAGT
>JGI994J12354_10005475_pt1 | contig 10909 bp, 8 predicted proteins | sample IntmicLarv3ML3BL_FD_12354 | JGI IMG/M metagenome (IMG submission 12354)
CTCAGGGTCCGTTCTTGCTATACCATGTATAGCTCCTATTTTTTCAGTGAGAGGAGGAAATAGTCCGCCATCGGCTGCAATAGGCAAGACGGGAAGTTTTTGTTCTTGTGCGATTCTATATTCAATGGGGAATACACCATCTTTAATTGATGTAAGGAATTCAACAGTTACCCATATCACCAATAGCTGCGCTTCTTGCAATTCATTTCGGAGTAACGCCTCATCAATATCATTGTTTGGCTCAATCCAGGATACAACGCAATCCACACCTGCATCCGGTGACAGTAGTTCCCTGACAAGTATATCTCTTTGGATAAAATCTTGATCAACACAACATAAAAATATTTGTTGTGCTTGTTTCGAAATATTTGTACCTCTGGCTTCTCTGATGATGTTCATGAACAGTATTCCTTCTCACTGTTTATTTGATTTTACCAAGCTTTCCTGCTGCTTTCGAATATTTTGATGCAGAGGTTTTCAATGCGTTGGTAAACTTATTGGTGTTCATGCCGCTGATACTTCCCTTTATTTCATCCGAAACAGCATTCAGCCCTCTAACAATAGAGTTTAATTCAGCAATACAACTGTCAAGTTCCCTTTTTGTTGCTGCGTTCATTCTATTTCATCCCCTCTTAAATCTTTTTCGGCACGTTATTCAATATCCAGTTATCCATTTTTTCATACGAACCAAAGAGTTCTGTTATGGATCGGGCTTTTCGCTTAATCGCAGCGCCTTCATCCACATTGATATCTGCACGCAATAGATTATACATGTTGCAAAGGGATGTCCAAACATTTTCCCCTTGTTCAATATTATTTTGCGACAGCTGGCGGTATAGATTGTCCAGCCGGGAATCCATTGTCGCTACGCGATTGGCCAATCGACTCATTTCATTAACCGCATCGCGAAGCCGACGCATGTCGACATGCAACGGCTCCCGTTTGGCGCCAAACACATTGCTTACCAGATTATACAATCCAGGGAAATTGGCCTTAAACTGCTTCTTCATATAAGAAACGGTAGCGTTTTTGATGTTGGTCAAGGTGTTCTTTGCTGACTCATAAACGTCTTTAATAGCGTCTTTCACGCGACGAACGCCTGTAATAAGTTTTTCAGCTTGCTTGAACACAAACGCCGTTGCTTCGTTGATTCCTTGTCGTATTTTGTCACGAATCGCACAGTAAAGCTTGACAATAGCATTTTTAATCGCGTCAATAGTGTCACAGATAAATTTTTTGATTTCATCCCAGTGAGCATATATATAATTGGCAACCAGTGCAACCGTCACTAACGATACCACAATAGCCGCTACAACATTTGCTCCGGGAATCATCATTGCCGCGGTAATGGCAGCCGTTTTCCACGGATGTTCCACAGCATAGGCGGCTACAAATTTTGCGATGTTCTCAATGCTTAGTGCGTGTGCAATGATTTTATGGACATACTTTTTATCGGCTCCCAAGGAAGAGTAGCAATCGAAAATCCGGTTCATAGGATCTTCGCCGATATAGTTTAAAAGCTCTTCCCATGAGGTAAGTCCTTTAGACTCACCCCATGCCGCCAAACTTCTCATGAATTCGGCAAATTCCGCCGGGCTTGATGTCTTGGCAACATCCATCAACATATCGTAGACAACCGGCAACCACCATGTATCCATTGACGCAGTGTCTATGCCATACTCTTTGAGCATTTGCACGACTTGATCATAGGAAAGGTCTTTTGTTTTAAGGAATTCAAAAAGGTAAGCGATTATTGTGGCCGTTGTTTCTGAAGAAGAAACCACGGTTCCGTCATGCAGCTCAACTTCACCAAGCGACATCAATATGCTTAGAATGTGCTTCTGCCCTTCAGGCTTCATAAAGTCACTGTCGCTGAGAAGCATGCTTGCGATATAGTTGAATATCTGTGAGCGTTGTGGTTCGGGCACATTAATAGATAAGTAACAGGTTAGTTCATTTATAAATTTAGAAAGCTCCGAGCGCTCGCCGATTTTATGGAATGCTACATTGCCATCAGCATCAATTGCAAAGAAAATATTGGGGGTATGGTATAGAACGCTCATCAATTCAGGAGGAAGTCCTTCAGTGGAGATAATAATGGTGGTTCCTGCAATTGATATTAAAAGCGGATTGACGATAGCTTTATCCGGAGCGTATTCTGTGATTATGTATTTTCTCGCTTCTATGAGATCTTTGTATTTATTGTAGAAATCAATAGAAAACCCCTGAGAGTCAAACGCAACGCATTGCGTTACATAGCCTAAAAGGACAGAAACAAACATTGCCTTGTTTCCGCCTTTTGAATGGCCGCTGACCGTGATGTTTTCAAACCCATATTTTTCGTGAAGAATTTTCATATGAGCAAGCGCACGTTCTTGTGCATCCGTACCATCATCAACACCGCCCAGCACATTATCGGCCCATTCTTCTTCGCCTTCGGTTCCTTTGAATACAACAATAGGATTATTCCCATTTTTAAACGTTAAAACACGGGAAAGACTTGGCTTGGTGTTATATTCTTTATAATCACTGTCAGGAACTTTAAACAGCTCCAATTGACAAAGGCTAGGATTTTTTTGAACCGCTTTGAGAATGTCCTCACACTCGGCTCTGCTCATAGCGCCTCCGGGACGCCAATTGGGATTGCGCAACAGCTCTTTTATTATATCTCCGAGTTTAACATCGGATCTGTTCCACAAGTCAGTTTCGATATATATAAGCGAATTAAGCAGTGATAATTCTTCGTGTGTTAGCTGTGCCACGCATATCCCCCCTTCCTTGCCGATGAATTAAAATGATTCAGATGCTTTGAATCCAACAGAAACCTTCCCGGATTGGATTGAAGCTATGGTTCCGGGAAAGCTCTTATTATTGGTTGCCTCAAGAGCGGATGAATCGTTCAAAGAATAATACTGAACAATTCCGCTGTAGTTCAATTCCTGAAGTTTACTTTTAAGGAAGTTAAATACCTCCGTTTTATTCACAGCGAAAATAGAAACCGTCAGGCTCATATCTTGTCCGTGAGAAACAGCTTCTTTGGCTGATACCCCTCTTGTTAAGTCATCCTGAAAGAAGGTGGAATTCATACGGATAAACAGCTTATGCTCCCCGAGAATCGGCGATACAGCAGCAGAAAGGGTTTGTCCAATCTCTGAACGCACAATCACCCCATAATATCCATCGGAAATTTTTTCAGTTCCCGGATCATAAGATGCAGAAAAAGAATCTGTGTTGTCGCCGTTTTGCGGATAGGCAACCATATTGTATGTGCTGCTCAAAAGAGCTTTACCGGCAAATGATTCACAAATAAACTCAACATCGTATTTTTCAGTCAAATGCGACAGCATCATTTCTTTGACACTGTCGTTATTCGCGGCGCTTGACATTCCGTTAGGGTTTTTGTTATCCATACAACTGCACACTCCCATCGTAATAAAAGTAATTAACGCCATTACAGCAAAAAATCGTTTCATGGCATATCCACGCCTTTCATGCGATATATTCAGCAAGGAAATACAGATAAACATCCTTGCGTTGTTTTCAAAGTTAACGCGATGCGACCGTTTACAGTAACGGCCGCACCACTGCAAAATTAAAGCTTCGGGATTTTAGCGCCGATGTTAGCGATTTCGTCATCCAACTTTTCCTGAGCTTTTCCATAACTTTGGAGAAACTGGCCGTACTCATCTGTGAATTTCTTGAATTCGGCAAACTTTGCCGCAGAGCTGTTAAAGTTTTGACGGGTTTTGTCTCCGCCATCACTCTGGAAAAAGCTCTTTGTGTTGTTGACATAATCTTTGATTGCGTTCAGCGCTTTCTCCATCTTTTGAGATTCTGTAAGAACGGTATCCCCTGCTTTTTGAACCTTAAAGGGATCAATTTTCACTACATTATTAGCCATTTTGTTTCTCCTCCTTAACCGTTAATGCTGGCATTGCCAGAATCGACTGTTTTCTTGATTGCTTCTGCGGAATCCTCAAGAAATTTCGCGAAGGTTTCCATCAGTTTTTGAACGCTGTCAGCCGTGGGTTTCAAATCCTTGTTGTATTTAGACACATAATTTTGATTGGTTGCATCCGGCCAATAGGACTTCATTCCCTGGACAGTTGTATCTAATGCATCTTTTGCCTGCTGGTACTTCCTGATCTCCGCGCGAATGTTGGATGCTGCCGTCCTGATCTTGCCTTCATCATAATGAATGTTACTGCTTGCCATTGTCATCTCTCCTTTTAAATTAATATAAAATAAGCTTAGTGCCGTTTCGCAGGCGCGAGCCTTTCACCTGCTCGTTAGGATTAAATATGTATCCGCTGTTCCTCTCGCTTAAAACGCCTTCTCCGATAAACAGGAATGTCCCGCCTGAAAGCTGCGCAAACATTTTGCCGATCAATTGCGTAACTTCGCCGATTTGCATATTTACCGGGACAAAGACGTCACGCACGGCATTTGCGGCCGGAGAATGAACTTCAATGAGTAGTTTTTCCATATTTGTCCCCCCTTCCAACAACCATCTTCCCGTGCCGCATAGTTTCATTTTCTACCACATACCCATACCCCTTTTCACAATTCTCCGGAAATGCAAGCCCCGGATTAAAAGTCAAAGGCCCTCGTGTGTCTTCTCCAACTACAACACCATTTACCACCGGCAATGCTGCTTTGAGCTTGTCCGCATCAGCATAAAAACGGAAATTTTGTGCGTTGTCAATGATGATAAAGTGGATGTGGTAATTGTCCGTAATTCCTACGATTGTTTCCACCAGCTTGAACATGCCATCGGCTGATATTGCGTTGTATAGAGAAGAAAACCCGTTAATTATGAAAAACTCGTGTGAAAAATCAGGAATTTTTTCATTTTTCTGAATACATTCTAAGCCTTGCTGCCCGCGAGCCGCTACCATTGCCTCAATTTCAAGGATCAAAGCTTCAATTCCGCCTTTGTCAGCAACCACTTTCATGGACTCTGAACCGGAAACGCCGCCTTCAGAATCAATACATACCGTGGAAATACTTTGAGAAGCGATTATTTGAATGATACCGTCGCTGACTTCGGGCTGCTCTTCATCATTGGCAATGAAGGTGATTTTTGAAGCGGTAATGTCGAGACAAAGAGGGTTCAGTGTTTTCCGTTCAATGGCTACAGGGAGATGCGAAAGTGATATCTCTGTCTCCCGCTCCTTGAAATAATCAAGAGTAACCGATTTAGGAAGCGGCTTTAATTTTTCTTTCACATAACCGCTTTCTTCGCATTTTTGCTTACTAAAGGCTGCGATTGCATCATAGTTGTTTTCCTCGCCTTCAAAGACCATTTTGGTTTGGAATTCATATGTGCTTTCACCAAATTTTAAAATGCCTCTACCCTTGAATTTTGATGGTTTAATTCCGCCCGTTTTACCGAGGATGTCGGTATATTGCTCGTCATTGTTCATTTGCAGCACATAGATATTGCTGAACAATGGCGTCAGCTTATAACGAACTGCATTTGAATCAATCGCCGTCAATACAACAAATATACCGTACTTCCTGCCTTCTCTGGCAATCTTGGCGATTATTTCTTCCCCCTCTGAATAGTCTTCGGTAAAAGCAAAAAAATTATGGATGACAATCACCAAATTGGGAAGTGTATGCCCCGACGATTTTATATAGCTGTAATAATCACCGCTGAACCGTTTGAAAAGTTCCTTGCGGTTCTCAATCTCTTCATTCACGGTATTGAACATAGATTGAACCGCGTCAAGCTCGCCGGAGGGAATTACCGAACGCACATGCGGCGCTTCTTCAAACGCAGAAAGTGAACCGGAGTCATAATCCACCGCAAAAACAGACAACTCTTCGGGTGTATGCCGCTCCATAAGGGATACAACCATTTGATTGATAAATGCCAGCTTGCCGCTTCCGCTTGAACCATACACAATGGCATTTCCCGTATCGCTCAGGGGGAGTGTAAGTATCTGGTGCTTTTGATTTCTCAAATCATCATAATTACCAATAACCGGATTTAATACGAATGGTCTTGCGTCAGAATCAAGTAATTTTTCATCTTTATCCTTCGAAGCAGGCCCGTCTAAGGGCGACATCCAGAGTTTACTTTGAGCAAACCCTTTTTCGATGGATAACATCTGTAGATATTCAACCAGCGCGTCAATCTGTTTTTCGGGAACATTGTCCGGCCTTGGCGCCTCCGGCGGACGGATCTGATACATAACACGGCCCTGTTCATTCAATACATCAATGCGCTTGTTTTGGTTTTTGCGGTATTGATCGGCCGGATAGTAGGTGGCCCCTGACCAAGGGGATTGGCCATATTCAAACACTTCGTTAAAGCCCACCTGCATATAAAACCGTCCGGCATTTGTGATGAGCGTGGCGTCGGGTCTGTCTATTACACTTTGGCTGTCCGCTTTATCCTGAACCTTGAGACAAACCTTAAACTTGATGTTGCTTTTAATTTGATCATCTACAACGCCGTCCGGCTTTTGAGTGGCTAAAATCAAGTGGACGCCCAGGCTGCGGCCGATACGGGCAATCCGGATCAATTGCTCCATAAAGTCACTGTGCTGTTGTTTGAGTTCGGCAAACTCATCAGAGATAATAATCAAATGCGGCAGCGGCTTCAGAGTCTTGTCCTCCTGCCGCAGCTTATGGTATTTGTAAATATCAATATTACTGATCTTCTTTTGCTCGCTGATTTCCTTGAACAGCTTTTGACGTTTTTCCAAAGCGCTTTCAATCGCGATAAAAGAACGCTGCAGCTCGTTCCCATCCAGGTTGGTGATGCTGCCCGCCAAGTGCGGAAGATTTTTAAATACGTCCGCCATACCGCCGCCCTTGAAGTCTATCAAAACAAAAGAAACCTCTTCGGGTGAAAAGTGCGTCGCCAGTGAAGCAATATAGGAAATAATAAATTCGCTTTTGCCCGAACCGGTCATGCCGGCAATCAGCCCGTGAGGGCCGTGCGCTTTTTCGTGAATATCCAGCTTAATCGGATACCCGTTCGCATCAACACCAATGGGAGCCGCCAGCGTTTTTACGGAATTACTTTCTTCCCAATGCGCCAAAATATCCAAATGCTCCGGCTTGCCGGATTCAAACATTTCAAAATAAGTAAGCTCGGTAGGCAGCAGCCGTTCACTGGCTGTAGCGTCCAGCTCTATATTCGCCATGTTGATAAAGCTTGATTCCGGATTCTCGTTATATAGGGCCGGTGACGCTATTTCTGTGGATTCTCCGGTAATGCTGTTGAAATCAGAAAGATTCATCCCTTTTTCGTCTATGGTGCATATGATTGAACAGCTTTTCGGCAGATACTTGCGTTCATCATAAAGAGCGAGTAAAGATATTTTTTCGTATTTCGCCGGATTCTGACAAAAATCTTTTAACGCTTGAATTTTATCGGCCAGGATTCGGTCTGCAACAATAATCAAATAATGGGGCTCGTTATTATCGGATTTCTGTTGGCTTTCCTGGACAGCTTGAATATTGGCAATAAGAGCGGAGAGTTCTTTGGCTTCTTCTATATCGTTCGATAAAAACCGAACGGTTTTGTCTTTGTTCCATATGTGGGGCATCCATTTAACGAAATCCCAAATATCGCGTTCTTTTTCATCATAGACAAACATAATCTTCAAATCATCGTAATTATGCAGTGCTGTCAGTTCAAGCAACAGCGCTTTGGTCAGCGCACGCACTTTTTCCCGGTCACCGATAATGCCGGAAACTCTGGTTTTAGCAAAAGGAATGGTAATTGGTACATTCTTCAACGTTCTTTTTGTTTCCGCAAGCTTGTACATGGCGGTGCCGGCTTTCCCAACCTTTTCCACCGCATTTCTCTGTGAGTAGGAAAGTTCAATATCCGCCGGAGCCTCCCCCATACCCAGCATGACTTCCAGAAAATCATTGTGCCGCGGGCTGCGTTCCCAAAGGGTCATGTTGCGATTGTTTATCCTTGCTATGCACGATTCCAGTGCTGGATGATTTTCCCGCTTGATTTCTTCCTGTAATTTGATTTCCGCATCGATTTCTCCGCCGACCTTTTCCAAATAGGCCAAATATTCTTTGGTTTCAATAGCTTCTTTTGTTTCGCGGGAACGTTTTTCAAATCTCTTTGCAAAGACAGGCCAAATCAACGTTCCCAAAACCATACAAACCGACATGACTAATGTTGGCAATACGGAAGAAAAGTCTCCGCTGCTGCTCATTATATTTTGAATGGTAAATACGGAAGAAAAAACAGACGCAAATGCCATTGTAATGGACGGCCCCATTACGACCGCCCAGGGAAGCTCCTGATTGTCCGCAGGCTTCGGCGGCGGGTCAATTGTGATTTTCTTTTTTTGAATTTCCCGTTTGGAGCGGGGCGCTGACGAGAATGTGTCTTTACCGTCATCCTCCTCTTCATCATCTTCCATATCCATTTGGGTGAACTCTTGCGGGGGAAGGGGCTGCAATGCAACGGTAACACATCCGTTCGGATTATTAACGGAAACAAATTCGTTACCGATAATCACACGCAATCCCATCAAATACAGCTCATCACCAAAATTCGCTTCCACATCCTGTATCCGTTTACTGTTTACGTATGTGCCATTGGTGCTGCCGGTATCCCTTACCCGTATTTGCCCGTTTTGAGAATAGATAATTTCGGCACAAACAGTTTCGGACAACAAGTCGTCTTGAAAACAAATATCATCGGATGTATTGTGCCCGATTTTTATGACGCTGCCGTAAGGCGCACGATAACAGGTGAAAACTCCGTTCATCTTTGAAACCGGTTCGGCCAGCAGGATCATTATTTCATTATCCGATTTGACGGCTATCGGATAATATTCATTGGGAACGACACGAATTTCCTTTACCTTTTTCGCGTCTGAAGTAAGGTCCTCCAAAAGATCCACTTTTTTATTTGCTTTGATAACCCAATCATTTTCGACTGCGGTTATGGCGATGAGCGGTTTGCAATCACCGTCGGCTGTTTTATATGTTATGAAATGCTGTCCGCCCACTTTCGCAGGCAGAACCGTTTTCGTGATCTCGTTCTTTCGGATTAATACGATCTGCATATTTCCACCTCCTTTACTTGTAGCTCAATCCAATACACATAACATTGGTATCGGCGTCAAAAGAATGAGATGTTCTGGTTTCGTCTAAGGAAGAACCATTTGAAACGGCCGATGCTAAAATTTTAAAAATATCCTTTTCGCTGCCAAAAAGAGCGTCTTCCGCTTGCTCAGCTACCCCTTTTCCTGAAAACTTAATACTGACTTCTTCTTCATTATTTTCCGCCGCATCCCGCATGATTTCCTCTATCCGGACCATATCGTACTCGTTGAGCAACAAATTATTATAAGCAAAGTAATTGTATTTTGTTGCTGTGCATTTAGGCAGACTGATATCATCATTGGGAGTGTGGGACTTGTTGAACTCATCAGTGGTAAGGCAAAAATAATTATATGTCATCCGCTTTCCCTGGGCAGGATCCGTGCTGACGGGATTGCCCCAGGTTGTGTCAAGCAGATAATACTCTCCTTCTATTTGCAAAAGGTTCCAAGCATGATTATCCCCTTGTCCTCTTGCGCCTCCGGATACATATATGCAAAATATACCGAGCTTGTTCAGCAGGTATTGAGTGGCTTTGGAATAGCCTGAGCAAACCGTCTTTTTGCTTATGAATACACTGGTAATGGCCTGACTCGCTTTGGTGTCATCATCGCTGATACCACCGGCAATTTTATTTTTTACCGCCATATCATATTCAGTGGTTTGAATGAGGTGCTCATAAACGGCAAGCGTTCTTTCATACTCGCTCAATCCGGATGCAACGCCATCCAGAAAGCTTTTGACCTCCGTATTTATTTGTCCCTGCATTTCGTCTTTTTGTGACTCGCTCAATATATATTTGAATTCATATTTGGTTATGGTTTTGACGCCGTCCAGTTCACTGGTGTATACTGTTCCGCCTTCATTGGCCCAAAAGATTTCGGGGGAATCAATCATGACAAATTTAACAACCTTGTTGATCTGCTCTCGCGTATACTCTTCCAATTCTTCCTCAAGGGCGGGAGCAAAACTCAAAAGGGCTTCTTTCATCCGGCTGTAGAGCGCTTGTTCTTTGTCCGTTAATTGGTCGTAGGCATAGGAAGATACAACCGGTTTGTAATCTTCTGATTGAACATGAGACGTTGCCGTCCCGCCGCACGATGATAACGCACAGGCGAGTATTGTGCTCAAACAGATACTTAAAAACACGGTTGTAAATTTCTTCATATGCCTACGGCTCCCTCAATTATAACGGATTTTCTTTGTCCAAAAACGGTGTCGCTTTTGTTATATAGCTTCCCATAGAGAACGGATATTTTTGCAAATATTTGATAAATCCTCTTCCGTAATCGTCTGCACGAAGAGCTGTTTCAATTTCCTGCCGTTTTGCTGTCGCAACTTCATTGATCAGGATGGTGTACTGGATTTCCACCCACTTGGCCATTCCTTCATACACTTCACCGCGCATCTTCTTTCCGTATTTAGCAACAATTGCTTTGTCGTTCCAATTCAGGTATTGCCAAATGTGAGTAAGCTCATGGGCGATTGTCATGATGGAAGATATACGCGGAGATCCGTTTTCAACCAGTATGGAATAGCCGGCATTGTCTTTGATGGCAACGCCCAAAACTCTGGGATCCCTGCGACTGGTGGGGATAAAGGTTTCTTTCAAGCGGCGGTGCAGCTTGCGGGAATTGACCATCTCCACATGAATGCCGCAATTGAATTTGATACCGAAAAAAGCTTCCATGTTGCGCATGACGTCTTTGAATATCTTCGTAAATTCTTCGCCCGTCTTGACAGCCGTTCGGCCGCAGTTCATGCAGCGCTCACGACCGTCAGCCAAAACCTCATACTCAGTTCCGACAAGCTCCAC
>JGI994J12354_10005476_pt1 | contig 10907 bp, 7 predicted proteins | sample IntmicLarv3ML3BL_FD_12354 | JGI IMG/M metagenome (IMG submission 12354)
TGTGATTTCACCCTCTTCTTTTTTTGTACTTCATTCTCCCTTGCGGAATCTTCATAATGGAGGGTTGGTTCCACCCCTGCCGCCACCGTTTATTTTATCCCTTTTCACTTGGTTTATTGACGGAAAAGTGTTTTATTTTTTTGGTAACCGGTTATCGGACACTACCCAAAATTCGGTCATTACCGCTATCCTTTCGGGCACGGTGACCGCTGGTTGCGAGGAGTGTAACAACGTGGCAACCCCAGGGCTCAAACATTGAATTTTACCGCTTAAGTAGCGAGCAAAGCCAAGTTAGCTTGAGCAACGCCGGGCATAGAGCTTTGAACGTTGTTAAATGCGTTTTTGGGGATTGTTAAACGAGGTGGCAGATTTATTCGAAGGCCGATGCAGTAATATCATCAAGTATTTGTGGCGCGATGATAAAGGCGCGTTGGCAAAATTCTTCTATACGATCATCGGTATCTGCATCACTATCGGATATATCGAGCAAGTCGGCATACATCAGGGAGCGGTCGTATTTGTCGAAACCATAGGCGTAAGAGGCACCTTCAATATTTAACTGCTCCAGTTGTTTGTTTAATTGCTCTCTATACTTGCCGAGAATGGGGTTGGAATGGACAACATTAACCAGTATTCTGTCCCCGTCGAATATCAGCAGTGGATTGGCATACCCGTTGCCCTTGTCGATAATAACGCGCATGATTTCACTATAAACCTCCGGATCAAAACCTTTATCCTGAAGCCAACAGGTTATTTTACCAATGTACTGTTTTATATGCGCGTTGGGTTTCATAACCGTCTTTATCCTTTTGTTCCTCCGCATCCAAATCAAAGACGCGGAGGATAAGTGGTTAAAACAGAAAAATATTAAGTCAAACAACTAAATTTAAAGCCACTTTTTGTGCTTTTCCTTTCGTTCCCCCACGCCCGGCCAGGGGTGTGGGGGATAAGTGGTTTTTAATACAGTATTACAGCTAATTTTTTCACTTCTTAAATTACTAATCTTAATTACTCATCTTTATCATCGAACCACTTTTGATATTCCGCCAGGTTGGCAGGGGCAATGGTATCGCCTTCCTTATCTGCTTTTGTGAAGTACTCCAGCGCCTTGTCGTACTCGCCGATGTGCCAGTAAGCTACACCAAGACCGTTCCATGCCATTGGGTCGCCGGCTATTTTCTCTAACGAAAGAAGCGCGCTGTGGTAATGACCACTCTTAATCTCAGCCGCCGCGCGGTTATACTGCGCTGCCGGCGAATTGGGGTAACGCCCGGCAGCGTACTCAAATACCTTTACAAAAGCTTCGCTGCCCTCTTTCATGGTCGATGCTACCATAAACAATTCGTTCAGGCTCAACAACTCGGGACGGGTTTTGTATACTTGGGCGGCCTCTTCGGTGTTGAAACTGCGTACCGAGTAGTCTAACGTGTATTCGTTACGGCGAAGCGAGGGGTAGAAATCGGCCAACAGTTCGTTGTAAGTGCGGCGGCCGTTAATAGCCAATATTGCTGTTTTACGGCGGGCAATATTGCTGTTGTTGTCGATGGCGTTCAATACCGCCTGTTGTTCATTGAGGTACGATGCTTCGGCAACTGCTTTGCGTAGTCCGGCCCAGTCCTCGCCCATACCACGTGAGCTGATGCGGATGTTTGCCGAACGCAGGTTGTGGGTGCGCTGCAAATAATCGACAAATGCCCGGGCGCGCTGGTCGGAGAGGGTTTGGTTGGTATTCATATTACCCTCGGGCGAAGCGTAGCCCTGTATGGATATAGAGTTGATGGAAAACAAGGGGTCTTTCATCAAATCCGATATGGTTTTGTCGGCCGAGGCAAGCACCGAGGCGTTGTCGCCAAAGCTGGCGAGCAGGTTTGATTTGCCCGACTGGAACGACAGGCGCGCCGTGTACGAGTCGCTGCGGGTTTTAACAGGCTCTATTTCGGGAGCCACATAAGCCACCTCGTAAACAGGTGAATAGGATACCGGGAAAATGTAAGAGCTACCGGTATAAAGAAGAGAGTCGACACCATCGGTGTACTCCTGCTTTATGTTGCAGCAAGCCGAGCAGGTTTCAACCAATTGCAGTTCCGAGTAACGCATCCACTTCTCGAACGGTACCGTTACAGGTATATCGATTGTTTTTGCTCCTTTTTTTGTAACCACAACCATGTTTTCCGGTTGCGGACTCCAGGTGTAATCGTTAAAGCATTCGGAACGCTTAATTACACGGGCGCGCAGCTTTCCGGCAACGACAACCGGGGCAAAACGAATCTCCTTATCTGTTTTGGTTGAACGAAGAACAGGGGTATATTCCAACATCTTCCTTTTCGACAGCTTCAACTGTGAGTAATCGACCGCAGCGCTAAAGGTTACACTATCACCCTCCATTTGCTGGGCGGGAAAGTTTACTGTCACATCGCCTTTGTAGGGCTTTTGGGCTGCGCCTACACACGGTAAGGCTGCTGCCAGCATCATTGTAAAAAATATTTTTTTCATTTTCATAGTTTTAAATCTTACCATAAATAATAAACGAACGAGAGACTTGTACGCGTGGGGCCGAAGTAGTTGTAATGCCCCGATTTGGTTATGGGGGCGCAAACATCGCAGCCGAACTTGTCGTAATCGACACGGGCATAGCCCAATCCCAACTCTGCCTCAAGAGCCCAACGGTTGCTCAGTATCCACTGGTGACCGATGGCAACACCCGCCCCGTAAAAATTACCCTCGTAGCGGTTGTTTTTGAGCGTGGTAAAGGGGCCGATTTGGTTCACATTAAACACCCCGCCATGCAGGTGGATGCCAAAGAATGTGCCGGCATAGCGCTCACAAAACCAGATGCGCAGCTCGGGTTGAAGGAGGGCGTGTTTAAACTTTTTGTTATCGTTAAAGGTAAACCAGTTGTACCCTCCTGCCACATCGAGCGACAGCTTGGGGCCAAGCCCGAACTCAAAGGCCAGATTGGGCGTGCCGTAGGTAGCCCAATACAGTGCGTTGGTTTTTACAGACACCTTTTGCGCATGCGCCGCTGTGGCAGCGCACACAAACAAAATGAGTGTTATCAGTGCTTTTTTTGTCATATTGTTGTTTTTTTATTTGCTTTCCCTCCCTGTTTCCGGCAGGCGATGTTCCTGCCGGAAATAGAGTAAGGATAAAATCTAAAATTTTACTTCAACCGGCCTCTTTATATTTTGCAAAACCGGGCAGAATACTGTTACTCACGCACGCAACGGATAGGCATTACATAGCTTTTACCTTGTGGGTTTCTATTAATTATGGGATTATTGCCAACGTTATAGGTTGTCACACAAACGAAGGATGCACTACCGTCGGGAGTCGCTGAATATAGCCCCCCAAACCGGCCAACCATAGTAACTGTTCCGGAAGGTTGCGCATAACCGGCGGCTGGAATGTCCAAAACTCCGTTTGAAGATTTCAATCCAACACCGTGTACTGATTGACCATTGACCATATTATTGGTTCCAACATTGCCGTCAGCCTGGTCCCACTCAGAACCATATATTGCATAATTCCAAGTAATGAGTTCTACTTCTGCTTTTGTAGGCATCCGCCACCTTCCTTTATCCGGTGTATTACCTTTATCCGAAATATATTTACATATATCTCCGATACCGGCAGCCGGGTTATGATGCTCTATCAAGAGATGGCGGTTAGAATTGCCTAAAGTGCCGCTAATGTTTTGGGTAAAAGAAGGTACATTTTGCCATCTATCTACACTTCCCATTACTCCCTGCGCCTCTACCGGTACATACTTAGATAATGTGGGGTAAATAACCGTTGTTTGGCCTGTTCCCATTCCTGTTGGAGCAAGACCAATAAGACTACCGTATTTGAAGAATATGCCTTGCTTTCCTGTTTGTTCTAAATCGAAAGTGAAATAGCCAGTAGGATCATTTTCGTCAGTCCCACTCCAATAGATGTTTGAACCTGCCCAGCCCCTATGCGTATCAACAATTACATAACCTCCTATAGTGAATGAAACAGTATAAGTATTTGTTGGTTTGTATTCACCATCTATCAGTGCTACATCTCCTCCTATATAACCAGTATTTGGGGTAGTACATTCAAATACAATGGTCACTATTTGAGGCGAGGTTACTGACAGGGCAGTTCCGTTTACAGTTAAATTAGAACCTGTAGTGATGCCGGCAGTAAGATTAGAAAAATTAAATTCGGAAGGAGAACTTATTGATTTAACCCTCCACGGTGCACTGGCAGTAACATTGAAGCTAATTGCGCTTGCTGATGGGTAGAGTGGATTAGCGGTGTGGGAGAAAGTTGCAAAATTAGATACTTCTACGCCCCCTCCTCCGGATGCTCCGGCTGCCTGCGAAATGGCAACATTAACCACTATCGAACCTGCTGTAAACCTGAGAATACCACTCCTTGCCGGCTGGCCTGTCGCATTTTCCGCAACAGTTAGCGTTCTGGAATCATCTCCCGTACCGGATGTGGATCCAGAAAGAGAAAACCAGTTTCCGGTTAGCGAAGAGCCGTTCGTATTGTGAAGAGAGACCGTCCATGAGGTATTTGAACTAATACTAAAGGGCTGTGAAGCACCGGTTGCCGCGAACTGAGACACCGTTGAAGGAGATACAGACAGGAAGTTGGACACTGCACCCGCTTCTTGCGTCACATCGACCGATACTGACATTGTTCCATTGGTAAACACGATCGTTCCGGTTCGTGCTGCTCCGGTGTTGGTAGTCGCAGTTGTGCCGATTGTTTTTCCACTGGCATATTCGGTGGTGCTGGTGCTGCCCGAAATAATTCCTGCCAGGTTGATCCACTCCGGTTTGGTAACAGACCACGCTACATTTGTTCTTAAGGTGATATTTTGGCTAGGAGTACCAGTAGCTGTAAAAGTCAAATCACCGGGTTTTACCCCCATATATTGAGGGCCATTTATTACCACATCTTTGTAGCTGTCGTCCCACGGCAACACATCGACCGTAATGTTTGAGGGAGGGCCACTCAATGCATCGTCGAGCGATCCGTGACCGGGGCCGGTTACGGAGGTGATATTGAATATATATCTGTGGTTACGCAGTACACTCAACCACTGGTCGGGCGCTCCTCTTTTCACAAAGTCTAAACGGTAATAAGAGGCAGCTCCTCCATCAAAAGAACCCTGTACAATAAGGCATGGGTTGGTTAGCCAGCCGGTAGTAGGATAAGGAGCCACATGTGCATTCTCAAAAACATAGAACGAGGGAACTTCAGTTTTTGCTGCGTTGGCGTTATATGCTGCTAAAGCACCAGTCTGTTTTCCGGAAGAGCTTGGGATAGATGGCGTTAAATACGCGCCAGCATAGCTGCTACCTGCAAAGCTTGACTTATCAGGCACAATAAGGCCTCTGGTGTTGTAGTTGTAGAAACGGACATTGTCCAATTTAAATACACCTTGCAGTGCAGATCCAACAACACTCACATCTACCCGTGCCAACATACGGCGAACGGGAATGGTAACACCGGTTGTTGCGGCAGTCATTGCCACATCAATTTCGCCCCACATGGGAATGGTGCTGGAGGCGCTTATATTCCATTTGCTTGTATTGGCTACCGTATTTATTGCGGTAACAATCTGGGTTCTCGTTGTTGTTTCGGGAACAAGGGTGGGCATTGAGCCCGTATAATTGGCAATAGCCATAACGGTATATGTGGTTCCGGCAGTAATAGACAAAGATTCTTCAAGCTCATACTGAACGTTCTGGGCAGATGCTGCCGCTTCCAATTCGGATTGAGTGTAATTGAAGTTCTTGACCAGAACCCCACTTGATTCGTTGAACACGAAAATATACAGGCTGTTTATCCTGTTTTCGTTCGCTGTTCCTACTGTTGTAGATCGGGCCTCGACAGGCGTAGCTCCCGGCGTGGTAATTGAAAATTTCATCGTCATTTCCCCGGCTTCATCAAAGCACGGAATATCGTCCATGTCTTTAATACACGAAGAGAAGACAATCATCCCCATCAGCAGGACGGGAATACTTCTTAGCAATAATTTTAGTGATTTCATATGATTTATTTTTATTATAATTCGCTATTCATTTCAATATTGTTCCTTGCAAGATTTACTTCGAAGTTGGCCTGCGGCTTTGCTCTTACTTCGTTCGATTATTACTGCGCAAATTGTTCGCCTTGGCAGTGGTTGGGTAAACTAGCACTGCCAAGGCTTATCGCAATTATTCTGCAACACAACGCACCGGGTGGCCAAAACTACGGTTGGCATTATTAGAGGTGTAAGCGGTTACAATCATTATGGGGGCATTATTGGTGCCTTCCGAAGTAGCAGTCCACGCATAACCGGTATCGGTGCCAACAAAGACGCCTGAACTGTTTTGCCGGCGAGCCGTAACCGGATAGTAGCCACCCAGATTCGGGTTGGAACGACCATTCAAGGTATTGAGATCCCATTCAGAGTTGGAGCTGCTAAACATAACAGCCTCAGATGGAACCCTGTATCCCGGAGGACATGGGTCGAACACTGTCTTGCCACCGGTTTCACCCCACGAGTTATTGTTTGTAGTTACCTGCAGCGAGCCACGGAAGTTTCCCTGATTTGTCGCAAACGTGCGTGGGTAGGACAGAACCTCAGCACTCGATGTTATAGAGGCTGTAGGAAAAGTAGCCGACTCAAGCATCGGGAACGGATCTTTACGACCCCACTGATAGTAAAGGCCGCGTATGCCAAGTTTATCCCTGTCAAATACAGTCATTGTTGGGCTGCCATCGGCAAAAGCATTAAACGCACCCAGGTTATAACGCATCCATCTATCTCCCGATCCATCTCCGTCGGCAGCACCATTCGAATTTGGCGCGGCGGTGGTGTAGGGGAAGTAACCGTCGGTTACCCAAATGTGCCAACTCCATAAATGAACACCGGAAGAATTTTTCATCTCCACTACAAAGTTGCCCTCAATATTGCTGTTTACCTGCACATAGATATAATTGCCTGCAGGCTTAACAACAACAATGGGAGATATGGCGGTTGTAGATCCGGCAGTTCCCATCTCGCTCCACATGAAGTTGGCAGAGTAGTTGGCCGTACTGGGAGCCGATAAGCCTGCGGCAATATAACCTTTAGCAACCTGCGAAATGGGTATCAATATCGGTTTCTGGATGCCTTTAGGTATAATATAACTGTTTGCCTCGCGTTGTACCACAGCCGTCCCTTCAAGTTCCCAGGGAATAACAACATCATTCCACTCAAGGTTTTGTACAATGAAATCTAACCCTGTTTCGCCGAAGCTTGCGGTTACATCTACATAGTGGTTACGGGGAGTTGTGTAGCCGTAAGTTCCGGCCCAATCGAAGGGTACATCAGAGGCGTTAAGGTTTCTTAACGCGCCGGTTCTCGGGGTGCTCCCTTGTAATACAGACAGGGTAAGCCCCTTGTTTTCAGGAAGAGCCGGATCGCTGAGTTCCGGCAAAATGATACGGTCATTTTTAAATACATTCAAACCGCCCTCTTTTCCTGCTGCGGTAAGGGTGGCGAATTTTACATTATCGGCAACCAAAGAGCCGGAGTTGCTTACTCCGGGGTAGATGTACGCTTTGTCGGGTACGTTGTTAAAATAGACCCTGCGATTGCTTGGCCATGCTGCCAGTTGCGAATCGGTCAACAAAAGTTTCACGCCAATACGGATTCCTACCCGCTCGAGCAGTACCGGCCATTTGTCGTTGTATGTTGTGCCTTGTTCAATTAGTTTGTTGTCGCCCTGTATGATGATGTTCCGTCTTACCGCAACCATTGGAATGTTGATGTTGTTATTGCTCATTCCGAATGCGGTATGTGCAAACGACAGCCCCTGCAAATGGCTAAGGGTGTTGTTACTGTCTTCCGTGATAGCACCCAGCTGCGCGCTTAACGCAGGGTCGGAGTGTTCGTTGGCAATGAAAATGATTGTAAAACGCCCTGTCTTCACGTCTATTTCTTCTTCTACCGTATCGCTATTGAGTGTGGATGCCGGCAAACCAAGTGCCAGTTCGTTAAAGGCCAGTGTGCCGTCCGAATGGCGGTAGCCAAGTACACGCAGCGAGTTGATGTAGTAATCGTCGGGGGTGCCGCTAGCGTCACCTGCAGCGCGCACTCCGGCTCCGATGGTTATTACAACTGTCTGCTCTTGTTCGGCAGCAGGGGCAATGTTTTCTTTGATGCACGACACCGGCAACAAAAGCACGGCCATTCCCAATATTATTTTATATATGATCTTCATTATCGTGTACGTTTAAAGATTTATTATAATTCAGCCGGCTGCGGCAAGTACTCCCAGTCTCCAATAGATACCATAACACCCGCATCTACGTCGAAGGTCAAGACAATATCGAAGGTATAGGTGTTGCCGAAATCTAATGTTTGCTCAGAATGTTCATAAATACTGCGTATTATATCAATTATGCTGCCGCTAAAAAGCACGTCCGAGTTGGTGTGGTCGGTAAATACAAATAGAGGATTACGATCTTCGTCCAAACTGAGAACTTTAAACGAAACATTGAGCTCGTCATCCTCCCGGGCGGCATATCGTATATGTGTGTAATCATCCGTTAAAGGGATAATTGTGTTGTCAAAATTATAGTCGGAAATATTATCGGTTATGCTAAACTCAAAGTCTTCTTCATTTTCCTGTGTCAGGCCTTTTACTTTAACATTGATATTATAGGTGTTTGGAGTCATATCAACAATTACGTGATTGTTCCAGTTGCCGTCAATTTCCTGTCTTTTGGTTCCGTATAGCAAATCGGGAATGTTTTGTGTCAGGCATTCACCGGCGCTACTATCCATATAGTATATTAAATCTTCGGGGGTGTAAAGGTTTTCCTCACACTCTTCGAAGGTGCTGTTAGTCTTATAAATATCGCCCGGATTAGTCCAGACAATAAAACGGTATTCTCCTCCCTCGAGGGTAAAAAAGAACTCATAGTCTTGAGCCGGATCGTAAACCCCTCCTGTTGCGAAGGTGACAAATCTGTTGTCCTGGTCAAATACGTACACATGGGTACTGTCTATCTTATATCCGTCAGGATTACTATTTCTTGCTGTGGCATTCACATCCAGCTCTAAGGTTAAGCGGACATTGCCCCGCTCATCGATACAATCTGAAAGGTCATCTTTTATGCAGGACGACACTAATACCAACATGACTCCCAAGACTCCCAAGAAGAGCACAGACCTTAATATTTCGGAATATTGTTTTTTCATTATGTGTTTTCTTTAAAGACAAGGATGAGATGCCGTGTACGCTCGCACGTTACCTCCCTGTATATTTAGTTGTGTCCTTATATTTATTTTCAAGTTAAAGGTTAAAGCGTTGCATTTTTAGTGCTGCTGCTTTGTTTTTTTGTAAAAAAAGTAAAAACCGCCTGCCTGGTTTGGCAGGCGGTTTTATTGTGTTGGCTATACTTTGATAGCTTCTTCTTATTTAAGTTCTACAGAAGAACCGCTGTAAAGCCAAGGAGATACATTTACACTTACACGCAAATATGCAGTAGTTTCGTCTTCGGGTTCTTCAGGATTCCAAGGATCCGGGTTTTCAGGATCGTCCGGATCGGGAGGAGTTGTTCCGTCTGTACCTTTACCTGGCATACCAATGAATACATCATCTGCAATACCGGTAATGTCTACGTGAATAAACTGGTTACGGTGAATAACACTTTTGTCAGATTTGTCGCTGTTAAGCGATACCATAAAGTATATAAGACCACCTTTGTACTCTAACTTGGTAAAGTTAGTTCCTACCAATTTAGCCTTAACCGCATCGGCAGTAGCTTCGTCTTTACAGAAATACATACCTTCGTAACCTACTGTGTTATTCCACACTACCCAGAAGCCGAGGTTTAAATCGCTATTAGCGGGAACCCATTCTACGTTGTTAGACGAGTTAATAACAGCTTGCTGATTTGGGCTTGCTTTTGCACGAACCATTACATACGTAACCTCACCGGCTTTATTGTTTGCAGAGATGTTTTCACCTACATATTTAGCGTTAACAGCACTTAGAGTCCAGTTAGATGCTACAGAACCGAGGTTAACTGCAACAAAGTCACTGGCAGCACCTGGGTGCCCTGTTCTGTTAGCATTGGGGGTTACCAGTTTACCATTAACAGTTTGCTTAATAAGGTTTGCCTCTGTGTTAGCAAGACCTGTAGCCCAACTTTGAAGAGTGTACGAAATTGAGAAAGGAGAAACAGCATCTACTTGTGATAAAGTTTGGCTGAAGGTTAATGTTGAGCCGGTTGATGTTACTACAACTTTAGATGACACACGCTCAAGCTTTGCCGTAATCACATTATCAGATGCAGTAGGCATTTCGTTTACCAGCTGAGGCACCAAAGATACAGGTGTTCTAGGAGTACTCATTACCATACCTGTAGCCGGAATAACCCAAGTTTGACCGGCTGCATTCCAAGTTGCCAACAAAGCACGCAACTTAGCATCGGTGTCTACATCAGCATCAGCAACTGCAGAGTAGTTAGCTACAACGTAAATCATTCTTGTTGCAGTAGTAGTTTCAATTCTGCTGGTTTCGTTAAGAGTGTAAAAACCGCCTGCTAAAGAAAAATCAGCATTGGGGTCTAAGCGGGTGTTGTTACCTTCTGCAACTGTACCATCGGCTTTAAATGCAAAAACAGTAATAGACGATACTGTGCTTTCAGAAGTAGTTGCATTTACCTCAGTACCGTCTATGCCAAGCGCACGCGCGCCGTCAACTGTAGGCAGGCTAAAAACCAGACCCATTGTTGTGGCTTCGCCTACTTCTTGAGATTCATTGGATCCATTGATGTCTTCTTTGTTACAAGAAGCAAACATCATTGTTGCAGCTAATGCTGCGAAAAACATTTTTTTCATACTTGAAAAGTTTTAATTAATAAATAAAAGAGTTATTCTCTCGGTT
>JGI994J12354_10005477_pt1 | contig 10906 bp, 6 predicted proteins | sample IntmicLarv3ML3BL_FD_12354 | JGI IMG/M metagenome (IMG submission 12354)
GTAAGCTTCAATTTGCTGAGGGTGTAAAACAGTCCCCTGTGGGGGCAGCCGGGACAGAGTACCGGCGGGCGGGCTGGAACTGTCTCATCAAAAGTAAGTACAGGCTTTTCATCCAATCCCATTGCAGCGGCGATTTTTGACTGGCTTAGCTCACCGAGAAGGCCAAAGAGGTTTTTGCCGCCATCCACATGTATGCCGTTTACTTTAAGATGGTTTTCTATAACCGGGTCGAGTTCTTCCACAACTATGAGCCTGTCCACCTTGGAGGCAAAATCCCGGATAAGATCAACAGGCATCGGGTTCAAAATTCCAAGTTTCAGGACACTGGCATCAGGAAAAACCTCGCGGACATATTGATAGCATATGCCTGCTGTTACAAAGCCTATGGAGGTGTCGCCCATCTCCACCCTGTTAAGAGGTGATTTTTCTGAGATTTCCGCCAGTTTTTTCATGCGTTCTTCGACGACCACATGACGGCCGATAGCGGCGGCGGGCATCATGACATATTTACTTGGGTTCTTTTCATATGCCTTTAGTTCATATTCGGTTCTTGTGCCTTTACTGACCACACTCTGGGAGTGGGCAACTCTGGTGCAGGTGCGAAGGATAACCGGTGTGTCGTATGCCTCTGAGAGTTCATATGCAGCCTTTGTAAACTCTATGCATTCAAAGGAGTCGGCAGGCTCAATCATTGGGATTTTTGAGGCAATTGCATAGTGCCTGCTGTCCTGCTCGTTCTGGCTGGAATGCATGCCCTGATCGTCTGCTACGGCGATTAAAAGCCCACCGTTTACACCTGTGTAGCTGACAGTAAACAGCGGATCGGCGGCGACATTAAGACCAACATGCTTCATAGCGCAGAAGCTGCGTGCTCCGGCGATTGAAGCTCCAATTGCCGCCTCCAAGGCTACTTTTTCATTTGGAGCCCATTCGGCATAAATCTCAGGGTATTCTGCGACGACTTCGGTAATTTCTGTGGACGGAGTACCGGGATATGATGAAACAAAGCGGCATCCGGCCTCATACAGTCCCCGGGCGACGGCGGCATTTCCGAGCATCAGTTCTTGCATACTGCATACATCCCTTCCTTTTGATTTGTTTGCGGCACTAAGCCGCAGTCCCTCTTTTATTGACAGACTAAAAGTATTAGCCGTGATAGAGCTTTGATGTCTGATATTGCGGTTCGTAAGTGATGTTGATTCCCAGCCGCTGGAATATATTCTCGTCAACACGGGAGAGAATAACGGTGGCGTGGGCTTCACATCCTGAGAGTCTGGAAAGCTGTTCCATCGCGAGAGCGGCTTGGGGATCGCTTACGGCGCATATTGAGAGAGCCAGAAGCACCTCGTCTGTGTGCAGCCGTGGATTTCGGCTGCCCATGTGACGGCATTTGAGCTGGGTGACAGGCTCTAAAATTCCGGGAGATATCAGCTTTGCTTCGTCGTCGATTCCGGCGAGGGTTTTCAGCGCATTCAGCAAACAGGCGCTGGAAGCACCCAGAAGATCACCTGTTTTGCCGGTGATAACGGTTCCGTCGTGAAGCTCAATTGCCGTAGCTGGTTCTCCGGTCTCTTCTGCTCTTTTCAGAGAAGCGGACACAACAGGCCTGTCCTGAGAGGAAATACCAAGACGGTTCATGAGAAGTTCAAGGCGGTAGACCTCGCCTTCCTGCCCCATGCCCTGTCTTTGGGAGCAAAGAGCATCATAATATCTTCGGATAATCTCCTGCTTTGAAGCGGCCCTGCAAACTTCGTCATCAACAATACAGTCGCCAACCAAGTTTACACCCATATCTGTGGGGCTGTTATATGGAGAACTGCCCAGTATTCGCTCCAGCATTGTTGTGACAATGGGAAATATTTCTATGTCACGGTTATAGTTAACGGCTGTTTTACCATAAGCATCTAAATGGAACGGATCAATCATATTTATATCGCCGAGATCCGCTGTTGCAGCCTCATACGCAAGGTTAATGGGATGTGTGAGAGGAAGGTTCCAGATCGGAAAAGTTTCAAACTTGGCATAGCCTGCCGCAATGCCTCTTTTGTGGTCATGATAGAGCTGGGAGAGGCATGTTGCCATTTTACCGCTGCCCGGACCAGGAGCTGTGACCACAATAAGCGAACGGCTGGTTTCAATGTAATCATTTTTCCCAAATCCGTCGTCAGAGACAATAAACTGGATGTTGGAGGGGTAATCCTGAATTGTGTAGTGTCTGAACACCTTGACACCCAGACTTTCAAGACGGGTTTGGAATGTGACGGCTGCAGGCTGCTCCCGCCATCTGGTGATGACAACACTGCCCACATAGAGTCCGCAGTCGTGAAAAGCGTCAATAAGCCTCAGCGCGTCCAAGTCATAAGTTATACCAAGATCGCCTCTGCGCTTGTTCTTCTCAATGTCATCAGCGGAAATCGCAATGACTATTTCGGCGTCCTCTTTCATTTCCATGAGCATACATACTTTGCTGTCGGGCTTGAATCCGGGAAGCACTCTGGAGGCGTGATAGTCGTCAAAGAGCTTTCCGCCGAATTCAAGGTATAGTTTACCGCCGAAAAAATCTATGCGATCCATAATGTTTTTTGATTGCAGTTTTACATATAAGTCATTGTCAAAACCAATTTTGAGCATTATTGTATCCTCCACTTTTCTAACACACAAATTTCAACCTAGCTATTATATATCATAGTATGGTCTTCTTCAATAGGATTAGGGGTCATTAATTCCTAAAAGGTGTAGAATTTTGATGTTATTAAGCAGACGGTTTTGTGTTTTGAGCCGTAGTTTGGCTCTTTTTTTATTCATATTTATGTGGTATAATATGATGATTTGGAATGTCCGCTGATGAAAGAAGGAAAACTGAATGAGCATATTAACAAAGCTCTTCGGATCCCACAGTGACCGGGAGCTGAAAAAAATATATCCAATTGTTAACAAGATAGAAGCTATGGCTGACGAGTATGCCGCTATGAGCGACAAAGAGCTAAAAGCCAAAACTTTGGAATTTAAAGACCGCCTTGAAAACGGCGGGACACTGGACGATATTCTGCCGGAGGCATTTGCCACCGTGCGGGAAGCCTCATGGAGAGTGCTGGGGATGAAACCTTTCAAAGTCCAGCTGATAGGCGGCATTGTTCTCCATCAGGGCCGCATTGCGGAGATGAAAACCGGTGAAGGAAAAACCTTGGTTGCAGTTCTTCCGAGCTACCTTAATGCGCTCTCCGGTGAAGGAGTTCACATTGTTACAGTCAATGATTATCTCGCCAGACGCGACAGCGAGTGGATGGGAAAGGTACACCGTTTTCTGGGACTGAAGGTAGGGCTTATTGTTCACGGAATCGACAATGAGCAGCGTCAGGAGGCATATGCCGCCGACATAACTTACGGAACAAATAACGAGATGGGCTTTGACTATCTCAGGGATAATATGGCAATATATAAGCACGCAATGGTTCAGCGCGGTCATGCCTTTGCCATTGTTGACGAGGTTGACTCCATTCTGGTTGACGAGGCGAGAACCCCCCTTATTATCTCCGGTCAGGGGGATGAAAGTACAGACCTGTACAAGCGGGCGGAAGACTTTGTTTCACGCCTGAAACCCGTTGTATATGCCAGTATTGACGAAAAATCTGAAGAAGATGAGGACTTGGATGCCGACTATGTCGTTGATGAGAAGGCGCGCACAGCAACCCTCACAGCCAGAGGAACAAAGAAGGCGGAAGCCGCCTTTGGTCTTGAAAATCTGGCAGACCTTGAGAATTCCACTTTAAGCCACCATATAAATCAAGCGGTAAAAGCTCACGGAACCATGAAGCGTGATATTGATTATGTGGTTAATGACGGCGAGGTTATAATCGTTGATGAATTCACCGGACGCCTAATGCTGGGACGCCGTTATTCCGAGGGACTCCATCAGGCGATCGAGGCGAAAGAGCATGTTGTGGTGGAAAGAGAGAGCAAGACTCTGGCTACCATAACATTCCAGAACTACTTCCGCCTATACGGGAAGCTGTCCGGCATGACCGGAACGGCACTTACAGAGGAAGAGGAATTTCTGGCAATATACAATCTTGATATTGTTGAGATACCCACGAATAAACCTCTGGCGAGAACAGACAACCCTGACGCCGTGTATAAAAATGAGAACGGTAAAAACAGGGCGATAATAGCGTGCATAGAGGAATGCAACAAAAAGGGACAGCCCATACTGGTGGGTACAGTCTCAATTGAAAAAAGTGAATATATCGCATCCCTGCTGAAAAAAGAGGGGATTTCGCACAATGTTCTCAATGCGAAGCACCATGAGCGTGAAGCGGAGATAGTTGCCCAGGCAGGTAAGTTCGGCGCCGTGACCATCGCAACAAACATGGCAGGCCGCGGAACCGATATCATGCTCGGAGGAAACGCGGAGTATTTGTCAAAGAACGATTTGCGCAAGGCGGGCTTTGACGAAGACGTTATAGCGGAGGCCACAGGCTATGCCGAGACTGATAACGAAGATATACTTGCCGCAAGAAAGATGTTCGCTGAAAAGCTTAAAGAACACAAGGCAGTAACCGACGCTGAAGCAGAACGGGTCAAAGCCGCCGGAGGACTTTTTATCCTCGGTACTGAAAGGCATGAGAGCCGCAGAATTGATAACCAGCTCAGAGGGCGCGCCGGACGTCAGGGCGACCCGGGTGAGAGCAGATTTTACCTGGCGCTGACTGATGACATTATGCGCCTGTTCGGCTCCGAGCGTGTCATGGGGATGATGGAGGCGCTGGGCCTTGATGAGGACACGCCCATTGACCAGAAGGTGCTGTCAAATGCCATTGAGCAGGCACAAAAGACTGTTGAAAGCCGCAACTTCCAAAGCCGTAAAACTGTTCTGGAATATGACGATGTCATGAACGTTCAGAGAAATACAATCTATGAACAGCGCCGCCGTGTTCTCGATGGCGAGAGCATTGCCGACAATGTGCAGACAATGGTCTCCGAAGTGATTGAAAGCACGGTTCAGGACAGATTCCACGGGGATAATTACGCTGAGAGTAAAGAGCAGCTTGATGAAATCATAAAGCCTTTTGAGGCAATGTTCCTGACAAAAGGCGAGTTAAACGCCAATATTCAAAATCCTTCAGAGGTAAGCGCGGAAGAACTGACAGAGATACTGGAGGAAAAAGCTGAAGCTGTATACAAGTCCAGGGAAGATTCTCTCGGCTTGATGGAAAACGGAACACCTCTCATGCGCGAGCTTGAGCGTGTTGTAATGCTGCGGGTTGTTGATGAATACTGGATGGAGCACATTGATGCAATGCACGAGCTCCGCCGCGGAATAGGACTTCGCGCTTATGGAAACACCACACCTGTGGATGCTTATAAGAATGAGGGCTTTGAAATGTTTGAAGCCATGATTCAGGGTATCAAGGAAGAGGTAGTCCGGCGTATGTTCACCGTGAGAGTGCAAAAGGAACAGAAGATTGAGCGCAAGAGCGTTGCCAAGGGCGCGACAGGCAGTGTGGGCGGCGAGCAAGTGAGAAAGCAGCCGGTAAAAAAGGCGCAGAAAATCGGCAGAAATGATCCATGCCCATGCGGAAAGAAGCGTCCGAACGGACTGCCGATGAAGTATAAGGACTGCTGCGGACGAGCTTAGAACCCGGAGGGCAGATGTTTATTGAAAACAACAGCGGCGGTGTTGATATATATGACATCGCAGGCGATAAAAAACAGACATGCGTTTACTACGCGAATAGGCGGTGTGTCCACAGGGATACACGAAAGTCTGAATCTGGGCGAAAACCGCGGTGACGCGCCTGAGCTGGTGGAAGAAAACTACCGCAGGCTGGAAAAAGCTCTGGAAATCGGGCACGGGGAGCTTGTGTTCTCACGCCAGATTCATACAGATAATGTGCGTGTAGTCACGGAAAAAGATGCGCACAAACTCTTCGATCCGGTAACCTATGAGGCGGATGCACTTGTTACGGCGGTAAGAGGAGTTCCGCTTATAATATTCATTGCTGACTGTGTTCCCGTGCTTCTGGAGGATTTAGAAGCCGGGGTAATTGCCGCTGTACACTGCGGCTGGAGAAGTTCGGTGATGGACATTCTCGGCAAAACAGTCCGCAGGATGTGTGAGCTGGGAGCCGCGCCGGAGAAAATCGGCGCAGCCATTGGTCCCTCAATCGGAAGCTGCTGTTTTGAGACAGGAGCAGAAGTGCCGGAGGCGATTGACCGCTGGCTTGGGCAGGATGCAGATAGATTTTATGAACCGGAGAAGGGTGTCCCCGGCAAATTTATGGTGGATCTTCGCGGAGCAAACAAACAGAGACTCCTGAGGCTTGGACTTCTGGAGGAGAATATCAGCTTATCCGATGAGTGTACAATATGTAAATGCGAAAAATATTGGTCACACCGCGTGACAAAGGGACAGCGCGGGAGCCAGGCAGCCGTTATAGTCATGCAGAAGGCTGCGTATGAGGAAAAATAGTTATGAAAAAAACGGTATCCATTTTACTGGTTCTATCCATGCTGCTTTTTACCGGGTGTGATTTACTGAGCAATAATGACGACGAAACAGATATACCTGAACAAACCGGAGATTCAACAGCCGGAGAACCGGTGACAAAACCACATGCCGCTGACGATATATTCTCGCTCAACTACAACTCTGAGAGCAGCATGAACCCTCTTTCTACAAACAGTGCCTCAAATCTTTTGTTTTTGCCTCTTGTTTATGAGGGACTGTATACTGTGGATGAGAATTTTGTTTTTCAGCCGACACGCCTTTTAGTTTCGGCAAGAACTGAGGACAATCTAACGTGGATGTTCTATATAAATACGGACGTGAAGTTCCATGACGGAAAAAACCTCACATCCGCAGACGTGTCGTATTCTATAAACAGAGCGCTTCAGATAGATTTATACAAGGCAAGGCTGCGTTCGGTTTACGGAGCTTCGGCTATGGGTGAAGACCTGGTTGCTGTTACCCTAAATTATCCCAACGCGCAATTTCCCGCTCTCTTAAATATCCCGATAATACCGGAAGGCATGATAAGTGAACATGCGCCTCCGGGTACCGGCCAGTATAAACTGGATGAAGCCGGGCGGAGACTGGTTATTAACAGTGACCATCCCCAGAATGCGGAAATGCCGATAGCCGCAATCTATCTGAAAGAATTTAGAAATGCTGCCGATATAATAACCAGCTTTGAAGAGTCCGTTTTGGATTTAGTAGTAAATGACCCGACAGGTCTGAATGACCTTGGATACGGCTCTGCAAATGATATCAGGTATTTTAATACAACAACAATGCATTTTCTGGGCTTCAATAACGACAGTGACTTTTTCTCCGATGCCAACTGCCGCTCGGCAATGAACTATGTGGTAAACCGGAGCTATGTGGTGACAAATCTCATGGGGGGAAGCGGAGCTGCTTCTACGATACCAATCAGTCCGGTAAGCCCGCTGTACAATGAATCTATTGCCAAGAATTATGAGTACTCATTGGAAAAAAGCCTCGCAGCGTTTGCAAGAGCCAATGTAAAAGACCATGATGATGACGGAATGCTGGAATATTTAGTCACCGGAATACCCATGGAGATAGATATTAAGTTCATTGTGAACAGTGAAAGTGCCATCAAAGTATCTGCCGCAAAGAAAATTACGGAGGAAATGATTGCACTGGGTATTACGGTAAATCTTGTAGAGTTGAGCTGGGATGAATATACAATGGCATTGAATAATGGCGATTTTGACATGTATTATGGAGAGGTCAGACTGACGCCTGATTTCAACCCGCGAGAGATAATATTTAGATACGGTACGTTAAATTACGGCGGAGGTACGGATTCCCTGTGTGAAGAAGCCGTTAACCTGTATCTGAATGCCGATGAGGAAAGCCGGAAGGCAGCTTGTGACACAATGTGCCAGTACATCATCGCCAGCGCGCCTATAGTCACAATTGCTTTTGAAAAAAGAGAGATGATAACACACCGCACGGTGGTGTCCGGCGTAGCGCCGACCCAGTATAATGTTTTCAACAAGTTTGAAAACTGGACGATTAATCCGTAAATTCTTATATATAACAACTACACGGTTTGGAGAGGATAAGATGGTATTTCGCTGCTATACTGAAAAGAGAGATGGTTTTGACGTTGAAGCGCAGCTTCTAAAAAGTGAGCTTCAGACTGCTCTTGGCATCGCCGGAGTGAGTTGCGTGCGTATCATTAACAGATATGATGCTGAGGGCATTTCAAGAGAGACTTATGAAAAAGCAAAACGCGCGGTATTTTCCGAGCCGCAGGCAGACTCCTGCGTTGACGAAGTGCTTCCCGAAACGGAAGGCGCGTGGGTTCTGGCGGTTGAGGCTTTGCCGGGGCAGTATGACCAGAGAGCAGATTCATGCGCACAATGTATCCAGATGCTGGCGGGAGGAGAACGGCCTAGTATAGCATCGGCAAAAATATATGCGATATACGGTGAAATCAGTGAGCAGGACAGAGAAAAAATACGAAACCATCTTATAAATCCGGTAGAGAGCCGAGAGGCATCCGGTAAAAAACCGGAAACACTGGCGGCGAACTATCCCCAGCCGGATCCGGTGGCGGTAATAGAGGGATTTATTCAGGCTGATGAAAAGGGATTAAAAGACATACTTGATACTTACGGTCTTGCAATGGACATCGACGACCTGCTGTTTATGCAGAACTGGTTTATAAGCCATGAGAAGCGCAATCCCACAGAGACGGAGCTTCGTGTGACGGACACTTACTGGTCGGATCACTGCCGGCACACAACATTTAATACTCATATTGATGATATTGAGATAGAGGACAGGCAGATAAGAGATGCCTATGCCAGATATCTGTCCGCAAGGGAAGAGGTATACGGCGATAAAGCAAAATCAAGACCACGCACGCTTATGGATATGGCAACCATAGGAACCAAGACCTTGAAAAAGCGGGGACTGCTTCCGGAGCTTGATGAGAGCGAAGAGATAAATGCCTGCTCAATACATGTTGAAGCCGATGTAAATGGCGAAAAGCAGGACTGGCTTCTGATGTTCAAAAATGAAACGCACAACCACCCCACAGAAATTGAGCCTTTCGGCGGAGCGGCGACCTGTATAGGCGGAGCCATACGTGACCCCCTGTCCGGTAGGGCATATGTACATCAGGCTATGCGCGTTACAGGCGCGGGCGACCCCACGGCTCCGCTGGAGGATACAATACCAGGCAAGCTGCCCCAGCGAAGACTCACAACCACTGCTGCTGCGGGATATTCCTCATACGGCAATCAGATTGGTCTTGCAACGGGACTGGTGCACGAGATATATCACCCCGGTTATCTTGCAAAGCGCATGGAGGTCGGCGCTGTTGTGGGTGCGGTGCCCGCTGAAAACGTCCGCCGCGAATGTCCGATGCCCGGAGATGTTGTGATTCTCCTTGGCGGACGCACCGGACGTGACGGTATAGGCGGCGCAACCGGCTCATCAAAAACACATAATATGGAATCATTGACATCTATGGCCAGCGAGGTTCAGAAGGGCAACGCGCCTGAAGAACGAAAGATTCAGCGGCTTTTCAGAAAACCTGAGGTCACGTCTGATAAAGAGATGCAATGACTTTGGCGCAGGCGGTGTATCTGTCGCCATTGGCGAGCTTGCCGATGGGCTTGATATTGATTTGAGTCTGGTACGGAAAAAATACGAAGGTCTTACAGGCACAGAAATCGCAATTTCTGAATCTCAGGAGAGAATGGCAGTTGTCGTGGCGGCTGATGATGCCGGGCGTTTTATTACAGAAGCAAACGAGGAGAATCTCGAGGCGTATCAGGTGGCTGTTGTCACAGATAAATCCAGAATGACCATGACCCATGATGGTGAGGTTATTGCAGATTTAAGCAGGGAATTTTTATCATCAAACGGAGCTGAAAAGCATGTTAGCGTGATTGTTCCCGAAGCGGATGATTATTCACCTTCATCGCCCGAAACCGGCATGAAAAGGCTGAAAGCCATGCTGGGTGATTTGCGCTACTGCTCCCAGCGCGGACTGGGCGAGCGCTTTGACAGCACCGTCGGTGCGGGAAGTGTGTTAATGCCATACGGAGGTGAAACACAGCGTTCACCCGCACAGGCAATGGCGGCACTGCTGCCTGTTCTTGATGGAGAAACAGACACATGCTCTGTATGGCATTCGGGTTCGATCCTTATCACAGCAGTGTGAACACATACTCAGGGGCAAAAAGTGCAGTGGTTCTTTCCATTGCACGGCTTGTAGCTTCCGGCTGTGATCCGGACAAGGCATACTTGTCATTACAGGAGTATTTTGAGCGCCTTAGCCGGGAACCGAAACGGTGGGGAAAGGTAGCGGCTGCTCTTCTGGGCGCACTGGATGCGCAATTGGAACTTGGCACAGCGGCGATAGGCGGCAAAGATTCTATGTCAGGGAGTTTTATGGATATGGATGTACCGCCGACGCTCATATCATTTGCCATTGCGACCTGCAGTGCAAAGGAAGTATTATCTCCGGAGTTTAAACGCGCAGGAAGCGGAGTATATTTATTGCCTGCGGGCAGAGAGCTGAAAGAAACCTTAAACACATGGAAAGATTTTAATACCCACGTAATGGACGGGAAGGTTTTGTCGGCATGGGCTGTTTGCGACGGAGGAGCGGCTGAAGGCATCTTCAAAATGTCTATGGGAAATCAGATAGGCTTCAAGGCAGAAATTGATGATGACACTGTTTTATTCAATTCACATGCTGGGGCGGTTGTTTATGAAGGAGAAGCGCTGACCGGTGCTGTTCTTCTAGGGCATACCACTAATGACGGGGCGATAAGCCTCGGCGGAGAAAGTGCAAAAATCTCAGAGCTTATGGCGATTTGGGAAAAGCCGCTGGAGAATGTGTTCCCGACGAGAGCCGGC
>JGI994J12354_10005478_pt1 | contig 10906 bp, 6 predicted proteins | sample IntmicLarv3ML3BL_FD_12354 | JGI IMG/M metagenome (IMG submission 12354)
AGCATAGGATTTTCCAGCAGACTCTTGTTGTCAAGCAGCAGAACTATATCCAGATTCTTTGCGTTGTGTGCCGGCTCGTTCTGAATAAAAAACTCAACCTCATATCTGTCTTTAACATTAGTAGGATTAACTTGCTGTGAAATGTGTCTGCCATCATTTGGATAAGGGCTTTCGCTTGCAAATGTGTATAGCATCGTAGTCCCTTGCATCATGAGTAACAAACAGATTACAACCGAAAAAAGTCTTTTGCCTAATTTCATAAAAAACACCACTCAATACTAAGATTGACACGCAAGTATTATCCTGCCGCTGCCAATTATCATTGTATAGNGTGTTTTTGGTGATATCAACTATATTCGTTCGTNTTTTTTGGTCATATTATGACATATTATGCATTATTACGACACAATTCGACATAATAAAATGAATATTAATCCTTATTATCAAAAATTGAATAGCGAAGTCTCAATTGACATTTAGTGTTTTTATCTTCCGAGTAGTCCCCTTCTTTACAAAAAAACAACGCTAATAATGGTATAGCTCTATATACTTTTTCTTCTCTGNATAATAATAGTTGATTTGACATTATTTTACTGTATAATGAATTTAGTCAAATTTAAAGTCAATTTTTCACAGAGCTACTTCTTGTTAAGGATGGTGTTACACCTATGCGCGTAGCTATAAAAAAGTTTCTTGTTTTTGTTCTTATTATTTCGNTCATATCTGGTTTTGCTATAAACGGGCGTGCTGATTTTGGNGATTTCAGCGGTGATTCTGACTATGGCAGCTACGATAGCGGTAACAGTTATGATTCAAGTTATGACTCAGGTTATGACTCAGGTTATGACTCAAGTTATGACGATGACGATGGTTTCATCTTTCCCGTTATTATTGGCGGAGGCAACTCAGGCAGCCCCGGCGGTTCAGGCGGGTCTGGCGGCGGTGGTAAGGACTTCACGGGTTTTTTTGCACTGCTTATCATAGCCGTTATTATTTTTACTATCGTGCGCAGGAAACAAGGACCGGCAGGTACAGGAAATCGTCGGCCTGTGGCTCCGGGTGCTACTCCCACTACAGGTTTATTGCCTATGGAAACTATCAAAACTTGGGATCCGGATTTCTCTGAAGAAGCGGTTAAGCAACGGCTCAGCAATCTGTATGTACAGATGCAAAACTGCTGGACTGACAGAGACATTTCACCCCTGCGCGGTGACTTCACGGATGAGCAGTTTGCTCAATATGACCGACAGCTTCAGCGCTACCGCTCAGAAGGTCAGACACCCGTGGTTGAGCGTATTGCCGTGATGGATGTTAACTTCTCCGGAGTGAAGCAAGATGACACCCATGACATTTTAGTTGCTACACTTGCAACACGTATAACCACATATGTCAAAAATGACAGTGATGGAAAGATTGTCAGCGGAAATCCGAATGCGGAAAAATTTATGAGATATGAGTGGACGCTTATACGTCCGAAAGGCTCAAAAACACTGGCGCAGAAAACCGATGCCGCCTTTAATTGTCCAAACTGCGGCGCTCCTATGGAGATCAATAAATCTGCAAAATGTCCGTACTGCGGTTCAATAGTGAACAGGTCGGATTACGACTGGGTTATTTCCGGTATCAAAGGTCTGTCTCAACGAACATCGTAGAATAAATTTGCACATAGATATTATTAGAACCTGGCTTCTCTTTAATTGAGAGAAGCCAGGTTCTTTATTAGTTGATATTCTGCTTAGATACCGTGTTTCTGAGCATAAGCCATTAGTGAGTTGTACAACTCGTTCGTATTATCCACAATGCGAGTCAGCAAAGTGTTTTCTACCGGAACAAGCTTTGCCTGATGTCTTTCTGCTTTGTCCAGAGTGTTTTCCAGAGCAATTTGAACATCGGCGATGCTGCGGTAAGGCATTTTATGTCCTGTGAGCTCCGACAGTCTTGTAAGCGTTTCAAACTGCGAATGCTCTAAATTCTGCGGAAGAACCGCCTTCAGATTCTGACGTGCTCCAACAGAGTTTGTGAAACTTCCGGTGTCCTCTGCAAAGCTCTGCCCCGGAATTACCCAGTCGGCGCTCTCAGCAGTTTTTGTCATGTGCAGGTCCTGAACAACCAGGAATTCCAGATGGTCTCTCTCCAGCCCGGAAACGTCTTCTCCGAAGATTATCAGTCCCTTCACATCACCTGAAGATATCTGTTCACTAAGGTCATATCCTGATTTGAATCCAAGGTCTGCAATACCCTGTGAGTTTGCGTTTGCCTTCATCTGAACAATACCGCTGCGAGGCGCAAATGCGTGACCGGCACAAAGTGCCATATTCGCAAGGGCTGATGCTGCCTCAACAGAAATTGTATTCTGCTCGAAGTATATAACCGCCTTTTTAGCTTTCACGTAAGCGTCTGCTACAGACTTTGCCTCATCAGATGGTGTGACATCGGCAAGAGATTCCACCAGTTTGTCATATCCGGCAATTTTCTCTGCGTTGGGTGACAGCTCAATAACAGCTTTTAGGATTCCTCTTAGTACAGCCAGATCATCACCTGGATTAACCCTAATATCAGCAAATTCATCCACAGCGCTGTCAAAGTTATTAATTGCTATTATCTTGGTACCATTTTGAGCTGCACGGCGGATACGCAGTCCGGAGACAAGGTGCGATTGCTGTATGTCTGACTGCACAACTATGATCAGGTTTGCACGTTCCAGCTCTTTAAAATCTGCTGTTGATGCATCAGCACCCAGCACATTTTCTAATCCGCTCACAGTGCGACCGAATGAATAGATATTTTCCGTTCCCAGAGCCTTTTCAGCATATTCCTTTATAATAAATGCTTCTTCATTTGTGTAACGGTCGGAAACCGCTACTGCCACAGAGTTCTTCCCATATGCCGACTGTATCGCACGAAGACCTTTACTCACAGAAACAGTCGCATATTCAAACGGGATCTCTTCAAACTCGCCTGAAGTGTTCTTGTGGAGCATTGATTTTATACGCGGACTCTTGGCAATCTCACCAAAACCAAAGCGTCCCTTCATGCATAGCAGCGCATCACGTGTGTCTTCAGCAACAGGTAAAGAGCGAATCAACATGTCGCCCGTATGGGTCAGGTTAGTTTTGCATCCCACACTACAGAACGAACAGACTGTCTCGTCGCATTTTTCAATAGTCGGAACCTGCTTTTGAATCATCATTGTCTCGGTGAGCGCACCTGTTGGGCAGACATTTACACACTGTCCGCATGATACGCAGTCAGTTTCCTGAAGGCGCAGGTCAAGAGCGGGTTTTACAATGGTATCAAATCCACGGTCAACCAGTCCGAGAGCGGTAGAGCCAACTACCTCATCACAAATGCGAACACAGAGACCGCATAAGATGCATTTATCCGGATTTCTTGTGATAAACGGGTGGTCTTGCTCAATCGTGCGTCTATGCACCTCTCCTGTGAGTTTTTCCGGCTCAACAAAATAACTATTCGCATAGTTAATCAGTTTGCACTCAAAGTAGTCGTGGCATCCGCATTCAAGGCAGCGCGCAGCGTCACGCTTTGCAGCTTCCTCATCAAAGCCTTTGCTTACCTCGAGGAAATTGCTGTTTCTGTTCTCAGGAGCAAGATGCTTCATGTGTGACCGCGGTGTCTTCTCATATTCGGCAAAGTCCTCTTCAGTTGGCTCAGAACGAACCAGATAAGGTGCTGTGTATTTTGTCTCTTCTCCGAATAGGAAACGGTCAATAATATCCGCTGCCTTCTTAGCATCTCCGATTGCAGCGATTGCAATATCCGCACCTTTATTCGTTGCGTCACCTATTGCGAATACACCGTCAAGGTTCGTGCGGAATGTGAATTCATCAGCCGCAATAGTTTTACGTGCTGTTAATTCCAGAGCTTCCAGTCCGGCGGGATTTGTTCCCTGCCCGATGGCGGCTATAACTGTATCGACCTCCAGAAGCTCCTCTTTACCGGGTACCGGAACAGGCGCTCTGCGTCCGGAAGCATCAGGCTCACCAAGTTCCATTACCTGCAGGCGCAACCGAACTGCCTTGCCGTTTTCGCCCTGAACCTCAATCGGGTTAGTGAGATATTTAAACACCACGCCCTCTTCTTCAGCCTCAGTGATTTCAATATCTTCCGCAGGCATTTCATTGCGGGTACGGCGATAAATATTATATACGTTCTTTGCGCCAAGCCTTACAGCTGTGCGGCATGCATCCATCGCTGTGTTTCCGCCGCCGACAACGGCAACATTTTTGCCTGCAAAAACAGGATTGCCAAGTGAAACATCACGAAGGAAATCAATACCGCCCACAACGCCGTCAAGCTCTTCTCCGGGGCAGCGCAGTCCCATACTTGTCCATGCGCCTATCGCCACTATTACAGCGTCATAGCTTTCGCGGAGGTGGTCAAGTGTAATGTCTTTTCCGATTTTCATATTATTACGGAATTCAACACCCATCTTGCGGATGGAATCAATCTCTTCTTCAAGATAGTCCTTTGGCAGGCGGTACTCTGGGATTCCATAACGAAGCATTCCGCCCATATTCGGCATTGCGTCAAATACAGTAATGTCATGTCCCGCGGTACGCAGGAAGTACGCAGCGGAAAGTCCGCCGGGACCACCGCCGATAACTGCGACCTTTTTACCTGTCTCCGGAGCTATCTCCGCTGTGAATATCTCGCCGTTTTCCATATCCTTGTCAGCTGCAAAACGTTTGAGTGACGCAATGGAAATCGGCTCTTCCACCATAGTTCTTCTGCAAGCCTCTTCACATGGATGCGGGCATACTCTGCCGATTGCTCCGGGAAGCGGAATTTTGTCTTTTATCAGTTTGAGAGCTTCATGATATTCGCCGTTTGCAATAAGTCCCACATATCCTTGGCAGTCGGTCTGTCCGGGGCATGCCAGAACGCAAGGCGGACGGCAATCTCCTGTGTGATCCGACATAAGAAGTTCAAGTGCTGTTTTGCGTGACCTGTGTACACGGTCTGTGTCGGTCATGATAACCATTCCGTCAGCAGCCATTGTGGAGCAGGAGCGTGCCAATCTCGGCGCTCCCTCAACTTCTACAACGCAAATGCCGCAGGAACCGTACATTTTCACTCTGTCATCATGGCAAAGTGTCGGTATCTCTATGCCGTTTAGCCGGGCAATGTCAAGAACTGTCTGCCCATCCTGCCCTATGACTTCCCGGCCGTTTATGTTAAGTCTAATTTCACTCATTATCATACTCCTAATTCATGAGATTGAAGTTATTAATTCAGCGCCTATTATTAATAGGGCTCCGCTTAGCTCACTGAGACAGCGTCAAATTTGCATTTGTCGGCGCACATACCGCACTTAATGCATTTGCTCTGATCAATCTCATGCGGCTTCTTAACAGTTCCGGAAATAGCGTTAGTAGGGCAATTGCGGGCGCAAAGTGTGCAGCCAATGCATTTGTCCTCTTGAATTTCATAGTGTAAGAATGCCTTACACTGACCGGCTGTGCACTTATTATTATATATATGATCCTCGTATTCATTGCGGAAATATCTAATGGTTGTGAGAACAGGGTTCGGAGCAGTTTGACCCAATCCGCAGAGAGAGCCCTCTTTTATCTGAAGAGCCAAATCATGCAGCTGCTCAATATCTCCGTCTTTGCCTTTTCCTTCCGTAATACGAGTGAGAATCTCCAGCATACGCTTTGTTCCTATGCGGCAGTGAACACATTTTCCGCAGCTCTCTTTACATGTAAAATCAAGGAAGAAGCGTGCCATGTCAACCATGCATGTCGTCTCATCCATGACAACCATTCCGCCGGAACCCATGATAGCTCCTGTTGCCGTCAGTGTACGGTAGTCTATCAGAGTTTCAATCAGGTCAGCAGGGATACATCCGCCCGATGGTCCGCCCATCTGGACTGCCTTGAAAGCACGGTCGTTCTTTATTCCGCCGCCGGGTCCGTATATTACGTCCTTTATGGTACTGCCCATGGGGATTTCCACAAGTCCGCCCTTTTTAATTTTGCCAGTGAGCGCAAAGACTTTAGTTCCCTTTGAATTTTCAGTACCCATAGCAGAAAATGCCATACCGCCGTTTCTTAGAATCCACGGTACGTTTGCATATGTCTCAACATTGTTGATGTTGCTGGGTTTCTGCCAATATCCCTTTTGTGCAGGGAAAGGCGGCTTGAGGCGAGGCATACCACGTTCGCTCTCAAGAGAAGCTATAAGCGCGGTTTCTTCTCCGCAGACAAAAGCACCGGCTCCGGCTTTAATGCGGAGATGGAATGGTTTTCCTTCGCCAAGGGCATTCGCACCTAAAAAGCCTTTTTCTTCGGCCTGCTTGATAGCGATTTCAAGGCGCAGGATTGCAAGCGGGTATTCTGCACGCACATATATTGCACCTTCTTTTGCGCCTATCGCATAAGCGGAAAGAAGCATGCCTTCAAGTACAGCATGAGGATCGCCTTCAAGAATGGCGCGATCCATAAATGCTCCGGGATCGCCCTCATCCGCATTGCAGATTACATATTTAACTCCGTCCGGAGGCAACGCCGCGTCGCGTGCCGCCTGCCACTTAAACCATGTCGGAAATCCGGCACCGCCTCTGCCGCCAAGACCGCTGCGCTTCATCTCAGTGATTACATCCTCAGGAGACTTGCTTTTTACAACATCCTGAATTGCTTGGTATCCGCCGCGGGCTATATACTCTTCAATGCTTTCAGGGTTTATATGTCCGCAGTTTGCAAGGGCAATACGGGTTTGCTTATGCAGGTTTTCAAGGTCATCTGCCGGAATCTCGTAGCTTTCAGCAGAATTATCCTCACCGCGCAGAGCCTTCAATATTTCTCCGGCTACCTCTGTGTCAACTCTAACATATGTTTTCTTTTCGCCAGAATCGGAAATAACATCAACAATTGGTTCTAAATAGCACATGCCGATACATCCCGCAATGGTAAGCTCACATGACTCACTAAGTGCCTTTATTCCATCTTCCAGCAATGCAGATACAGAGTTTGCTCCCGCTGCAATACCGCAGCTTCCCTTTCCGATGACTACTTTTGTCATTTTGCGCCCTCCTTATCCGGAGACTGTGCTTCTCTGATTTCCCGGATAATCTGTCTTGCCTTTTCCGGTGTCAGAGTGCCATACGTGTCCTCTCCTATCATCATAACAGGAGACAAACTGCAGCAGCCGAGACAAGCCACATTATTGAATGTAAAGAGTCCGTCCGGAGTAATTTCGCCCTCTTCAACACCTAACTCATCACGAACAGCTTTTTCGATCTCAGCAGATCCATTGACATGACAGGCGGTGCCCTGACAGAGTAGAATTAAGTTTTTTCCCACCGGTTTCAATCTGAACTGGGTATAAAAAGTTACTACGCCCAATACCTTTGCGGGTTTTTGCCCAACGCGAAGTGCAATATAAGCCAGCAGATCCATTGGCAGATAGCCGTAGAGTCCCTGTGCTTTTTGCAAAATTGGTATGAGGCTCCCCTCTACATTCGCATACTTCTCCAGTACCGGCTCCAATAGAGCCAGATCAATGGAAGGATCCGAAAGTTTTGTGGGTGCATGCTTACAGCAGGTCATAGACATCCTCCTTTTGACGCAATAATTTCAATGAATTTCCCCTCCCGCGTCATCACGCGGTTTTCCGCTGTGCGCAAATATGAATTTTTGCACACACGGAAAATTTATTCCCGTTCAGTCTAACATATTTGTTCTACGTTCGCAACCATTTGCATGTCTCGAGAACATCCAATAAATTGCCCTTTTTCTTGGTGGTTTATTATCAATATCTCATATGTTTTGCATTAATTTTCCAAAATTCCATTCTTATAATTTATAGTGGAAAATTCCTGCGGTTTTGATGTATAGGAAACCGCCTATAAGATATTGCAGCTTTATATGCTTCATTTAAAAAATATGCGGCCGCCTGTTGGCAGCCGCATATTTTATTTTCTCTGTATTTTTATCACCTTTTGGCGGACAAACTCTTCGCGCTCTTTTTCTTCAAGCTCATCAGTGATTCGCCGTGTAGTTTCATCCAATCCGGGGATTACTATATTTTTTAGCGCATTCACTCTCTTTTGCGTTTTTTTAATAGCAAATGCCAGCCTGAAAATAGCATTCTCCGTTCCGGCAAGATCAAGTACCAACTGTTTAGCCTTTTTAAATTTCACATACGCTTCATCAAGTGCAGATGTTGTGGACAATAGCCCGTAAGGAACAGTGTCGGATTCCATTGAGGATGCGTACACTGTCGGCAGTTCTACACCCATAACGCTGCGATATCTAATAACAATACTCTCATCATGAGGGATTGAAAGCCTCGCAACATTTTCTATTTCGATACTGCCTCCCATAGAAATAGTAGCACGCGAAAGCGCATCGTATGCTTCCGCAAAAACTGTTTCCACACGTTCCTGAAGGTCTTTTGCCTGCTCCATCAGCGCCACCAGCTCCCGAATAAGCAAGTTGCGCTTTTTATCCATAAGCTCATATCCGGTTTCCGCAAGCTCTCTTGAGTGCTTTGTAGCCAGCAGATTGCTTTTTGTAGGAGGCAATGTCGCCATAGCTTAGTTCCCCTTATAGTATTTGTCCAGAAGCTCGTCCGAAATACGCCCTAACTCTGAACGCGGCAAAATCGACAATATTTCCCACGCAAGATCCAATGTCGCATCCAGACTACGGTCTTCGCTTCTGGGTTGATTTATAAACTTCTGCTCAAAACTATTACCAAATTCAATGTATTTCCTGTCTCTCTGTGAAAGCTCATCTTCACCTATTACCGATGCAAGGCTCCGGGCATCGTCCACAAGGGAATATGAAGCAAAGAGCTGGTTTGAAATATCTGCGTGATCGGCTCGCGTAAAGCCCTCTCCGATTACATCTTTCATCAGTCTTGACAGCGATGGCAATATTGCCACCGGCGGATATATTCCCTGCTGCTCAAGCTCCCGTGAGAGCACTATCTGCCCCTCAGTAATATAGCCTGTCAGATCCGGTATAGGGTGAGAAATATCGTCATTTGGCATGGTCAGTATCGGCACAAGAGTAACGCTCCCCGGGAGGCCGCGAATCATTCCCGCACGCTCGTAAAGTGATGCTAAATCGGAATACATATAGCTGGGAAATCCTTTTCGTGATGGGATTTCTCCTTTTGATGAAGAAAATTCACGGAGTGCCTCACAATACGAGGAAATATCTGTCATAATTACAAGAACATGATACCCATGTTTGAAGGCTAAAAACTCTGCCGCAGTCAGTGCGCATCTTGGCGCTAAAATACGTTCAATTATCGGGTCAGAAGCCATGTTCAAGTACATCACAACTCTTCCAAGAGCACCGGATTCTTCAAAATCTTTTCGGAAATACTCCGCTGTATCGTTTTTTACTCCCATAGCGCAGAATACAACAGCAAATTCATCATCGCCGCCCTCAACCTTGGCTTGGCGCACAATCTGGGCGGCAAGTTCATTATGGCTCATCCCCGCTCCGGAAAATATCGGTAGTTTTTGTCCTCTTATAAGTGTCACTGCCGCATCAATTGAACTCACTCCGGTAAGTATGCAGTTTTGGGGATATTGACGGGCAACAGGATTTATGGGCGTACCGTTTATGTCTCGTCTTTCCTCCGCAAAAACTTCGCGTAGTCCGTCAAGGGGGACACCAGTTCCGCTGAAAACCCTTCCCATTATTTCCTTTGACAGCGGCAGCATTATAGGTTTTCCTGTAAAATGGGTGTTTACAGAATCCATTGAAATTCCTTCAGTTCCCTCAAAAACCTGCAGCACAACTTTGTCGCCGTCAACTTGAATTACTCTGCCAAACCTACGTTCTCCGCTGTCCAGACTTATCTCTGCCAGTTCATCGTAGGCGACTCCTGTCACACCCTCCAAAGCAACCAGAGAGCCCTGCATTTCTGATAATCCAGTATATTCTATCCTCAATGTAAGCCCTCCTAACTGTTATCGGAAATTACTTTATCGACTGTCTCATCAACCTGTTCCATGTAACTTTCAAACACTGATTGATTATCTGAGTCATATTTCATCCTTGAAATTTTTGAAAAAATCCCTGTAGCCGTAAGCTGACTAACTGGAATATTTTTCAATGTCAGACGTTTAGCTGAATCATGCAAATACAGTATCGTTCTCACAATTGCCATCTGATTCTCCGGTGACATGTATGCATCAGTCTTATGGAATGCATTCTGCTGTAAAAAGCCCTCACGGATCAGCCTCGCTGTCTCAAGGGTAAGTTTTTGGTCGTCAGGCAGAACATCCGCTCCTATTAGCTTAACAATTTCCAATAATTTTGACTCTTCCTGCAGTATTCCTAAAATACGCTGACGCATTTCACTGAACCCGTGTCCAAAGTTCGTGTCATACCACGGTTCAAGAGCAGAAAAGTACTCCGAATGTGAGTTCACCCAGTTTATTGCCGGAAAGTGGCGTGCATACGCAAGTGACCTGTCCAGAGCCCAAAAACATCTGATAAACCGTTTTGTATTTTGAGTGACAGGCTCTGAGAAATCTCCGCCTTGAGGAGATACCGCTCCTATGACTGTTACAGCCCCCTCTTTACCTGAAAGGGTTTCCATCACCCCTGCACGTTCATAGAACTCTGCAAGACGTGACGGCAGATATGCCGGAAAACTCTCCTCTGCCGGCATTTCCTCCAGCCTTCCTGATATTTCNCTGAGCGCCTCCGCCCATCTTGAAGTGGAATCCGCCATCAGAGCAACATGGTACCCCATGTCTCTGTANTATTCGGCAATTGTCATTCCTGTGTAAATAGATGCCTCTCTGGCAGCNACCGGCATATTAGATGTATTTGCAATTAATATTGTGCGTTCCATAAGGGGNCGGTTGTTTTTTGGGTCAGTCAGNTCAGAAAACTCATCCAGAACCTGTGTCATC
>JGI994J12354_10005479_pt1 | contig 10905 bp, 8 predicted proteins | sample IntmicLarv3ML3BL_FD_12354 | JGI IMG/M metagenome (IMG submission 12354)
CAGATTGAGCAGGTATGGCAGGAGCTATCGAATCCAGAAAAGACTGTGGTGGTTTCCATCGCGCCGGCTGTGCGCGTGTCCGTAGGCGAAGCGTTTGGCTTCAAGCCCGGAGAGACCACCAGCGGACAGATTGTCGCATCCCTTCGGATGATGGGCTTTCACAAGGTGTATGATACCTCCTTTGCGGCCGATATGACCATATTGGAAGAAGCCAACGAGTTCCTCACGCGCTATGAGCACCAGCAAAACCTGCCGCAGCTTACGTCCTGCTGCCCGGCATGGGTGAAGTTCGCAGAGCAGTATTACCCGGAGATGCTGCCGAACCTTTCCACCTGCAAATCGCCCCAGCAGATGTTTGGTACGGCTTGCAAGGAGGCCCTGGCTGCAGAAATGGGGAAAAAGCGCGAGGATATCGTCGTGGTATCCATCATGCCGTGCACGGCCAAGAAATTCGAAGCCAACCGGCCGGAAATGAAGACAGAAGGCAATCCAGATGTTGATTTCGTCATCACCAGCCAGGAGCTGATCCTGATGATTCAGGAAAGTGGCATCGCCTTTGAAAACCTGGATCCTGAGTCGTTTGACATGCCCTTTGGGTTTAAGTCCGGCGCGGGCGTGATCTTTGGCGTGTCCGGCGGCGTAAGCGAGGCAGTGCTCCGCTATGCGGCGGGCAAGCTGGGCGTGTCCAGCGAATTCCGGCAACTCCGAGGTGAGGATGGCCTACGCACCTGTGAGGTGAACGTGGGTAGCGCGACGCTCAAGCTTGCCGTGGTCAGCGGCCTTTCCAATGCCCGCGCGCTCATGGATCAAATCCGCAACGGCGAAGCGTATTACGATCTGATCGAAGTGATGGCCTGCTGTGGCGGATGTGTCAACGGCGGTGGCCAGCCCACAAGCAGCCGGAGCGATACGGTTGCGAAGCGCACCAAGGGGCTGTTCGATAACGATAAGATGCTGCAGTTCCACCGCTCCCAGGACAATCCTTACCTGCGTAAGCTGTATGATGAGCATCTCACGGGCCATAGGGCCCATGAGCTCTTGCACACGCAGTATAGCAACCGCAAGCGCATCAAGAATGAGGACATCCTGCTCACTGGGGCTGAAAAAGCGGATGATGTGCTTTCGATTACGATCTGCTTTGGGACAAGCTGCTTCCTGCGTGGCGCGCAGAAGCTGTACACGCAGCTTAGCGAGTACATCGAAAAGAACGGCTTGGCTGCAAAGCTTGCGTTTAAGGCGACGTTCTGTCAGGAGCGGTGCCAGAAGGGCCCGGTGTTAATCGTGGAGGATGAAACCATCACCCATTGTACCCTGGCCAAGGCAATTGATACCATTGAGAAGCATTTGAACCTGGTGAAGTAAGAGAGCGGGGGACGGTGGGAGACGTTGAGGAATGCTGGGGGACTCCGTCCCCCAGGCCCCCTGCTTAAGGGATAGTATCCCTTAAGAATCCCCATCATAGGGGTTTTGTTTATATCTTTTTTGAGAGGGTTCAGAGGGCAAAGACCTCTGGGCACCTATCCCCACACCGCTTCGACCCAAGGAGGAAATGCCATGATACGTATTATAGAAACTGCCAGAGCCAATTGCCGGGACTGCTACCGCTGTGTCCGTGTCTGTCCCATTGGGGCGATTCGCGTTGAAAACAGACAGGCCCATGTTGACAACGAGCTATGCGTACAGTGCGGTACCTGTGTGCGGGAGTGTCCCCAGCATGCCAAGCAGATTTTAAAGAGCGTCTCGCGGGTCAAAGGCTGGATAGAAGAAGGGCTTTCCGTGGCAGCCAGCATTGCGCCGTCATTTGCGGCGATCTATAGCGGCTGGCGGGCGACCCGCTTGCCGGCGGCGCTTCGGCGGCTGGGTTTTTCCGCCGTAACGGAGACGGCGGAGGGCGCGGCCAAGGTTGCCGAGGCATCCGCAGGCTTTCAGGGGGAGGAGAGCATTGCCACCTGCTGTCCGGCTGTGGTTTCATACATCAGGAAGTACAAGCCGGAGCTTGTCAACCAATTGATGCCCCTGGTATCGCCCATGGTAGCCCATGGCCGCATGCTCAAAGCCAGGCTGGGAAAGGATACAAAGGTTGTTTTCATCGGCCCGTGCGCTGCGAAAAAGGGCGAAGCACTGCGGCCGGAATACGCGGATGTAGTGGATGCGGTGTTGACGTTTGCAGAGCTGGAAGAATGGTTTCGGGAGGAAAACATTTCACTATCCACGTGCCTGGAGTCCGGGTATGAAACCTTTGGCGAACCGGGAAACGCGCGCCTGTTTCCGCTGGAGGGTGGGTTGCTTCGGGCGGTGGGCGTGAGTGCGGACGCGGGGGCGGAGGATGTGCTGCGCATCAGCGGCGCGGAGGAGATCAAGGCGCTGTTGGATACGCCCACTTCTGCATGGAGCTATACGCTTGTAGAGCCGATGTTCTGCCGGGGCGGCTGCATTGGCGGTCCCTGCATGCCCCTGGAAAAAGATATTTTCGCCGCCACGCGGGATGTGGTGGCGTATGCTAAAGCCACGTTGGATCTGCCGGGTTCATCACCGGAGGTTGACCTGTCCACCACGTGGACGGCGGAGCCGGTGATGGATCTGTTGCCGGAGATAAGCGAAAAACGCATCCAGGAAATATTGGAAACAACGGGCAAAGCCGATCAGGGCAGTCAACTCAATTGTGGCGCATGTGGGTATAAGACATGCCGAGAAAATGCAATGGCGGTGGCGCGTGGCATGGCGGAATCAGGCATGTGCGTCTCGTATATGCGCCAAAAGGCGGAACGCCGCGCAGATAAGATCATCGAAAAAAGCCCCAATGGCATTGTGGTGGTGGATTCCGAGCTAAACATTGTGCATATGAACGAGCGGTTTATCCGCATGTTTAATTCCGCAGGCAACAACATCGGCCGGCCGGTTTCACATATCGTTGACCCGTATGGCTTTGAAAAGCTTCTGGCAGGCGCGGAAGGAACGCAGGAAGCGATCCATACGCGGGACGGGGTTAAGTATCATGAACTGATCTTTATGCTGCCGGGCGAGGAGGAGCTTACCGGCATCTACGTGGACGTGTCCCATTCCACGTTTGATGCAAAGCAGGTAGACCTTATCAAGGATCAATCGCTCCGGCACGCGCGGGATTTGTTGGCGCACCAGATCCGCTTCTCACAGGAGATGGCGCATTATCTGGGCAAAAGCACCGCGCAGACAGAAGAGCTTGTGCAGCGGCTGGTGGGCATATATGCGGAGGATTTGCCGGGATGAATTTTTTTGAGGACAGCGTTTTACAGGCACGCAAGCGCCGTCACCTGGTCTGCGGCGATTACTACCTGTGCAGCCGGACGCCGGATGCTACGGTGGCCGTGCTGTGCGATGGCATTGGCTCTGGCGTGTATGCGAACGTGGCGGCCATCACCTGCACAAATCGGCTCATGACGCTCCTGGAGGGCGGCCGATCGCTCCGCTCCGCCTGCGAGCAGGTGGCGGAATCCATGCACCGGGCGCGTACAGAGGAGATTCCCTTTGCAGCGTTTATTGCGGTGCGCATCCTGCCGGGAGGCCAGTTCACCGCATACGCCTATGAAAACCCGGGCCCTATCCTGATCCGAAATGGGGAGGCCCAGGTCATGGAGCAGCAGTTTATTGCGCTGACCTATGAAATCATCGCGGAATCTACTGGCATACTGGAAGAGGGTGACCGGCTGTTCCTGTGCTCTGACGGGGTGACACATGCGGGCCTGGGCGGCGGATTTGCCGCAGGATGGGGGATCAAGGGCGCGGCGGAGGAGATTAACGCCTTCCTGCGCATGGGCGGACGATATGATACGCTGCTCTCGCGGGTGATGAACACGGTATATCACCTGTCCGGCGAAACCTATTGGGACGATACCACGCTGGCGATGCTTACGACCCGTCCCGCGGCGGAGCTGGTGATTCTTACCGGCCCCCCGGCCAATCAAATGGAGGACAAGCATGTTGTTCAGATGTTTGATGCGGCGCCGGGAAAAAAAGCCATCTGTGGCTCTACCACCACAGATATGGTGGCGCGGGAACTGAAGCGAAAGGCTACCCTGCGCACAATGGAAATTGCCATGGACCGTCCGCCGGAATACGAGATGGAAGGCATTGACCTCATCACCGAGGGTGCGGTGACGCTTAATCAGGTAATGAACCTGCTATCGGAAAATGTTGATTTGAATGTCAGCGATTCGCCAGTGTTCAGGTTGTCGAAAATGCTTTTAGAAGCGGACAGAATTACATTTCTCCTAGGCGGAAGCCTGAACGTGGGGCAGGATGAGGACTACCTCTTCCGCCAACTGGGCGTAGAACCGCGCCGAGGGGTTGTTAGAAGGCTGGCGGAACATCTGGCAAAGCGTGGAAAGCTGGCGTTTGTCAAGCGGGTATAAACAGTCTCTAGCGCAGTAAGGAAAGTATTTCCTTTTCCGCAGCATCCGGGAAACGCTGCGCAATGTGGTGGTATAGCCGTCCAAGGGAGACTTCGATGGGATCATCGTAGCGGGAGCAAACAAAGTCCTCGCCAAAGATTGTCTCCGCCAGGGCAAAGCGGGAAGTGCCCCAGCCATAGGGCCGGCCATAACGGTCCAAATGATAATCCATGCGCTGGATGGTCACATAGGTGCGCATTTGCAGGGATGTGATGGCCGTTTCAAATCCTTTTTCAATGCCGGAGAGCCGCTTAAGATCGTGGCTGAGCAGGGAACCGTTGGCAGCCAGCAGGTCAACGAGGATTTTTTCATTCCGTGATGCATACCCCGCTTCATACTGAACGTCAAAATCCATGCCATTGCGCCGGACATTTACTAAATCTGGGTATAGGGCTGGGCTGACAAAGCCCATTTTTTTGCGAAAAAGGCGCGCGTAGGCGATCTCTCCTTTTTCTGCGATGGCTTCCCGCCATTCCCAGGGGCCTTCCACATCCTTGACAAACCATCGATCCGGAGGGGTATGCGCCTTTAGGGAAAACCCCGCAATGGCGCAAGTGAAGAAGGGCAATAGGCCCATCTCATGAATGAGCCCTTCCAATGCCGATACATTCTCAACCATTTTCAACCGCATCCAACCATCCCTTCAATGCTTGCGTATCCTGAAAATGCTGCGCCGCTGCGCTTTTTGTGATATGAAGCGGAGGGCCGTCCACGGCAAGCAGCACATCCGCCAGGGCCAAGGCTTCTGTTTCATTGTGCGTGATGAGCAGGGTGGTTTTACCGCGCAGGGTTTCCCACATCAGATCCAGCACCGGCTGCGCTGTGGCAGCGTCCAGGCCCCGCAAGGGCTCATCCAGCAGGAACACATCGCCCCCATATGCCATGGCGCGGGCAATGGCCAAACGTCGGCGCATGCCGCCGCTCAAATCAGGGGGGAGTGTGTGGAGTTCCTCGCCAAGACCGACTGCCTGTACGTATTGAATCGCTGTTTTTTCACCAATACCGACGGTCGTTAGATTCTCCAGGGCATTAAACCATGGTAGTAGCCTATCCTCCTGAAACACCATCGAGACCCTTCCTTGAGAGGTGTGCACCGTGCCCGCATCAGGGAGCAGCAGGCCGGAAGCCACGCGGAGCAGCGTCGTTTTGCCGCACCCAGAAGGCCCCAACAGGCAGGTAACCTTCCCTGGCAAAAAGGTATGGGAAAAGTTTTGAAGGATTATCTTCTCCCCAAAGCGCAGGGATACATCAAGCAGCTCAAGCATCGCGCCGCCTCCTTCCCCTAGGGCCATAGCAAAGGCATACGACCATTTTTTCCAGGGCGATGGACAGCAGAATGACCACTGCCGTGCCCGCAAAGAGAGTGGGCATGTCCAGGTATATCTTGGAGGAATACAGGATGCTGCCCAGAGCGTTTCGTGGGGTGCAGATGATTTCCGCTGCAACGCCCGCCTTCCATGCCATGCCCATGCCCGTTGTGACGGCCGCGCGGAGGGCGGGCTGCACAGAGGGCCAGTAAATGCGCCGCAGCACGCTTTGCCAAGGCATGCGGAACGCCCGTGCCATTTCCAGAAGGCTTGCGTCCGTTGCCGTAATGGCTGTGGACACGTTGGCCCAGGTAACGGGCAGCACCACAAGGACCGTGGCGAATGTGGGCACGCCGTTTACACGCAACCAAACCAGGGCCAGCAGGATAAACGATGCCACAGGCGTTGCTTTGATCATGGAAAGAAGGGGCGAAAAGAACTCCCGCCACCACGTATATCGGGAGGTCAACACGGCCAGAATGCATCCCAGCGTTATGCCCAGGGCATATCCTGTGAAAATGCGCGTTACAGAAAGGAAACAGGACAGCCAGAAGCTGCCCCGTTGTGCCAGCGCGATAAGCGCGGCGGCGGTCGCCAAAGGAGAGGGCAGCAACAACTGTTGATTTACATATGCCGCAGCTGCCGTCCATATACCGAGCCAGATGAGGGCGATGCCGCCCTTGCGAAGAAGCTTAGGGAACATAATAGAATCCGTCGCCCGGCAGCGCGTTGCCGATGAGCGCGGGATTGCCTTCCATTAACACGGCGTAGAAGGAGGTCAGGGCGGAGAGCATGTCCTCGCCAGTCAGGCACACCATGTTTGCGCGGGGGATTGCTTTTTCCGCCACAGCGGCCTGCATGATGTCGTAGCGTTGGATCAACTCCGCAGCCTCAGCCGGATGTTCATTGGTATAGGCAACGCTCCCAGCGTACTCGGAGAGGAATGCTGCAACGGCCTCGGGATGGGTATCTACAAATGCTACGCGCACGGCAATGCCGCCCATGGGCATTACGCCGCCAGTTTCCGCTTCCCAGGTGGCCGTAATATCCAGGGCTATCCGGAAAGAATCGTCCTGGGTGAGCAGGGATGTTACAAAGGGTTCGGGCAGCAGCACCAGGTCGTACTTGCCCGCGATGGCCTGGGCCACGGCCTCCGCGTGTTCGGAGACATAGTCTACTGTTACGCCGTTGCCGAAGAGCTCGGTTGCCACGGCCTCCGTGGTGGTGCCCTGGGCGGCGCTAACGATTGTCTTGCCCTCCAGATTGGTTACGCCATGCACGCTGTCTCCCCGCTCAAGCAGATACAGCACCCCCAAGGTGTTGACGGCAAGGCACTGCACTGCGCCATTTGTTTTCTGGTGCAGCATGGCGATGGTGTTTGTGGGCAGCGCAGCCATGTCGAGTTCCCCTGTGATGAGCTGCGACACGAGGACATCTGGCGCACCGGCGATGGTAAAGGCATAGTCGTTTTCCGTTTCGCCAGCTTCATTTTGCGCCATCAGGAAAGCTGCGCTCATGCCCGTCGGCCCTTTTAAAACGGCAATGTTGACAGGCGTTTTCTCCGCCGTGGCCGAGCAAGCCGTCACAACCATCAATCCCACCAACAGTAACGATAAAAAAATACTACGTTTTTTCATTCTTTTCACATTCTCCTCACCATATATCTAGCGTCCTTTATAACACGTACGGTTAACATTATACCATATGTTGTTAGGAAAGACAAACCCAAACAGAGATCCAGGTTGCTTTAAGGGGACAAAAAATGTTTCACGAACATAATCGATGTGATTATTATTTCTTAAATTTTATAAAAAACTCTTGCATTTCAACTGGTAAATGTTATAATTTGTAGAAGTTAAGAAGGTCCTGTAACGGGGACACCGGAGGAGCGCTAAAGTGGTCAAAAAATTCATGGGCATGGTATTGCTGCTTTTTCTTATATATTCCGTTTTACCCTTTGCAGGCGCCTGTGCAGAGTTTTTAGTGGTGATGGAGGTTGTTCCTGTGGAGGAACCGCCGGTTCTAGAAGAGCCCGGTGGCGATCCTTTCCCGGAGGTTACGCCTGATATTCCGGCTGATCATCCCCAGGAGCCTGGTTCGGATACTGAGCCTACGCCCGGTGGCGAGGATACACAGCCGCCGACAGTTCCCGTCACGCCGCCTTTGAGCGTATCCACGCCGTATTTGACCAGCGATGGCGGCATGGGAGGCATCGTGCAATGGGCATTTCAAACAACAGGCGCGGATTATATCGCATATAAAGTAGAGTACAACGGCGCGACGTATTTGCAGGGCACTTTGCCTGCGGCGCAGACCTCTTTCGCTATGACAATCTCGCAATATGGCCAGTACGTCCTATCCATCACTGCATGGCGGGGCGCTGAAAGCCAGACGGTTCACTCTGCCGCATACCAGGCATACCAAACCCAGGGCAGGGATAACGGCGAACCGTTGGCAGTGGCCATTCAAACCGCGTCCAACAGCGTTTTCTACGGGCAGACCACCACAGTGTTCGCCAGTGTTACGGGCGGCGTTCCACCATATAGCACGCAGTTGACACTGACGTACGGCGATACGGTTGTCGCCCAGGGCCAGGGAAGCCTTACTCATACATTTTTGCAAAGCGGACAGTATGTTGCCACGGTGCGTGTGACGGATGCGGCTGGCGCGTCTGCGTCCGAAACGCAAACGATTCCCTGTGCGGTCAACCGTACGGAGGCCATTGGCGATATCATTCCCTATGTGGCGCTTACCGGCAATTGGGCGATGGATATCGTGCAGGTTGCCCAGACCCAGATCGGGTACACAGAGAGCACAAAAAATTACATTATAACTGAAGAGGGAAAGCAAAATGGCTACACGCGCTACGGTGATTGGTACGATTATACGTACAACAACGGCGCGGGCTCACAGGCGCTTCTGTATGGCGATTGGTGCGCAATGTTTGTTAGCTTCTGCGCGGACATTGCAGAAATCCCTACCTACGCACTTCCGCGCCACACAGGCACGTCCAGTTGGGCCAAGGTTCTGCGGGAAGCGGGCATCTTTACCACGGTGGACGAGCACACGCCGGAAAAAGGCGATATTGTGTTCATCCGCAACAAAAGCAGCCAAAACGGCTATGTCAACCATGTGGGCATTGTGTTGGAGGCGAACAGCCATACTGTGACCACCATTGAGGGAAATGTCAATAAAAAGGTGGATGTACGCACGTACGACGCTGACAGCAAGCAGCTTCAGGGCTATGTATCCCTCAGCGCGCTGCAGCGCCTGTATACTACAACAAACACCTCGCATTCCGGGAATGTCAATACATCCTCACAGGCGCCCCAAGCGGATCTGGCGAAAAACACCGTTGTCTCCGTGGAGGTGGCCCTTGCTGCGGCGAGCCTGGCAAACTCCATTCTGATGGGGGATACAAGCAATAGCCAGTATGTGGTTACGCCTGTTACAACGACCTCCAGCAGACCGCCGACGCGAAGCGTTGAGTTCAACCAAATTGTAACGGAGATCATACAATTGACGCTGGTGGTTCCATAACGCAGTTCATTACAATTGAGAATTGCGAAGCCTCCTGAATTGTGATATGCTTCATGGCGATATTACACAGGAGGCTTTGCCATGCGATTGCTATATGGTACGACTAACCCTGCCAAGCTGGATGCCATGGGCCGGTGGCTGCGGGGATTGCCGGTGGAGCTGATGGGCCTGTCTGACCTGCCAAGCATGCCGGAGGATGTGGAGGAAACGGGGGATAGTCCCCTGGAAAACGCCCGCATCAAGGCAATACACTATCGAAATAGCACGGGCATGACGGTGCTGGCCGCAGATTCCGGCCTGTATCTGGATGGGCTTGTAGACGCGTTGCAGCCTGGCGTGCATGCCCGGCGAGTGTCGGGCGGAAGGATGGGCGATGGCGAGATGCTTGCCTACTACGCGGAGCTTGTTGCATCGCTTGGTGGACGGGCGCTGGCCCGCTATCGAAATGGCCTGTGCATTGCCTTTGCAGATGGGCGGTTGGCGGAGCGGTTTGACGATAGCGTTGCGTCGGAGCCGTTTTATCTGGTGGATACGCCCCATGCCAGGCGCACGCCCGGCTTTCCGCTGGATTCCCTATCCGTAGACATTGCCAGCGGGCAGTATTATCATGATTTGCCGTCCCGGGCGGCGGATGGGGATCTCGCTCAGGAGAATGGATATCTTGCGTTTGTACGGGAGGCACTGGAGATTATCATATGAAACTGATGACGTATGAAGAGGCCATTGCCTTCATTCATGGCGCGTATGGCCTGGGTGAGAAGGTAGGGCTTTCCAACATGCAAAGGCTGCTGGCCATGTTGGGTGACCCCCAGGAGAGGTTCCCTTCCGTTCATGTGGCGGGTACTAATGGAAAGGGATCGGTGTGCGCCTTTCTGCACGCGGCCCTCCGCAAGGCGGGGTTCACTACCGGCCTGTATACATCGCCCTTTTTGCAGCGGTATAATGAGCGCATGCGGGTAAACGGAATTCCTATCCCGGATGATGTGCTGGCAAGGCTCACGAGCGTCGTTGCGGAGGCTGTGGAAGCCCTTCGCCTGGACAACGTACGGCCTACGGTGTTCGAGATTGGTACAGCGGTAGCGTTTTTATATTTTGCGGAGGCTGGCGTGGACATGGCCGTCGTGGAAGTGGGGCTGGGCGGCCGTCTGGATCCCACCAATGTGCTGGTGCCCAGGGTGACGGCCATCGCGTCCATTGGGATGGATCACACCCGGGTGCTGGGCGATACCCTGGAGGCTATCGCGCTGGAAAAAGCGGGCATTGCCAAGCCAGGGGTGCCCATGGTGTTGTCCGCACAGGCAGCGGACAGTGTGCGGACAGTCGTGGAGCGGCGGTGCGAGGAGGTTGCCGCACCGGTGATTATTGCAAGCCCGACGGGAGAGGATGTTCCGCTGGGGCTTCCCGGTATGCATCAACGCTACAATGCGGGGGTAGCCGACAGTGCGCTTACGTGCCTGCGGGAGCAGGGGTTTGTTATTTCCCAAGAAAATATACGTGAAGGACTGGGCTGCGCCCGGTGGCCAGGCCGGCTGGAATGGATTCTGAGTGATCCCCCTGTCCTGCTGGATGGCGCGCACAATCCCCAGGGTACGGCGGCGCTGGCTGATTATATAAGGGGCCTGCCACAAAAG
>JGI994J12354_10005480_pt1 | contig 10904 bp, 11 predicted proteins | sample IntmicLarv3ML3BL_FD_12354 | JGI IMG/M metagenome (IMG submission 12354)
GGCATCATTGACGGCATCGTCCCCCCTGCGGCGGCCTTTCAGGAGGGCGGCGGCATCGTCGGGCTTGGCACCGATCAGGCTTCCGGCAACAATTGCAACAGCATCCTCAACGAAATGAAGCTAACCGCCCTGTTCAACAAAATCCGCTATGCCGACCCGGAGAAGATGCCCGCCGGTACAGTTCTGCGTATGGCAACCATCGACGGCGCAAAGGCGATGGGACTTGATCATCTCGTGGGTTCCATTGAAGAGGGCAAGCACGCGGACATCTTATTCATCGACATGAACGCAAGCTCCATGCTGCCAATCATCCGCAAGCCCGTGCGGAATCAGGTTCCCAACCTCGTATACGCCGCGCGAGGCGACGAGATCCGCAGGGTCATGATCGATGGCAAGACCGTTTACAAAAACGGGAAGTACCTGACGCTTGACGCGGAGGGCTTGAAGCAGGATTTCCGCGCGTCTTCGGAGGCTGTGTTGGCATTGATTTCCGCGGAGGATGTGAAGAACACCACGGTCTATCAGTATACATCCGAAGGAAAATATTGACTTGGCACGATGGTGCAAGAGCAGAACAAGCCTTCCGGCGAAAACGATTGGAGAAAAATCCCATGACGCATAAAGGCACGATCACGCTTAAGACGGAGCGGCTGATCCTCCGACGTTTCGCCCCGGAGGATGCCGCGGCGATGTTTCGCAACCTCCCTTCAAAGGCGGGAGATACCGTTGCGGCCGTCGAAGCTTTTTTTCGTACGAGCTGGCTTGAAGCTTATGAATCTACCGATTCCTACCGGTGGGTCATCGAGCTAAAAGTTCTCGCCGAGCCAATTGGCACAGTGAAAACTGATAGAGTTGACGACGCTCACCGCTCTCTGGAGCTTGGATATGAAATCGGCGAACGGTGGTGGCATCAAGGCATCATGACCGAGGCTGTCCGCCGAGTGATCCAGTTTTTCTTCGAGGAAGTGGGGCTGAACCGAATCGCCGCAAGGCACAACGCGACAAACCCGCGCTCGGGTGGCGTCATGATCAATGCCGGAATGTCGCTTGAGGGAGTGCAGCGTCAAGCCTCCCGGACGGGATGCGACGTCCTGTGCTATGCCATACTCGCCGAGGATTACTTTGGGAAATCCGTAGTACAAGCCTCCCCTTCCCTGCCAGAACAGATACGCCGCAAGGACGCGCCACCGATGGCGATTGAACAAGAAATGTTCCATCGCGCTGTCGAACTGATCGATAAGCGGTTCCCCCTCGGTCGGGGCGGCGCTGCCGTTATGCACACGGCGGACGGGCAATATTTGACCAGCGTAGCGTTGGAAACCGTAGATTCCAACGTAGAATTGTGCGTCGAAGTTGGAGCAATGTGCGAAGCGACAAAATACGACCTGAAAATCACACATAGCCTTTGCGTTGTCCGCGAGAACGAGCATAGCCCCTGCAAAATATTAAGTCCTTGCGGCATCTGCCAGGAACGGTTGCGGTATTGGGGTACAGACGTGATGGTGGGCGTAACCACGGCAAAGAACACGTTGAAATTCGTGCCGCTCTCCCATTTGCAGCCCTATCACTGGACGACTGCGTTTGACGACATCATAATGTATGACAATCTGCACCCCGCCAAGGGGTAAAGAAGCGGCGCGCCACAGAACATTTCATGTCCAGCAAAGGATTGCTAATTCGGCACGATGTCTGCTATACTATGCGCAATCACAGAAAATAGGATGGTATCGATATGTTTGTCTTCTGCCTTTACAAGGATGATGATCTTTAGCGCTTGGCCGTGACACAGTCACAGGTACAAGCGCCATTCGCCCTTGTATCTGTAAGGCAGAAAGCGCCATGCTTTCGATTTTTGCCGCGTGGGTACGATTGTATCCACGCGGTTTTCAATTGGAAAGGGTGTGATACGGTGCGGTATATAGATGATGCCGGAGCCGATGCTCTCCATTGACCGAAAAAGAATCAATGGAGGAAATGAATATGCTTACGATAACCCCCAATACAGTCGGTTCTCATGTCGAGGCGAAGGACTTGGCGGCACACATCGGCTGCCGTGTGCTAATCCACGGCGTCATCTACAAAATCCGCGTGATGAGCGGGTTTGCGTTCGTCTTGCTACAAACCAAGGAAAATATCCTTCAATGTATTTGGTCGGCAGATGGCTCTGATTTTTCCATTGGCGAGCTTCGATGCAACATGGCTGTGGTCTTTTCAGGCGATGTGATCGCGGAAGAACGCAGCCGCAGCGGATACGAACTGCGAATCAGAGGTGTCACCGCGTTGTCAAATCCCACCGGTGAGCCGCCGGTTGTTATTCACGGCAAGGAACTGAGCGCATCGCTGGACACGCTGCTCGATTATCGGCCGCTTACATTGCGAAACGCCGGAGAACGGGCGATTTTTAAGCTTCAAGAGGGCATTTGCCGGGGCTTTCGGGCATTTCTTGAGCGAAAGGGCTTCACCGAGATCCATTCGCCCAAAATCGTCAGCTCCGGCGCGGAGGGTGGCGCGAACATCTTCGCTCTGAACTACTTTGGCCGAAAAGCCTATCTTGCGCAAAGTCCCCAGTTCTACAAGCAAATGATGGTGGGCGTCTACGAGCGTGTATTCGAGATCGCGCCCGTATTCCGCGCCGAAAAGCACCACACCTCGCGGCACATCAACGAATACACCAGCGTCGATCTTGAAATGGGCTTCATCGAGAGCTTTGCCGACATCATGGCCCTTGAGACGGAGATGATCATCGACACGCTGGAATATTTGAAGGAAGCCTATCCGCAAGAGCTGAAGTTGTTAAGGGTGAAGCTCCCGCAAGTGACAGGAATACCATCTATCCCCTTCGGCGAGGCCAAGGAACTGATCTCCCGGACGTATCACCGCGCAGTCACTGATTTCGAGGATTTTGAACCCGAGGAAGAAAAGCTGCTGTGCGAAATCATCAAAAAGCGAACGGGGAGCGATTTCGTCTTCGTTACGCACTATCTCTCTTCCAAGCGCCCGTTTTACGCGATGGACACCGTGGGGAATGCGGCTGTCACCGAGAGCTTTGACCTGCTGTTCAGAGGGCTGGAAGTGACCACGGGCGGACAAAGGATTCACGACTACGGAATGCAAATCGAAAAGATGCAAAAGAAAGGGATGAGCATCGATCTCTTCGAAAGCTACCTAATGGCACACAAATACGGCCTTCCGCCGCATGGCGGCCTTGGCCTCGGGCTGGAGCGGTTCACCGCACGGCTACTCGACCTGCCCAATGTTCGGCAAGCAACCCTGTTTCCCCGTGACACGGAGCGTTTGGAGCCGTAGGAGCGCGGCAGGGGCGCAGGCGTAAAATAAGTGCCTACGCCCCTCTCAAGCGAAACGCCCTTGCCCCGTGGCCTTTTTCGGAGTATAGTAATGGTAAAGTGCAGTATCTCGTCGCACTGCACAGCAATGCACGAAGTTTCAGACAAGGAGTGTTGGCCATGGAATTTACCAAGTGGGACCACCGCTTTATGGATATGACCGAGTTCATTGGCGGCTGGGCAAGCTGCTATCAACCCAACCGCAGGATGGGATGCGTCATCGTGCGCAACAAGCGCATCTTGACCACGGGATACAACGGCGCACCGGCAGGCATCACCCCTTGCTCCGAAAAGGGATACTGCATGCGAAAGGAAAAGGGCATCCCCGCCGGAGAGCAGGGGCAATTCTGTTATGCCGTCCACGCCGAACAAAATGCCATCGTACAGGCGGCAAAATTGGGCGTATCCGTCGAAGGTGCGACGCTGTATGTAACGCACTCCCCCTGCTCCATCTGCGCCAAGATGATCATCAATTCCGGCATCGTTCGAGTGATGTACCGTCACGATTACCCCGACGCGTTTTCCCGCGAATTGCTGAGCGAAGCCGGAGTGGAGCTTGTGCAATTCACAGAATCCACTGAAAACGCATAATTTCCCTCTCTCGCAATTGACGCCCGTCCCGGCAAATGCTACACTGTTATCTGTTCCGCGCCGCTGTGGTGGAATTGGCAGACACAATGGACTTAAAATCCATCGGGAGTTTCCCATACCGGTTCGAGTCCGGTCAGCGGCATCCAAATCGTTTCTATGGGATTGAGCAATCATTCTGTAGAAACGATCTTTGTTTTGCAGTACAATAAAGATTAACAAATTGGGATTTTTCTTTGAACCAACCAAATAGAATTGGCTCAAACGACGTGCTTACTCGTGTGCTCTTTCCGAAAAACTCATGCGAGGTCGTTTCAATATCGCAACAATTTTTTTAAAGTTCTGCGTTTGCTCAATGACAATGCCATATTGGGGCAATGATGTATGCAACGGTAGCAATTTTCACAGTCCCTTGAATTGTAAAGCGGATATCCATCCTTACCTGGGAAAAGCGCCGAATGTGGGCATTGTTCAATGCAATGACCGCACTTGGTGCATTGATCTTTATGCAAATATATCCTTAGCGTAATAAGCTGTCCTGCCAATTTATTCGGTACGTTTACAATGCTCCCGAATCGAAAGCGGGGAATATATCCCTGTAGCCCAACACTCTTCAACAACTCCAGGAAATTCGCACAGTCGCTGTCGATTTTCTTTTCAATGTCGTTTTGAAACTCGAAAAATCGTTTGATAAATGGGGCTATAATTGTGCCGTCGCTTGCAGGGCCGCGGTATTCCCTGTCGATGACTGTCACTATATTTTTCTGGTAGAGCTTTCGTGAAAGCAGTCGATTTGTGTTGAACGAAGCGAACCCGCGCGTATTAAAAATGAAAGCTGGGGTTTCTTTCGTGAATCGTGGTATCATTTCAAAATAGCGTATGACGATCTTTGGCGGCATGCCGTGATAGACGGGCGTTCCTATTATCAAAGCATCATATTCATTCATGCTTGGCGCATCCTTGCTTTCTATCGAAAGCATATCGATTTCACAATCCAACGATAATCGGGTGAACATACGCTCCGCAACATTCTTAGTCACACCGACTCCTGAAAAATACAAAATGAGGACTTTTTTCGAGATGCTCACCTCCTCGTGAAATTCCAGTTTATCGGGGAGTTGAATTGTATTGGTGCACCATCCCCCCCCCGCTACAGCGTCAAAAACGCCAAAACCAAACTGCACCCGCGCCAGCTATCGCCAACGCGAGTGATGTTTGGTTTCCTATACTCATGCGGACAACACCGGTTATCCTCAGTCTCCTGTAATATCCTCAAGCAACACCAACTCGAACGTTAATTCTTTTCCCTCGCGGATGACCACCACTTCGATCACATCGCCCGCCTTGTGCAGGTCGCGGATTTGCGAGAGACGCGCTCCTTCTGTGATCTTCTCGCCATCGAAGCGAATGATGACGTCGCCCACTTTTAGTCCCGCGCGTTCGGCCGCAGAGAACTCCTCGATCTCGCCGATGTACGCTCCTATAGGCAGGTCATACGCCTTGTGGATCTCCTCGGTCACATCCTTGGTTGAGATGCCCACCTTGAGCCTACCGGTCACATAGCCAACCTTGACGATATCATCGATGACGTCCTTGACGTCGTCGATGGGAATCGCAAAGCCGATGCCCTCCACGCCAACCGCTTGGGTCTTCGCGTTGACGATTCCGACGAGCTGCCCTCTTGCGTTGACGAGCGCGCCACCGGAATTGCCCGGATTGACCGGAGCGTCAAATTGCAGCAGGTTCATCGATGTGTTTTCGATGGTGATCTCGCGCTCCTTCGCGCTGATGATCCCCTGCGTCACCGATCCCGCCAGCTCGCCCAGCGGATTGCCGATCGCCACGGCAATGTCTCCCACCGAAAGATTGGCGCTGTCCCCGATCTCAACTGCGGGCAGCCCCGAAGCGTCGATCTTGAGGATCGCGATGTCTGTGCGCCTGTCGCGCCCAACCAACTCGGCGTCGTATTCCGTGCCGCCTTGCAGGATGACCTTGATAGAATTCGCCCCGGCGATAACGTGATGGTTCGTAACGATGTAACCATCTCCTGAAATGATAACCCCGGAGCCACTTCCCGGATTCTCGCTCTCATAAGTTCCAAAGAATGTCGATTGCCGCGATGTGCTCATGGTATTGATGGCGACCACCGAAGGCGAGACTTTTTTGGCGATGTCAGCGACGGACATTCCGGCGTTTGCGTTGGCGACCGGGAAAGCTCCCGCCGCCGATAGTTGCAATTCACCCTCCAAAACACGCGCCGCGAGATCTTCAACAGCGCTTTGCAGCTCCTCCATGCCCTGCACATTTTGCTGCGCCGGCGCGAGGTTGTATCCGATCGCCATGCCGCCCAATCCGCCGAGCATGCCGCCGATCAGCGCCGCACTCAGCGTGCACGCGACGACAATGCCTATGCTTCCGCCCGGTTTCTTCTTTTCTTGCTTAGGCTGTTGGGTAGCGTACTGCACCCGGTAAGGATCGTATTGATATGCGGGCGGCAAATTTTGCTGATTCTGCGCATTGCCGTTCCTGGGATCGTATCCTCCATTTTGACTCATATGTATGCACCTCCATGCTGGGTCTTGTGTTTTTCCGACGCTGATAGATTACACAACATTTATGGAAAAGCAATTTCGTCACTGTGATGCGCGTGTGAAACAATGTGGCGCAATTTTGGCATGATAACAGTGCTCATCGACTCCGAGAGAAAAATCTCTCCTTACCCTACCGTATCTTCCCCGAAACAAACCGCTCGATGCGCCTGAGCGCTTCTTCGACAGAATCCGTCGCGGTGGCGCAGGAGCAGCGGATGAAATCCTCCACGCCCGTTCCGAAGGCAGTACCCGGCACACAGGCGACCTTTTCTGCCTTGAGCAACCCGACGCTGAAGTCGTTGCTGGTCATGCCGGTAGCCGCAACAGAGGGAAAGGTNTAAAACGCGCCGCGNGGCTCAAAGCAGGAAAGGCCCATATCGCGGAAGCGTGACACCATCAGCATGCGGCGGCGGTCATAGATCTCCACCATGCGGCGCACGGCGGCATAATCCGTATTGTAGCCATCGCGCAATGCCTCAACGGCAGCGGCCTGACCCGCAGTCGGGGCGCACATGATGGCATATTGGTGAATCTTGCACATCGCCGCCGCGAGAGGAGCGGGCGCGCAAGCATATCCGAGCCGCCAGCCGGTCATCGCAAACGCCTTGGAAAAGCCGTTCAGGGTTATCGTACGCTCAAACATTCCCGGCAACGATGCAAAGCTTACATGCTCGTGGCCGCCATATGTCAACTCAGCATAGATTTCATCCGAAATGACCACAACACCGGTGTCCTTGAGCACCTCTGCCAAAGCGAGCAAGCCCTCACGCGTCATGATACCGCCCGTTGGATTGTTAGGATACGGCAGAACCAGCGCCTTGGTCTTAGGGGTGATGGCCTTGCGGACATCCTCCGCCTGCAAGGCAAACAGGTTTTCCGCCGAGCAGGGGACGGAAACGGGTACTCCGCCGCACAGTGTGCAAAGCGGCGTATAAGAAACGTAGCTAGGATTGGGGATCAGGATCTCGTCTCCCGGCTCAATCAACGCGCGCAGCGCAAGATCGATGCCCTCGGACGCGCCCACGGTCACGATGATTTCATTGGTGGGATTGTACGACACCTCAAAGCGGTGCTCCAGATAACGCGCGATCTCGCGGCGCAGCTCGGTCGTTCCCCAGTTGGAGGTATAGTGCGTCTCCCCCATCTCGATGGCATGGATCGCCGACGCGCACACCTGCCATGGCGTCACAAAATCCGGCTCGCCCACGCCGAGGGAAATCGCGTCCTTCATCTCGCTGACGATGTCAAAAAACTTTCGTATGCCGCTGGAAGGCATCTCCGCCACATGCCTCGCAATGCGTCCTTCTATGTTCACGGGCTCACCGCCAGCCTGGAGTCCCCGGACGCAGCCGCCATGATGCGTCCCTCGAACTTATACTTTTTGAGTACAAAGTGCGTGGCGGTGGACAACACGCTCTCCATGGTGCTCAGGTGCTGCGAGACGAACGACGCCAGCTCGCGCAGCGTCCGCGCCTCGACCTCTAGCATCAGGTCGTACGCGCCCGACATCAGATAGACAGATTTGACCTGATCATATTTATAGATGCGCGACGCAATGGCGTCAAAGCCCATATCCCTCTGCGGGGTCACTTTTACCTCGATGACCGCGTGCACGTTCTCCACGTCCGTCTTCTCCCAATTGACCAGCGCGGAATATCCGGCGATCACTCCTTCGGCCTCCATCTCGCCGACGGTCTTGGCGACATCGTCCTGAGAAATGCCCGTCATGCGGGCAATGGCGTCGTGCGAGGTGCGCGCGTCGTCCAGGAGTATGTTCAATATGCGCATGTGTTGGTCGTTCCAGATCATGCAAATTCCTCCCTCATGCCCCATCGGGCTTCATTATCGCCATCATAACGTTCCGTGCATTGTACCGCAAGCGCCAATGCGTGTCAATTCCTTCGCCCATGTGGCACGCATCCGCAGGCCCCGCAAAAAACGCGCAGCGTGGCCCTATGTCCACAGCGATGTCAGCATCATCGGTGCGCATTCCTTGCTCTCCACAAAGCCAAGGCCCTCATAAAAGCCTATTTCACTGTTATACGAGACTAAGACGATGCGCAGATAATCCTTGTAAATCTCGCGCATCTGCGTAAGCAGCGCCTTGCCGATCCCCGCCCCCTGATAATCGGGATGCACGAGGACATAGTGCACATACGCCGTCATAATGCCATCGTCCAGCGCATTGGCAAGGCCCACCAGCTTCCCGCCGTCCCATGCGCTCAGCACGGTGGCGGAGTTTTTCATCGCGACGACCAGCTTGTCTGGATAGTGTCCTGAAGACCAATCGACGGACAAAAAGAGATCCTCCAAATCCTTTTTCGTAAACTCCTTGCTCTGCCGGTACATCATCTTCATCCCGACCTTTCCCAATGCGGCCTCCCGATATGCAAACGGGGAAGGGGCTTAGCCCTCCCCCGCTCCCTTCCCCAATGTCTTTACAGCCTCTTGCTAAAACAGTACGAGCCCTTGTCATATCCCCTGTGCTCATAGAATGTATGTGCGTTGGTACGCTGGAAGCCGCTGTTGAGCAAGATACAGTTCACACCGCGCTCCACCGCATATGCCTCCAGATGCGCAAGCAACCGGCTGCCGATGCCCTTGCCTTGCCATTCCTGCCTAACGGCCAGCCCGACAAGATGGATGAAACCCACCTCAAACTCCAGCGCAAAGGACTGCACCGAGGAAACAAAGCCAACCACCTCATCATCACACAGAGCAACAAAGGTCCTGTACCGGTCATCGCCCTTCATTCTCTCAAAGCGCGGCGCAATGTTTTCGGCGGTCGTATGACGACTACCCAGCTCCTTATTCACCAGCGACAGAACGCCCGGATAATCGCATGGCTCGATCTCGCGAATCATCATGTTCATCTCGTCGCTCCTATCAGCCCTCGTCCTCCGGGAACTCCGCGTTATGCCAAACCTCCTGCACGTCGTCCAGATCCTCGAGCATATCGATCATCTTGAGCACCTTCTCAAGATTCTCTCCTTCCGGCCCTACCGTGTTCTGCGGCACCATCTCGATCTCCGCGCTCGCGAAGGTATACTTCGCCTCGAGCGTCTCGCGCACGGCCGAAAAATCGTTGGGATCGGTAGTGACTTCGAACGCGTCCTCCAGCGCCTGCACGTCGTCTGCTCCCGCTTCGATCGCATCCATCATCACTTCGTCCTCGTCCAGCCCTTCGCGCTCGATCACCAGCACGCCCTTGCGGTCGAACATATAGGCGACACAACCGCTGGAGCCCAACGCGCCGCCGTTTTTGTCGAAGGCATGACGCACCTCGGAGACTGTGCGGTTGCGGTTGTCGCTGATGCAGCGCACGATCACCGCGACGCCGCCGACGCCGTAGCCTTCGTAATCCGTCTCCTCGTATGTGACGCCGCCCATCTCCCCCGCCGCCTTCTTGATTGAGCGGGCGATGTTGTCGTTGGGCATGTTGTTGGCCTTCGCCTTGGCGATGATGTCACGCAGCTTGCCGTTCTGCGTCGGGTCGCTGCCGCCTTCGCGCACGGCAATCGCCAGTTCACGGCCGATTTTGGTGAAAATCTTGCCGCGCTGCGAGTCCGTCTTCTCTTTCTTGTGCTTAATGGTGGACCACTTGGAATGTCCGGACATAGAACCCCTCCAAATTATGACAAATCAAAGTACATCAACAGCTTATCATACCATAAATCCACAAAATGTGTCAAAACCGCCGCGAGCCTCAGGTTGTCGGCGTCAGCTTGACCAGTTCCACCCCTTCGACCGCCCGCTGGATCATCGGCTCATAATCGAAAATCATCTCCGACTCGCGGATCGCTTCGGGCTTCGGACGCGTGTTGGGGTGGCGGGGCGTGAAGATGGTGCAGCAATCCTCATACGGCAAAATCGAGGTTTCATACGTGCCGATTTTCAATGCCTGCTCGATGATGTCTTGCTTGTCATATCCGATCAGCGGGCGAAAAACGGGCAAGGAGCACACCTCATTGGTGCACCGGATGCTCGCCATCGTCTGGCTGGCCACTTGCCCCAGCGATTCGCCTGTTACCAACGCGCCGCAGCCATTGCGCAGCGCGATGCGCTCGGCAATACGCATCATGTGGCGGCGCATCAAGATGGTCAGTTGGCTGTCGGGGCATTGCTCGTGCAATTCCTGCTGAATTTCGGTAAACGGTACGATGTGCAGCCGAATCGGGCCGCACGAGCGCGTCAGAATACGCGCGAGGTCGACCACCTTTTCCTTCGCCTGTTCGGATGTAAACGGGAAGGAATGGAAATGAACGCAGTCCAGTACGACGCCGCGCCGCGCGATGCGGTATCCCGCGACAGGGCTGTCGATGCCCCCTGAAAGGAGCAATGCCGCCCTGCCGCCCGTCCCCACGGGCATGCCCCCCGCGCC
>JGI994J12354_10005481_pt1 | contig 10904 bp, 8 predicted proteins | sample IntmicLarv3ML3BL_FD_12354 | JGI IMG/M metagenome (IMG submission 12354)
ATAACGGCAGAATAACTTAACTGAAATCCGACATCGAACAAATAGAACGGATTGTATAGGAGCATGATGAATGCTGACACACAAATGGTATTAAATATGGAGGCTTTCCGGTTGATGGCGATTGCAACGGAGGCCAAAGTAAACATGCTGACCGCTCGCACAACAGGCGGAGAAAGTTCGGTTATGAAAGCTAAACACCAAAGCAAAAGAACGATTAAAAACTCTTTTGCAATTCGTATTCTGTTGTTGTTTCTTCCTATTGGGAATAGGAGAAAACTGGTAATCATATAAATTATTCCGACATGTAACCCACTTACTGACAGCACATGACTGGCTCCGGTAACCGAAAAACTATTTTTTAATTCGGGGCTTAACTCTTGCTTATATCCAAAAATTAATCCCGATAAAATCGCTTTTTCATCTGGTTGCAGGTTCAATGTTTCGTATACCGACAATAATTTAGTCCGGTATAATAAGGCTTGTTGCTTGAGTCCTACCGATGCTTGTTTTTCCAAAAGTCGCCAATCCGACGCTTTTAGATAGGTGATTCCGCAGATTCCTTGCCTTTTCAGGTATCCGGCATAATCGAATTCGTTTGGATTTCCGTTATTGCGTGGTGGACGAACTTGTGCTTGAATAAATAATTGACCTCCCGCCGAAAGGTTCTCGGATAAGCTGTCTTTGTGGATGTAGATAAGTATATCTTTTTGGATGGATTTCCGGTTATTTTCATTAACTAGGAACAGCGCTTTTGCATGACCGAGAAATGTTTTCTCTTTTTCAACGGGCATGCTTGTTAATTGGCAGATGTACGTATTTTCCAAAGGAGGAATGTACCAGGTACTTTTTTTATCCTGAAAGAAATACGCGACAGAGCCACTGATTATCAAAAACAGGGAAACGGCAACTCCAAACAGCCATCTTGTTGAATAGCCTTTTTTAATCCAAAAAGAAGCTACCGCAAAAGAGCAAAACAGGACGAACAAAACAAGTTGCAGTACATTGTTATTTGTATAATGCCGTAGTAAAATTCCTGTTATCAACGGAATTAAGAAACGAAAAAACGGTGTTTTATAAGCTATCGCATACACGTTAAACTACATTGACTTGAGTTGCCGTATAGTCTCAATGGGATTTGCAGATTTGAAAACGGAATTTCCGGCAACCAATACATCGGCTCCGGCATCAAACAATTGTTTACCTGTTTCAAAATTAACGCCACCATCAACTTCAATCAAGGTATTCAGGTTCTTTCTTTGAATCATTTCTTTAAGTGCTTTTACCTTATTCAACGAATTCTGAATGAATTTTTGTCCGCCGAAACCCGGATTCACCGACATCAACAAAACCATGTCTAATTCACATAAAATATCTTCCAATAAACTGACCGGAGTGTGTGGGTTTAGTGTGACCGAAACCTTCATTCCTGCTGATTTTATCTGATCCACAACGCGATGCAAGTGCAAACAAGCCTCATAATGAACACTCAACATATAAATATTGAAATCCTTTAATCGGTCAATGAATTTTTCCGGTTGAACAATCATTAAGTGTACATCCAACGGTTTGCATGAAATTTTTGCCGCTGTTTCTATTACAGGAAATCCAAAAGATATGTTTGGGACAAAAACTCCATCCATCACGTCGAGGTGTAACCAATCCGCTTCGGAGTTATTGATTATTTCAATGTCCTGTTTAAGATTTTCGAAATTTGCAGATAATATGGATGGCGCGATTTTATGATTCATCTTTTTTTGAAACAAAGATAAATAAAAAAGCTTTTCCGATGTTGGAAAAGCTTTTAGACCGATTTAATTCGCTAAAAAAGATGGATTTTTAATTTGCTTTGTTCTAGGCACTTGATATGTTTGAGAAAAATTTCTCAAAAAATCAAGTGTAGATTTCTTCGGTCCAAGTTTAAATTTTGCATTTTTAGTTGTAAATCCATCTTCATCATTTGTAAAAGTTTTCATAGGCATTTCGTTTTTGAATTTGTTATTTAAACGAATAAATTCTCTTTTTAGTACATTTTATAACAAAATTTATTGTGATTAATTTGCGTGTGTATGGAGGCTGTTTTTCCGTTTTTAAGCACGCCTGTTTTAATATGATAATGTCTACTTAAAATTGTATCTTTGCCGTCCTATTAGAACAACGTAAGTATGGCGGGAAGCGGCATGAAAAAACTGGCTAAGGACACGGCAGTATATGGACTTAGCAGCATTATCGGAAAATTTCTGAATTGGTGTTTAGTCCCGATGTATACACGAGTACTGGACTCTACGGCGGAATATGGAGTTGTTACGCACTTGTATGGAATAACTGCCCTTCTGATGGTTATTTTGACTTACGGGATGGAAACCGGTTTTTTTCGTTTTGCTAACAAAAAAGAAGAAAATCCGACAACTGTATATTCTACAAGCCTCATCGCTTTACTTATCACCTCTCTTCTTTTCGTTGTTTTGTGTTGGGTATTCATTACTCCAATTAGCAACGGATTAGGATATGCAGATTATCCCGAATTCATAAAATTATTAGCAATAATCGTAGCAATGGATGCATTTTGCTCCATTCCTTTTGCGTATTTACGCTATACAAACAGACCGATTCGTTTTGCATCCATCAAGTTACTCTTTATATTTCTGAACATTGGTTTTAACCTGTTTTTCCTTTTGCTGTGTCCATATATTCATAAAACGAATCCGCATCTGATAGACTGGTTTTATAAGGAATCCAATGGCCTGTGGTATCTGTTTTTTTCTAATTTTTTGGGAACATCTATTATGCTGTTGGCTTTGCTTCCTGAGCTTTTTGGATTCAAATATAAATTTGACAAGGCATTACTTAAAAGAATTTTGCAATATTCATTACCAATCTTGCCATTGGGAATTATGGGTATTTTTAACCAAACGGCAGACAAAATCATGTTCCCGTTTTTGTTCGAAGATAAAACGTATGCAAATGAACAATTAGGGGTTTATGGAGCTTGTTTTAAGATAGCTGTCGTGATGGTCATGTTTGCGCAAGCCTTTCGATTTGCTTACGAACCGTTCATTTTTGCAAAAAATAAAACCGAAAATTCAGACAATACAAAAGCATACGCCGAAGTCATGAAATATTTCATCATTTTCGGACTGCTCATCTTCTTAGGAGTCATGTTTTACATTGATATCCTGAAATATTTTGTTGATGCTGCTTATTTCGAAGGAATCAAAGTCGTTCCGATTGTTATGGTTGGTGAATTGTTTTTCGGTATCTACTTCAATCTTTCGTTTTGGTATAAATTGATTGACAAAACACGATACGGAGCTTATTTTTCCGGAATCGGGAGCATTGTTACGATTACGATAATAGTAATCTTTGCTCCGATTTATGGTTATATGGCCTGCGCTTGGGCTTCGTTTGCGTGTAATCTGACGATGATGATGATTTCGTATTTTATGGGGCAGAAGCATTTTCCTGTTAAATACGATTTGAAAAATATTGGGCTTTATTTTGTTCTTGCAGGTGCAATCTATATGATCGGAATGCAAATTCAGGTTGAAAACATCCTTATTCGCCTACTCCTGAGGACAAGCTTGTTGGCAATCTTTATGGCCTTTTTGATTAAGCGGGATATTCCGTTAAGAAAAATCTTGACTAATTTGAAGAAATAAACCGGACAAATTCACGCATTAGTAGGCTTGTTTGTCTCCGACAATTCCTTTCCAAATGGTTAAGAAGATTATCTTAATATCCAATAAAATAGAGTAATTTTCGATGTACCAAACGTCTCTTTCTATACGTCCTTCCATCTGTTCCAATGTTTTTGTTTCTCCGCGGTATCCTGTAACTTGTGCATAACCTGTAATTCCAGGCTTAACAATATGCCTGAACATATACCGGTCTATTAATTGTGAATACTGTTCTGTATGGGATTTCATGTGAGGACGAGGGCCTACGACAGACATATCTCCTTTTATTACATTAATAAATTGAGGCATTTCATCCAAACTTGTTTTTCGTAAAAAAGCCCCGATTTTAGTGATTCTTGCATCATTTTTTGTTGCTTGTTTCTTGTCGGCATCGGGATTGTTGTTAGCCATGCTTCTGAGTTTATAACAGAGAAAGCTGCCGCCTTTCAATCCTGTTCTTTCCTGTTTAAATAAAATTGGCCCAGAAGAAGTCAATTTTATTATCGGAGCGATAATTAAGAAAATAAAAGGATAAGTAAGAATCATTACACAAATAGAAAAAACAATATCAAGAGCTCTTTTAATGACGCGATTAGCTTTTTTAGCAAGCGGCTCTTCACTGATTTTAAACAATGGAACAGTATCTAAAAAGACTAAATCAATTTTTCTTTTCAATATACGAGTAAAGTCAGGAGCTACAAAAAAACGAATCATATTCATTTTACAAAAACTGGCTATAGGCCTGAAATGTTTTCCTGTAGTAATCGGCAATGTGTAGTATACTTCATCAATCCGAGTTTCATTATATTCCAATAGCTTTTCGTATGTTCCCAAATAGGGTGCTGAAAGTTTTTTTGGAACGACTTCATCGCTTCCCGAAAAAAAGCCAAGAACTCGAAATCCGGAAGAAAGGTCAGCCTTCATTTCATCGTAGATAAGTTTTGCATTTTCCCCAACTCCCACAATAGCTACATTAATAAAATTGCCGCCTTTTTTTCTGTAATTTTTTAGGATGATCCGCATAGATACCCGCCAAATAATCAAAAAAGCACACATCGTAACGGAATATAGAAGCATCACCCAGCGAGATATACCTGTGATACTCATGATAGTAAAGCAAGCACTTATCAAAACAAAATGAATAACATTGATATAGAAAGCATTTTTTATGATTTTTTCAATGCCTACAACCCGATTTACAAGTTTTACTCCAAAAAAAGACAAGGAAATACCATAACATAGATTTATAATTAAAACTATTACGTTAAAATTTTCTCCGACATTTTTTGAAAGATAGCCTTGAAAAGTAGCATATGTTACCACCAAAAGAACATTGAGGATGATGAAATCTACAACCTTTATGAGAAAAACGATGAATGGACCCAATCCTTTTTTTATTTCAGGCATTTTTCAAAAAAATTTGGTAAACAGATAAAGTTTGGACAGCAATTCTGTCCCAATCATATAAATTCAATGAATAGGAAACCTCTTTGGGGGATGAAGACAATTTTTGTGTTATCTTTTCGGCTAAATTTATTGATTACTCCATCCTGCAAAGGTATAAATTTATTTGAATCTACGCTTGCTTTATTTATCTGTCAGCATATATCCGACACCATAGATACTTTTTATCCTGATATGAGGGAATGAAGATAACGCCTTTTTTAATCGGGAAACAGAAACATCTAAGGTATTGTCTAAACTAAAAGGTAGTCCTTTCCAAACTCGTTCAATTATATCTTCCCGTTTTACGGGTGTTTTCATTTTTTCGAGCAACAACTTCAATATAGCAGCCTCTTTCTCTCTCAAAATTAGTGTATTATTGTTAATTTGCAGGTGTTGGGAATGAAGAATTATCTCGTATCCTGCTAATGAATATTTTTTTGCGCCATTGGAAACTTGCAACAGATTTTTAATTAATTCGAGTAACATTTGAGGTATAATCGGTTTCCTAAAATAGTTAAAAGCGCCTAATGCATATCCTTTTGTAATACTCTCATCCGTTAGTTCTGTTCCTGTTATGAAAATTACGGGAGTAACCACATCCTTTTTTCGTATTTCGGAGATAATCTCATATCCGTTCTTGTTTGGTAATTCAATATCCAACAAAATAATATCCGGGTTTTCTTTTTCATAGAGAGGAATTGCAAACGCTCCGTCGCCAGTATGAATAACAGAGAATCCGTTCCCTTCAAAGAAAAACTTTAATGGATCTGCTAAACCGAAATCATCTTCTATTAAGAATATTTTTTGCTGTGTTGTCATTTTATTGGCACATATATAACAAATTCGCTTCCTCTACCTGGTTCGCTTATTACATCAATTTTTCCACCATGCGCTTCGATGATAACTTTCACATAAGTTAACCCTAAACCGAGACCTGTTTTTCCTTGAGTCTCTTTCTGGCGAATTCGATAAAAGCGTTCAAAGATATGGAATTTGTCGTTTTCTGGTATCCCAAAGCCATCATCTTTTACCCCAATGCAAAAATATTGACTATTACTTTTGACCGAAATGATAATATTTACTGTAGGATTTGAGTATTTAATCGCATTTTCCAACAAATTATCCATCATATTCGAAAAGTGTAATAAGTCTGCTCGCATTGTGTACAGGCTTGTATCAGCTTCCAATTCAATATTAATTTCTTTATCCGCATCATGTTTATACGAATATTTTGTGACAAGCGAATTAACAAAGGGAACGATATCAATTTCAACAAGATTCAACACTATTTTTCCTTTCTCGTTGTTGCTAATTTGCTGAATCCGTTCGGTATATGCGGCAAGTTTGTTCAGTTCAAGCAATGTGTTTTCCGCATATTGCTTCACCAAAGCCGAATCGGATTTATCCAGGTAATACGGAATCAAAGCAATTTGCGCAATAGCACTTGATATCGGACGTTTGAATTCATGAATCATAGCATTAATGGAAGCTTGTCTCATTTTTTCTTCTTTTCGATGCGTGAAAATTGTTCTCGCCAAGATAAAAATAAGGGTAAAGCTTGTAAATATCAGCAAGATAGACAAGATGAGCTGTAATTGCATGTTTGCCAAAACTTTTCCAATCGGAGTTTGGACATAAGCTTGTACAGCTATAGAATCTTCCGGGTCAAGAGAGAATTGGTTGGATTTGATATAAGATGATAAATTCGTATTTTGCGTATTTTGAGCAATTAAAGAATCAGTATTTAAGTCTATTTGCTCCAAATAAGTGATCTTTACAGGGAATTTTTTCAAAGATAACTCTTCTCGAAAAATGGTATCTAATCTGTAAATATCCAATGGAACTTTATCCTGAATAAGGATATGTAGGATTTTAGATATACGATGACGATCATTTTTATCGTGGCAAAAATAGGTTGTGTCAGCACATAGTATTTGTTTTTGGATAACATTTTCTGCATCTAAAGGACATTGGTATGAAAACCCTCCAACTTGTTCACTTCGTTCGTTAATTTCCATAAAAATAGCTTTTTCTAAAGCCTCATTTATTTCTAAATACATCTCTTGTTGATATACGATGTACATGTTCCGAATCCAACTGATTTGGTTGATAATTATTATGCATAGTATTGTTATCGGAATAATTTTGATGATGTTATTACTTAGTTTCTTCATTTTTTTAAGCCTATTTTAAGCAAATATAATAAACTTTATGTAAGAAATACAATAACGTCATGTAAGAATTATTGCGAATTTTTACTGATTTTATAAAAATTTTGAATCAGAATTGTATAATAATTTTGTCAGATTTATGTCAGGATTCTTATTAAAAACCAAATTATTAATATAGTTATAACAGAAATGGAATATCAGAATTGTGCAATAATCATGTCGGATTTTCTTCGAAATTTTTTGATAATTTTATAAGAATTTATTTGATTTTATATTTTTTTACTTAAAGTAAATTTATTTCATTTGCATATATTATCTGGAGGGTTTTCATGCGAAGAAATACGTCTTTTAAACAATGTTTTTTTATTATGAAAAATTACAGAAAGAAAAAAATACACGAATTTTCTCAAAATATGATTACCGGCCTAAATCAATTGAGAAATTTTTATCCGAATGACCAGTTGTTTGACAAGTTATTGGCAGAAACTTATTATGAAATAGAAGAAAGAGAACTTGCTCTTTTTTATTGTGAGAAAGTGTTGATTGTTGATTCGGAAGATAAAAAGATAGTTGAATTGAAAAAGAAACTTTGTTAAAAAATACGCATAACTTGTTAAATGGAACACGTCTAACTTTATGTGAGGCCTAGAAAACACATGCTCCAATTGTCGGATTGGAGCATGTGTTTTTCAGGTATAGGCAAAAGAAAACAACAACGAATTATTTTACTTCGCTGCCATCTTCTACTTTTTCACTTGGATGAATCATTATCAGCCTTCCATCGAAATCTTCTACGGAAAGAATCATCCCTTGAGACTCAATGCCGCGTAATTTGCGTGGTTCCAAATTCGCGACAAAGCAAACCTGTTTCCCAATGAGGCTTTCCGGAGAAAAATGTTGGGCAATTCCCGAAACGATAGTCCTTTCGGAGATTCCGTCGCTAATTGTCAGTTGAAGCAATTTGTCAGCTTTCGGAACTTTAATGCAATCTTTTACTGTTCCAACCCGAATATCTAATTTTTGAAAATCATCAAAACCGATATTCGGCTTCTGCGGATTTGCCTTTTTCTCTAACAATTCGTTTGCCTTTTTTGTATCAAGGAGTTTTTGGACTTGTTTTTCAATGATGTCATCTTCTATTTTTTCAAACAATAATTCGGGTTGAGCTAACTCATGATTAGCTGGGAGAATGGTTATTTTTCCCAAGTCAGCCCAAATGCAATCACTTAATTTAACGAAATCCCGAATCTTTTTTGCGCTGTAAGGAAGAAAAGGCTCAAACGCAATTCCTAAGTTTGCTACAATTTGCAGGCCGACATTTAAAATCGTTGCAACCCGCTCCATGTCTGTTTTTGCCAACTTCCAAGGCTCTGTATCCGCCAGGTATTTGTTACCGATACGGGCAATCAACATCGCGTCTTTTAATGCTTCGCGGAAATGAAATGTTTCCAAATGCTTTTCTAATTCTATTTTTATGGTGGAAAATTCCTTAATCGTTTCATTATCATAGTCCGATAATTCTCCGATTTGTGGAACTTTACCTTCAAAATATTTATGTGTTAATACCAAAGCCCGATTCACAAAATTTCCCAAAATAGCAACTAACTCATTGTTATTTCTTGCCTGAAAATCCTTCCATGTAAAATCATTATCTTTTGTTTCGGGTGCATTTGCCGTTAAGACATAGCGCAATACATCCTGTTTATTCGGTAAGTCTTCCAAGTATTCATGTAGCCAAACCGCCCAATTCCGAGAAGTTGAGATTTTATCCCCTTCCAAATTAAGGAACTCATTTGCAGGCACATTATCCGGAAGTTGGTATTCCCCGTGAGCTTTCAACATTGAAGGAAACACAATGCAGTGAAAAACGATGTTGTCTTTTCCGATGAAATGCACAATGCGGGAATTCTTATCCTTCCACCACGTTTCCCACGTATCAGGCAGCAATTCTTTTGTATTGGAAATATAACCGATAGGTGCATCAAACCAAACATACAAAACTTTTCCATCCGCACCTTCGACAGGCACCGGAATTCCCCAATCCAAGTCGCGACTTACGGCACGAGGTTGTAAGCCCATATCCAACCAAGATTTACATTGTCCGTACACATTGGATTTCCATTCTTTGTGATCCGATAAAATCCATTCTTTCAGGAAATTTTCTTGTTTATCCAATGGCAAATACCAATGTTTGGTCTCTCTCATTACAGGCGTACTTCCACTGATTGTGGAATGAGGATTGATTAAATCTGTCGGATTCAACGAAGTACCGCAAGCCTCGCATTGGTCGCCGTATGCTTTTTCATTTCGACAATGAGGACATGTTCCTACAATATAACGATCGGCCAGAAACTGATGTACTTCTTCATCGTAGTACTGCTCAGACGTTTTTTCAATGAATTCGCCTTTATCGTAAAGTGTCCTGAAAAAATCGGAAGCCACGTTCTTGTGCGTTTCAGATGTTGTTCTGGAATAAATATCAAAAGAAATACCGAAGTCCTCGAACGATTTTTTGATGATGTAATGGTAACGGTCAACGATATCTTGAGGAGAAAGTTCTTCATTCCGAGCTTTGATAGTAATTGGAACACCGTGTTCGTCACTCCCGCTGATAAACAAAACATCTTCGCCTTTTAATCGAAGATAACGAACATAAATATCCGCAGGAACATATACGCCTGCCAAATGTCCGATATGAACAGGCCCGTTTGCATAAGGCAAAGCGGCTGTTACCGTAGTACGTTTAAATGAATGAGTCATAATTTCGTAATAAAAAATAAAAAAGGATATAAATATAAGCCCTTCTATTTGTATTGTGAATAAAAATTAAGAATAGAATTTATTGAAACTCTGAAGGAAAAGCACAATCATTTTCCGCAGCATTTTTTATATTTTTTTCCGCTCCCGCAAGGACAAGGATCATTTCTTCCAATTTTAGGTTCCGTGCGGACATACGTTTCTTCTTCGTCATAATCAGCATCAAATTGCTCGTTAAAAATCCCATCCAACTCGTTTTTCCTATCATCCATATAATTGGAGGTTGCCGGTTTTCGCCATTCCTTTTCGCGTTCGAAAAATTCGTAAATGGTAAGGAGTTCAAATTCTGTTTTTGGGGTGTCTTTTTCAAATGCCACGCGAACGTCCTCAATATTTCCGCAATACATTTCATCAATTAAATTTTCCTGATGAAATTTCTCCAACACAGGCAGCAACTCCTTGAATCCGAGGTCTAAAATACTGCACTCAAAATTACTATTCACATGCGTATCAATGATATTTTGATTGTCTTTCTCTTGGTAGTAAAAATCCAATATTTCTTTATAATAAGTCAGTACTTCAGCTCTTCTTTCCGGATAAATAATGGCAATTCCCTCGAATGCTTCAAGTAGAAATGACTTGAAATAAGAATAACGATTCGGCTCTTTTAGAAAAGCAATTAGTTCTTCCGGATGTTCAAGAGCAATGTAGTAAAATAATTGCGCACAGATTTTGCGAATTAAATCGCCAAACCAAAAATCATAATATTCCGAGTCCTGCCTTAGTATTTGCATAACAACGGGAAGGCTTTCGGTCGCTTTTAATTCCGTTAGAAAGTAAATCGTACTAGCAACTG
>JGI994J12354_10005482_pt1 | contig 10902 bp, 9 predicted proteins | sample IntmicLarv3ML3BL_FD_12354 | JGI IMG/M metagenome (IMG submission 12354)
CCCCCCCCGCCAACGCTATCTAAAAACGAAGCCGTTCTACGCCCTAAACGGACGAAAAATTTGTAGTTGCCCACAGGCGGCATATATATCGTTACCGCGTGAATTGCGCACAACAACTTCCCGTTCTCGTTCCCGTAGAAGATTAGCGAAGTCTTTCGCTCGTTGAACATGTTCTCTCATATTTGTTTTTCCGTCGTTTAACGGTATAAGATTTATCATTATCTGGCTATTTTTAGTCAGTTTGTACAATTCGTCAGCGTCTGCGGTTCTGTCATTGACGTCAGGTATAACTGTGTATTCAAAGGCAACTTTACGTCCGGTGCGATTTATATAGTAATGACAGGCGTTTATAATATCATTTATAGAAAAAGTTTTCGCGCTCGGTATTATTTTTTCACGTTCTGTTTGAAACGGCGAATGAAGAGAAACCGCTAAGTTTAGCGGTAATTTTTCATTCGCGAGATTTTTTATGCCATCTACTATGCCGACTGTTGATATTGTTATATGGCGCGGGCTCATATTTCGTCCGTCTTTATCTGCTATCATGCGTACTGATTTCACTACATTATTATAATTCGCTAGCGGTTCACCCATACCCATATATACTATATTTGTTATTTTATTCTTTCTTGATATCAGGTAAAATTGCGTTAAAATTTCTGAAGTTGTCAGATTTCTTTTAAATCCGGCTTTGCCTGAAGCGCAAAATGTACAGCCGTATGGACAGCCTACCATAGTTGAAATACACAATGTTCCTCGTTCGGCGGAAGGTATATAAACACTTTCTATATAGTTATCGTCCGTTAAACGAAGAAGGTATTTTACGGCTCCGTCTTTTGCTGATACTTCTTTTACTATTTCAGCTGTTTTTAAAGAAAATGACTGTTCCAAACTGTCCCGGAGCGAAGCTGGAAATGTCGTTATAGCATTAAAGTCAGTGGCGAAATTTTTATGGATAGCGTGGTACAACTGACGTATCCTGTAGGCAGGCAATGAATATGCAGCGAGTTGTACTTCCAGCTCTTTTAGCGTACAATCTATCAAGTCTGTTTTGGTGTTTAATAACATGCTCTTTCCTGTTTGTTTAGCACGTTATTTGTTGACGCGAACAGTTCTTCATTGATAAACGGTTTTGACAGATAATCTTTAGTGCCAAGCATACTTTTACATATATCGGCGTTTAGGAGCGCTTTTTGCATGCAGTCAAAGATAAATGTTGTATTTTTTGATCGGTCAGAGTAGTTCTTAATGAGGTTAGAAATAAGCTGTCTTCCGTCTATATAATAAATATTTATACCCATAATGATGATGTAGTAATGAACTTTTAAAATAGCTTTATGCATTGATCCGTGTTGACCACTATATCAGCTTTATATCCGCCTTGATTTAATATAATTTTTGTAGATTTTGAAAAGTCCATACAATAAAAGTGATTCCTTATGATATTTCCGGAAGGCTTGCAGCGGCTATAGCCTGTCCTACCCGACGATTTTTTTCGTCCGGCAAATTGATAGAAATTTTTTCAGCAAGATGAGGAAATTCATCAACGAGTACTTCTTTAGCTTTATTTAATATAACAGGACCTCCTTTTCCGCTTGTTACTCTGCCCAAGATAAGAGCGTGACGAAAATCGTAAAAATTTGCGTACCACGCAAGTGCGTAACCTAAATAAATGCCTATAGCGTCATAAATTTTTCGCGCGCGTTGGTCACTATTTTCCATAAGTTTTTGCACAACTTTTAACTGTTCAGGGAATCCTAATCCTTCTTCAACCTCGATTCCGGCAAGCGGTATAAGTCTCGCTACAGCTTGCTGTGAAAAATATTGAACACCGCATCCGCGGTCAAGAGACCATTCATCTATAGGAGCGTTTTCTCGTCCGTCGACCGGAACAAAAGCTAATTCGTTTAGCCAATTAGTTATAGTTCCTTCAGGCGTCACATATCCGGCAGCTTCGCTTGATCCCATGGCAACGCCTATTATTGCGGTATCGTTTAAGCTCATGGCACCGGCAAGTGCCGTAACATCTCCGTCATTTACCACTTCTAATGGGACATTATTCCACGCTTTTTTGATATCAAAAAATATATTTTTGATACGTTTTTCAAATAGTTCAGGAGAAATACCTCTGAAAAGCGAGGCACTCATAACCTTATTATTTATATACACTCCGGCAGAGCTGACTCCTATAGCGTCTACTTTTCCGTCCATCTTGTCGGCGGCGGTTTGTACAGCTGTCATTATTTCATTATAGTGATAGTCGGGATTAGTTTGCGGACGAGGATCCCATACAACTTCTTCATCATATACAGCTTCGCCGTTCATCACCGCGGCGACTTTTCTGTCACTTGCTCCGGCGTCAAACCCAACTCTGCAGCCATCCAAATGTCCGCCAAGTTTTCTGGCGGTCTCATTTTCTTTCGGCATATCGCATATATTTTCACAAGGTACAACCTCAAATTCATTTTCGTAAATAGTGCCCATAAATTTAGCGTCAAAAGAGCGTTCGCCATCTTTAGAATATATAGTTTTTATATAATTTCCGACACGTTCCGGGTAAATATAAAGTTTATACCCTCCTTTTGCCCAAAGCAATGTTTTTACGACTCTTTCCGCTATAGAAAAGTTTTCATCGTCACGCGTTTTAGAAGCAAAAATAGAAAGTGAATATTTAGTTACAGTATTGTCTCCGCGAAGAAGCGATATGATAAGTTCTTCTTTATCACAGTTTGAGTTGACTTCATCTTGAAAATCCTTGAAAATGAGAGAAAGCGGCTTAAAATCTGCGTCTATCTCCGGTACAAACTTTGTTTTTACAATTTTAAATGACATGGGTTTTGTTGTACTCCTTTACTTAAACACCTATGATTATACACCAATATAAGGAAAATGTAAATAGCTTTTATCTTTCGTCAAATAAAGCGAACATTCATTATAAATACCCTACTTAAAAAAAGTTAAAGAAAAGGTAAAAAGGAAAAAAAATAGAATATAATAATTATGATAAAATGTGGTGTTTTTGACTCAGGTATAGGCGGTTTAACTGTCGCAAAAGAGTTAATAAACAGTTTTAACGATATAGAAATTTCTTATTTTGCCGATTTTTACCATTTGCCGTATGGACCTCGTCCATTAGAGGAAGTGAAAGGATTCGCGCTCGGCATTATTGATTTTTTGTTTTCAAGCGGAGTTGATATTGTTGTTATGGGTTGCAATATGTCAGTTGCTTCCGGAGCCGATAAAGCGTGGCGGGAAAAGAGCGATAAACCGATCTTTGAGATTGTAACACCGGCATGCGAAGAAGCTGTTAAAAGAAGCGCGCATGGAAATATCGGCGTTATCTGTACAGAGGGCACCTTTAAAAGTAATATTTATACCCATACCTTGAAAAACGCGGGCGCGAAGAGTTCAACCGTAGTTCCATGCCCAAAGTTTGTGCCGTTAATAGAGAGTGAAACTTGTAAAGAAGAGGAAAAAGTCAATACTATAAAGGAATATCTTGCCAAAATAAACGATGCCGATTGCGATACCCTTATCTACGGATGTACCCATTATCCGTTTTTAGAGCGAGAAATTTTGTCCGAGATTGGAGATAGTGTTCAGATTGTCAATCCGGCGGAAACCATTACCGAAATTATCAGAAAATATATTGAGAATTTTTCGGCTCAGCATAATGACTGTGAGATACAGACACCTCTTCATAAGTTTTACTGTACCGGAGAAAAGGAAAACCTTATAAAATTCGCTCCGTTTTTAGGACAAAAAATAGAAGAGATCAAAATAGTTAAAGAATTGGAATGATTTACTTTGCGGTTATAATAATAGCTGTTATCAGCTTTTACATAACAAAAAAAACTATAACGGCTTTCTCCAGTTTTCTTTCAAAAGAAGAAAAAAAAGGCAAGGAAACCGTTTATAAAAACTTTCCTAAAATAAAGAAGCCGCTTGGCGGCGGAGTCGCTATTCTGTTAACGCTTTTAGCGGCAAATATCATACTCTTCATCCTTTTTCTCTTCAAAATTATCAGCGTAAACGATCTTGTATTTACTCTGGTCTTCACTTTTGTCGTAGTAGTGTATTCCCTCATCGGCTTTATTGACGATTACCGCAAAGTTACAACAGGAAAAGGAGCCGGCGAAAAACTCAAATTAGTACTGCAGATAGCTGCCGCTCTTGGACTGGCAATAGTTATCGCTTTTTACCGTGGGGCGTCACTCAGCGCTGACGGAGCTGACGTTACAAAAGTTGTTGTGCCGTTTGTAACCGGAGATATTAATTTCGGGTGGATTTTCGTCATTTTTGTGGCTTTAGTTTTAACCGCGTCAAGCAATGCCGTGAACCTTACTGACGGCGTTGACGGACTGGCAGGGTCAAGCATATTAATAACCCTCTTAGCTTATTTTGCGCTTACCTTTATTAAAGGATACAACAATATCCCTGCTTTTTTTCCGATTCTTATCATCGCCTGTATAGCAGGTTTTTTATGGTATAACCACCCGCGTGCAAAGATAATCATGGGAGACACCGGAGCGCTCGGACTCGGCAGTGGTATAGGAGCTATAGCGCTTCTCAGCGGGACGGAATGGTTGCTTATAGCGTTTGCCGCTCCTTTTATCATAGACACTCTGTCAGTTATAATACAAGTAGGGGTTATAAAATTTTTCCGCGGTCCTGTACGGCTTCTCAGACATGGAAATACTGAAGTCGGACGTCCATTTCTTTGCACTCCGTTGCACCACCATTTTCAGTCACTCAACTGGAATGTATGGCAAATACTCGCTCTTTTTATAATCTCCGGTGTTTTGTCTTCCGGTTTCGCTCTTATTGCGGCTTACACAGGACAACATTCCTGGTGGCTCTTTTCTGTTTTGATACCGGCGGCTATCCTTATCTTTGCCGCTATGCAAAAAATTGTGCGGGCAAATTACTTTTTAGGCATTGATCGCGTTAATAACTGTTTGGAAATCTATAAAGGTCTTCCGGTGATATTGTTCGGTAAAAAAATGTATTCTCTTGAGCGTTCGTTCAAAGAAATCACCGACTACATGGTACAAAATATAGCGGCTGACGGCTTACTTTGGAGGAACTCAACAGAGATAGAAGCGCATATAAATATCGGCAAGATAATGTACGAATACAAACTGTTTGACCTTGCCGCGAAAGAATGGCAGCAGGTGCCGGAGAGAAATTTTTTACTCCGCCATAATATAGTTGTAAAGCTGGGAAAAATATATTATCAACATGATGATTTGCTCTCCGCTATAAGGATTTGGCAAAAATTACCCTCTCGAGTGATAAGCGAACAGGGGTTAAACGACACTATAAAACAGGCGAAAATAAGACTGTCACAACTGGCTGATAAGTTTTATACAGCCTCTATCGTTCAAGCTCGCTCTGTTGATAGATATAATTCAGCAACGCGGTTAAACGAAGTAATCTCAATGATAGAGCAGGCAGTAACTTTAAACGGCGACCTGCAAGAACTTATAAAAGATGAAGGCATTTACTTTGCGACTGACGAAGAGTTAAGGCTATTTCAGGCAACAAAGATTGAGCTTAGCGGCAAACGTGATGATTTGCACAAAGCGCTCATAGACGTAAAAAAAGTTGAGAGTGTCACAATAGCTATTTCTTCATCTGAAGAAGACCTGTTGAAAAGCTTTTCAGGTGAGCTCGCTATAACAGCTTCTGAACTTTTACGTCTTGTAGACACCGCTGACTTTCAAATATTCTCTTATCAAAAGATAGATACTCAGTCGCGAAATTTATCTTATCAAGTCAGCACAAACTTGGGAGATATGGTATTTAAGCTGTTTTCTGATAACAGGATAACATTTTTTATGGCGTGTTATAACCGTGAACGCGGAGTACTAAAAATATTAAACGATACAAATGCTAAAATACCTAAATTTTACGGCGGCATGTCTACCAGTGATAAAGCTATTTTAGCTATTTCCGATGTAGGACGCATAACTGTAGCTGATGCTGTTACAAACGGCGGCAGCAAAAATGATTTACTGAGAAAGTCTATACATTCCTTAACAGACCTAAAGATAGCGACTCTTCCCATAACCTCATTTTTGGCAGACGAGATAGCTAAAGTTTTGAAAGAAAAACTGACTACAGAGTATTACGTCAACGCCCTTTCTATAGCTCTTTCACGTTTAAAAGAAGTACAGGGACAAAAATTCAGTGAAAATGATAAAAATAAACTTAGGGTAGTATCAGCGCCACTTATAGGAAAACTCATAGCGGCAAACAGCGGATTTATTCACTTTGAGTATGTTCCGAAAAATTTGGTGCTTGGAAATGACTATAAACAGGTAAATATTATAGATTTTGAACAGGCGACTATAGGACCTTACGCCTTTGACTTAGCGACACTTCTTTATAATCCGGTAATGAACCTAAAAGAGGACGAAGTAGAAGAGTTCTTCGGATTATATAACAGTATTATGCAAAACGTAAATTTCACTGACAGGTTGGTCTTAAAAAAGGAAGATATTTCTTACGCGGCTATAGTCAAACTTATTATTTATGGCGGCAGCGCGGCAAATTTCTTTAAAAAATTCAATGACCGCGGGCGGCTTGATGATGCCCGTTGGTACATAAATAAGGCTGAAGAGCTCTTAGAAGTAAGCGATTACCGCAACTTCTATCAGTTCATCAAAGAGCTATACCTTTTTTGAAAGTAGCAAAAAGAGGTTGCTTATTGAGATAAAAAGTGGTATAATTTAGATGTGAAATATCCGGCTTTTTATATAGCTGTTTTTTTACAGTTAATACCTTTTTTGTTCGCGCAAGATACTGTAACCACACCGCCTCCTTTTGATTTTGAGGCCGCGAACGCGGTTATAGCGGACAGCGAATATGTATTAAATACGTTAAATTGGCTATTAGTAGATGCTAAAACTAAAGACAATGACTTTGATGGTGCTGTAAGCGTGTTAAAGAGAATAATTGCGCTTGACGAACATGACATAGAGGCTTACTCAACTTTGGGATTTATGCTTGTCGGCAAGGGAGACTTAAAAGGGGCAGAAGAGACATACGCCGTAATGATAAAAAAAAATCCATTGTCACCGGACGCGGCGTTTGAGTATGGATTTTACTTTTATCGGTTAGAAGACAATGATAATGCTTTAAAATGGTGGGAAAAAGCCTTTTTATTTGGTTTAGAGCCGCCAAAAGTAAATATGTACGCTGATTTATTAGACATGACAGGTCAAATCGGAAAAGCTGCATTTGTTAGGTCTGATATTGATAAGAGGTTTTATAGCAACGAGGAAACTGTAAGCGCGGCTAAAGAGTGATTTGGCGGCGGTTTTACGATACAAGGAGGGATATGATTATGTCATTAAATGAAAGAATAGAAGCTGCGTTGGACGAAGTACGTCCGCATCTGCAGGCAGATGGCGGCGATGTAGAACTGGTAAATATTTTAGAAGATAATACTGTTGAAGTAAAGTTAACCGGCATGTGCGGCGGATGTCCGATGGCGCAGATGACACTTAAAAACGGTATAGAAAGAATAGTAAAAGAAAAAGTTCCCGAAGTAAAAGAAGTGGTGGCTGTATAAGATAAAATGCCCCTAAATATAACTTCAAATAACATTAATCTCAGTCTTAGCCAATCAAAATGGATAAGGCTTGACAGTGGTTTTCTCACATCTCATGTTTATCCGGACAGTATAGATCCTATTATTGCCCGACTTCTCTTTGTGCGTAATATACATACAGAAAAAGAGATAGAAGAGTTCTTTTTAGATGACCTTTCAGCTATTCCGCCGGAAAATCTCATACCAGATATTGAGCTTGCTGCGGAGATAATAATTGAGTATATCAAGAATAAAAATAAGATCCGTATATTTGGCGATTACGATGCGGACGGGATAACTTCAACCGCTTTAATGGTTCGTTCTCTTTTAGCGCTCGGCGCTAATGTTGATTATTTTTTGCCGCATAGATTAAAGCATGGATATGGACTAAATAAAGACGCTATAAAGATTGCCAAAGAAGAGGGAATAGAACTTATAATTACTGTTGATAACGGTACTTCATCATTTGAAGAGATTGATTACGCTAATGAGCTTGGGTTAAAAATAGTTGTTACTGACCATCATGAAGCGCAGAATACTCTGCCAAAAGCTGCTGCTGTTGTAAATCCAAAACGCCTTGACAGCTCTTTTCCTTTTCGCGAAACCGCGGGAGTAGGCGTAGCTTTTTTGCTTCTTCGCATTATATGTCAGACATTAGGTTATCCGAGCGGTATTGCCGCTAAGTTTTTAGATCTTGTGGCTATAGGGACTATAGCTGACAGTTCGCCGCTTATAGGATTAAACAGAATTTTAGTCAAGAACGGTTTGAAAAGTTTGTCTGAAAACAACAAAAAAGTTGGTATAGCCGCTCTTATTCGCGAGTTAAAGCTAAGTAAAGAAGTCAATACCGTAGATGTCGCTTTTAAAATAGCTCCTAAGATAAACGCCGCCGGACGTGTTGACGATCCGTTAAACGCCCTTGAACTTTTATTGACAAAAGACACTGCCCGCGCTGTAAAGCTTACAAAACAGCTTTTTACGCAAAATGAAGAACGTATAAGCCTTGAACAGATAGTTATAAATGACGCGGTTAAGATTTTAGAAAAGGGTGACAACCCGCCATTCACTCTCCTTTATGCTGATAATTGGCATCTGGGAGTTGTCGGTATAGCCGCTTCCCGTATATCGGAAAAATATTTTCGTCCTTCAGCCATTTTGGTTAAGAAAGAAGATGGTGTGTGTAAAGGATCGCTCCGTACATACGGTGACTTTGATTTATTTAAAGCTCTTGATAAAAATTCAGATTTGCTTTTGTCTTACGGCGGACACAGCAAAGCTGCCGGACTGACTATAAAAGAGGAAAATATTCCTAAATTGCACGAACAGTTAAACACGCTTTCCGATGAATTTTTCAAAGGGCAAGATCCTTCGCATACAGTGCGGATAGACACTGAAATTGAGTTAAAAAAGATTACACTTGATTTCGCGAAAAAGCTTTTAAATTTCGAGCCGTACGGCATGGAAAATGAAGTCCCGTTTTTTTTAATAAAAAACGTAAAGATGAAAAACATAACAAAGCGCGGTTGCAATAATGAACATATCTCTATGACCGTTTGTGCAGAATTAGGCGTTGAAAAAGGATTGCATAGTATATGGTTTGGCGCTGAAGAGTATCTTACTGAGATTAGAGAAAATGAACTATATGATATAGTATGCACAATTTCTATAAATTGTTGGCAGAATACAGAGTCAGTTCAGTTGATAGTAAAAGATATGGCAAAAAAATATTGATAATATCGGTTTTTTTTTAATATGATAAAAGATTTTTGTGAAAAAATAGGCAAAGAAGTTAAAGAAATAGTTGAAAATCCTGATTTTCATCCGCTATTCGCGCCGCCCCGTTTAAAAGACGCGTCTCTGTTATATCCGTTAAATATAGGCAAAGCTTTGCGCCCGTCAATAACCGTTCTTGTTTGTGAATGTTTGGGTGGAGACAGACAAGCCGCGCTTGTAGCCGGAACAGCGATAGAACTTTATCATAATTCAACGCTTGTTCATGATGATATTATAGACAATGATAATCTTAGGCGCGGCAAAAGCAGCGTACACGCTAAATTTACCGAAATAGGGCGTGACGAGATGGCTCTTTTAGATAATGCGGCTTCTCATTACGGTTTGACTATGGGCATCCTTGCCGGCGATATGCTTCAGTCTTGGGCAGCGTATTTACTGACTAAATTACCTGATTTTGGCGTAGATGACGCGGTAACGATGAAGATTATCCGTTCTTTCTTTGGTTCTTGCAGCGCTTCAGTTCTCTCCGGTGAAACAGTAGATATTGAACTTCCGCTTAAAAATATAGAAGATATCACCTTAGAGATGGTTTTTGAGGTTATCTTAAATAAAACAGCCGCGCTTTTTGGATGCTCAGCGTATATAGGCGGATTGATAGCAGTTCATGAAGATGATGAAAGAGTTAACGCGGCGGTAAAATTTGCTTTAAACAGCGGCATCGCGTTTCAGATAAAAGACGATATTTTGGGTATTATAGGTAGTGAAAAATCGCTCGGCAAGCCTATCGGAAGTGATATTACAGAAGGAAAGCGAACATACATTCTCTTAAAAGCGCTTGAATTATCTGACGAAGACAGCCGTCAATATCTTTTGGAAAATGTGGGTAGTTCTGAGCTTACCGTCGAAAAAATTCAACATATAAAAGATATATTTATCTCAAGCGGCGCTATATCTTCCGGAGAAGAGCTTGCGGAACAGTATATAAAAAGCGCGCGCGAATCTTTGAATATATTACCGAATAATGAAAGCCGAGAGCTGCTTTTTCAGCTTAATGAGCTAATGATAGACAGGATAAAATGATGGAAATAGGCGTTGATATAGAGAGTATTTCAAGGATAGCTGAAGTTATAGAGCGTACTCCAAGATTTCGTGAGCGGTGTTTTACGGAGCGTGAGATAGCTTATTGCGAAAAAAAAGGTGACAGCGCGGAGAGTTATGCGGCAAGATTTTCAGCAAAAGAGGCGTTTAGCAAAGCTATCGGCAAACCACTTTCCTGGCATGATGTTGAGATATTAAACAATGAAGATGGGAAACCTGAAATTTTTACTTACAATAACGCGCGCGATTTACTTAGCGGGAAAGACGTAAAACTTTCGCTCTCTCACGCTGACGGTATGGCAATCGCGTTTGTAATAATTTACTGATTAATGTTATAATAAAGGTGTACAGTTTTGATTTTAAAATAGAGGCAATCTCTAAAAACCTTGTATAACATTTGATATTATGTTATAATTAGTTATCAAACTATTAGAGGTATTCGATAATGAGCCAATTTAGTTTTACTGCTGAAT
>JGI994J12354_10005483_pt1 | contig 10901 bp, 12 predicted proteins | sample IntmicLarv3ML3BL_FD_12354 | JGI IMG/M metagenome (IMG submission 12354)
TTTTGGTTCTTCTTATCCTCAAGAAGAAAAGAGAAGACGAGAAGAGAGTGTATGAGAACTATCTGAAGTCTAAGGGCAAGTAAGGTGTAAAAGAACGAAAGCAAAGCACAAGCAAAGAAATACATACGGCTAGTAGATAAGGCGTTTCATTCGATTGGATGAGACGCCTTTTTCTTGTGTGCCGTGGTGCTGCCAAGTAAAAATGCTTGACACATCTTTTTTTATCATGTATTCTAAGTCTCGTTGAGATGAAATGGAACTAGTTGGAGGCTCCTTCTATGCAGTTTGAGATTCCCATGCTGATGGATTTTTACGGGCAACTGCTGACGGAAAAAAATAGAGCACTTCTGGCGCTTCATTATGAAGAGGATATGTCTTTTTCAGAAATAGCTGATGTAGAAGGAATATCCCGCCAAGCCGTGCATGATGCAGTGAGAAGGGGTGTTCGATCGCTTCAAGGCTATGAAGGAAAATTGGGGCTGGTGCAACGTTTTATTTCTCAGAAGGAGAGTGTGGAAAAGGCGGTAGACGCTCTTTCCGATAACCAAGGAGATCAAGCAAAGGACATACTTTTAGGTCTTTTGGAACAATTATAAGAATAACGAAAAAGAGGCATTTATGTTTGAAAGTCTATCTGACAAGCTTCAAAATATAACATCGAAAATCCGTGGCAAGTCTTCGCGGGAAATCACGTGTCACTGAGCAGGATATTAAGGACATGATGAGAGAAATTCGCATGGCGCTTTTGGAAGCGGATGTGAATTATACGGTGGTGAAGGATTTTGTCGCTGAAATGTCTGAAAAGGCAAAGGGTCAGGAGGTTATGTCAAGCCTTACACCTGGTCAGCAAATCGTGAAGATTGTTCACGAATCCCTTGTAGAGCTTTTGGGCTCAACCTCCGGAAAGATTGCGGTATCTCCTTCCGGCTTTACGGTGATTCTTTTATATGGCTTGCAGGGAGCCGGTAAGACGACCGCCGCCGCAAAGCTTGCTTTGAAGCTGAAAAAGGAAGGGAAGCGTCCGATGGTTATGTCCGTTGACGTTCACCGTCCCGCCGCCGCAAAGCAGCTTGAAGTGTTGGTAGAAAGTGTTCAGATACCTTGTTTTACTATGCCGGAGGAAAAATCAGCCGTTACGATTGCAAAATTGGGTATTGAGCGTGCGAAATATCTTCTTTGCGATACGTTGATTGTGGATACTGCCGGACGAATGACGATAGATGAATCCTTGATGGAAGAGCTTTTGGATATTGAAAAGGTAGTAAAGCCCACAGAAAAGCTTCTTCTGGTAGATGCGATGATAGGTCAGGAAGCGGTAAATGTAGCACAAGCGTTTGAAGCAGCGGTTGGTCTGGATGGATTTATCATGACAAAGCTTGATGGTGACGCCAGAGGCGGTGCGGCTCTTTCTATCCGCAAAATCACCGGAAAGCCGATAAAGCTTATTTGTGTCGGTGAGAAGATTGAGGATATTGAAGAATATCACCCCGACAGAATGGCGAACCGTATTTTGGGCATGGGCGATGTGGTATCTCTTATTGAAAAGGCACAGCAGACCATAGATGAGGATGTTGCCGCGAAGACCATGGAGCGTATGCTGAATAATACGTTCAATTTGGAGGATATGCTTTCCCAATTTGAACAGGTTCAGAAAATGGGTTCTATAAAGGATGTGCTCGGGATGGTACCCGGTGTCAGTGGGAAGATAAAGGACGAGGATATCAACGAATCTATTATTGATACGAATATGGCGATTATTCGCTCTATGACGATAAAGGAAAGACGTCATCCGGCTGTTTTGAATGCAAGTAGAAGAAAAAGAATTGCCGCAGGATCAGGAACGACCGTACAGCAGGTGAATCAGTTGATTCGCCAGTATGAGCAATCATCACAAATGATGAAGCAGTTTTCTAAGATGGGCAAGGGAAAGGGAAGAGGATTCCCGAGAGGTCTTGGCGGCTTCGGGAAAAAAGGCGGTTTCCCGTTTTAATATAGAAATTCCCGCAATGGTTGCGTGAATCATAAATTTATAAATGAATTTGGTATGGAGGAAAGAACATGGCAGTAAAAATCAGATTGAAGAGAATGGGCGCAAAGAAAAGTCCGTTCTATCGTGTAGTAGTGGCAGATGCGAGATATCCGAGAGATGGACGTTTCATCGAGGAAATCGGCACATATGATCCTTTGAAGGACCCGGCTCTAGTTGATATCAATATAGAAGCGGCTCAAAAATGGATTAAAAATGGCGCACAGCCAACAGATACGGTTCGTTCACTTTTGAAGAAAACAGGCGCAATTTCCTGATTTCTTCCTCTTAATGGAGGCGTGTATGTTAAATTTATTGGAAACCATAGCGAAATCTTTGGTGGATAATCCTGATGCGGTTGTAGTTACAGAGGAAGATAGAGAGGATACTCTCGTTCTTAGTCTGTCCGTAGCACCTGAGGATGTAGGAAAGGTTATCGGAAAAGGCGGAAGAAGAGCGCAAGCGATTCGTACGATTATCCGTGCCCAGCATCTTCGTGACGGACAGAGAGTGATTATCGACATTCAGGGATAATGGACATTTTGATTGTTGGAAAAATAACCGGTTCGCATGGGGTAGCAGGCGATATGAAGCTGTTGCCTCTTGTTGATGATATTTCGTCTTTATTTGTACGATTAAGGACGCTTATATTGTGAACCAACAAAACGAGATTCAAAAAGAGGTCTGCGCCGCCGGTTGGAAAATAGCCGGCGGGCGGATTTTTTTGCTTTTAGAGGGCGTTGATTCAAGGGAAAAGGCAAAGCTTTTTTCAGGCTCCTATGTAGCTGTCAAAAGAGAGCACGCGCCGATTCCTCCCAGTGGTCGTTATTTTATAACGGACCTTATCGGTCTTATGGTAGAGGATAAAAAAAGAGGTACATTGGGCGTGTTGAAGGATATACTTCAAACAGGTGCACATGATGTGCTTCTCATTCAAAGAGAAAAGAAAAAAGACCTTTTGATTCCGTATTTACATTCCATTGTAGAAGATGTTTTTTTGGAAGANAAGCGTATTTTGGTTGCGCTTCCGGAAGGTCTTTTCGAAATATACGATTCGTAAAATGAGGATGGTTTTGTATGAATTTTCATGTACTGACTCTTTTTCCCGAGCAGGTGGAGTCCTTTTTAAGAAATAGCATCATTGGACGCGGATTGGATAAGGGTGTTATTTCGTTACATACAGTACAAATTCGTGATTTTTCAAAAGATAAGCATAAGAAGGTGGATGATACCCTATTCGGTGGTGGTACAGGAATGCTTATGACTTGTGAACCTGTTTTTGAGGCGTGGAAATCTGTTACATCCTCGGATAAGAAAAAATATCACACGGTTTTTCTCTCCCCAAAGGGTCAAGTTTTTCATCAAAAAAAGGCAAAGGAGCTTTCTGCTCACGAAAATCTGGTTTTCTTGTGTGGTCATTATGAGGGCATTGACCAGCGTGTTTTAGAGGAGATTGTGGATGAGGAAATATCCATAGGTGATTATGTGCTGACGGGGGGAGAGATCGCGACTTGTGTCTTGATTGATAGTATCTCAAGAATGATTCCGGGCGTTCTACCGAATGAGAGTGCGTATGAAGAAGAATCTCATATGGAAGGAATGCTGGAGGCTCCGCAATATACAAAACCATCCATCTGGAATGAAAAAAGTGTCCCGGAGATTCTACTATCCGGACATCATGCCAACATCAAGGAATGGAAAAGGCGTAGAGCCCTTTATGAAACAATGAAAAAAAGACCGGATATGTTTTCAAGGCTTACCGTATCAAGAGAGGATTGGGAGATTCTTTTGTTGTGGGAAAAGAAAGATGAAGCCGCTGTTTCGGAGTAAGAAATCTAGCTTTTTTCTCTTTCTTTGAACTCTATTCTCCGTTGACCGAAATGCCGAAATATGTTACGATACCGCCATCACAACGAAGTAATTGGGGTGAAACAGGAAGGAGCATATTATGGCAGATTACAAGATTCAATACACCGATGTTCGAAAGGATAACCACTTGCCTGGTTATTATGCTTGGATGAATTTTCAGCTTTATAAAAAAGCGGCAAATCCAAGCTTTAAGCCTTTTTTTGAAAAATTTACAGTTACAGGTTCAGGACTTGTTCTTGATACCGCGCAAAAGGAACTTATAAAAGCGGCGAAGGAAATTTTCGAGGTCAATCCTACTAAAGTAGAGGGTGCCTGTGATCAGCCCCATATTCAATTGACAACAGAAAATAACGGTGAGGCCAAAACCTTACCTGGTAGCTATGCGATAAAAGCATCAGCGAATGCAATTACCATTATTGGACAAGATCCAAGCGGTGTATTGTATGGTGTTTTCGATTTGATTCGCAGTATTGGTCTTGGTAAAACGCCCGGGCAATCGCAAAAATCGGAAAGCAGCAGTGTAGAATTCCGTTTGTATCATCATTGGGATATGTATAAGAGCGGAGAATCCTTGGTGCTTAATACGGGAACTTGGGCAGGCCGCTCCATTTTCTTCAAAAATCGCGAGCTTGTTACAGATGATTATACACAGATTCGTGATTATGCACGTCTATTAGGTTCTGTAGGTATTAATGCGCTTTGCCTGAATAATGTTAATGTACCGCTTCGTGAGGTACAGTTGATGAGAGAGGAAATGCTTCCTCATGTTGCGAAGATTGCAGATATCTTAAGAGAATATGGTGTAAAGCTTCTTCTTTGTATCAGCTTTGCGGCACCGGTATTGCTGGGCGAGCTGACGACGGCTGACCCATTAGAGGATAGTGTCAAGAAGTGGTGGAGTGATGCGGCTGATACCATTTATCGTTATATTCCTGATTTCGCGGGATATATTGTAAAGGCTGATTCAGAAGGTGAACCAGGTCCTTTCACATATGGTCGCGATCATGTGGATGGTGCCAATATGCTGGCGGCATCTCTGAAGCCTCACGGTGGTTCTGTGCTGTGGCGTTGTTTTGTATATGATTGTCATATGGATTGGCGTGATCGTTCCAGAGACCGCGCGATGGCGGCTCTTGAGTGTTTCCAACCACTAGACGGAAAATTTGATGACAATGTTATTCTTGTTACCAAAAATGGTCCTTTTGATTTCCAGCCTCGTGAACCTCTGTCACCGGTCTTTTCTGGTCTTTCCAAGACAAATCAAATGATTGAATTTCAAATTGTTCAGGAGTATACGGGTCGTCAAACACATATTTGCTTCTTGTCACCACTACTAAAGGAAGCGTTGGATTTTGATACATATGGAAAAGGAAAGGGTTCTACTGTTACAAGTGTAGTAGATGGATCACTTTATGACCTTCCGCATGGTGGTATTTTAGGTATCGGTAATATTTGTGATGATGAATACTGGACATCACACCCGATTGCCCAAGCAAATTTCTTTGGTTTTGGACGCTTGACATGGAATCCGAATCTGACAAGTGAAGAGATTGCGCGCGAGTGGGTTTCTCTTACCTTTGGACAGGAAAAGAAAATCGCTGATATTCTGGTTCCTTTCATGCTGGAATCAAGAGAATTGTATGAGGGGTATACAGCACCACTTGGTATTGGCTGGATGATTGCAGCAGATGTTAAGTATGGTCCTGATGTAGATGGTTATGAGTATACACGTTGGGGTACATATAACTATGCTGATAGAGATGGTATCGGCGTTGATCGTACAAAGGAGACAGGTGCTGGTTATTCTATGCAGTACAATTCACCGGTGAGTGATATGTACAATAGTCTTTCTGATTGTCCTGATGAGCTATTGCTGTTCTTCCATCATGTGCCGTATACACACGTGCTTCATTCCGGAAAAACGGTTATTCAGCATATTTATGATACGCATTTCGAGAGTCTTGACAGAGTAGTTGAGTTCAGAAAAGAATGGGATTCTCTAAAAGGACTTATTGACCCTCATTGTCATGAGTTGGTGGATAAGAGATTAGGGATGCAGATTGCAGATGCTACTGAATTCCGTGATGTAGTAAATACATATTTCCATCGTTTCTCTGGAATTGACGATGCAAAGGGAAGATTGATTTACCAATAATGCTTGGCTAAATTAGCGTATATGAAAAGCTTGATTGATATAAAATTCAGTCAAGCTTTTTTAGTAGCTGCATGAAGCTAGCCAAATAAAGCATGGTGTTTTTTCGGCTGCTTTGCTTTTCCGAATGTTGACAGAAGGTTTTTTTCAGTGATAATGAAAGGAGTCCTTTTACAACAATACGATAAAATTCTATAGAGGTGGTTTTACATGAAGTTAATTTTAGAGGGGATAAAAAAATCCTTTGGGTCAAAGAATGTTCTGACAGATATTTCTTTTTCCTTCGAAAAAGGAAAAATATATGGTCTTTTGGGAAGAAATGGAGCCGGAAAAACGACTCTTTTTAATTGCTTGAGTGATGAAATAGATGAGGATGCTGGAAAAGCATATATCATTGATAATAACGGCATCAAAAGAGAGCTTGACTCCGCAGATATTGGCTATGTTTTTTCTACGCCGGTTCTTCCTGATTTTTTGACAGGCTACGAGTTTGTGAAGTTTTTTATGGATATTCATAAGGACAGATTGGATGAGGGGAAAACAGCGGATGATTTTTTTGATATCGTGAAGATTGAAAAAGAGGACAGAGGACGCCTTTTGAAGGGCTATTCTCATGGGATGAAAAATAAAGTGCAAATGCTTTGCTTTATTATTGCAAAGCCGCCGGTGATTCTTTTGGATGAGCCGTTGACCTCGTTTGATGTGATTGTCGCACTGGAAATCAAAAAATTATTAAGAGAAATGAAAGAAGAGCATATACTCATTTTTTCAACACATATTTTACAACTGGCAACAGACCTTTGTGATGAGATTGTTGCGATTCATGATGGAAAATTGAGCTTGATTGATAGCGAAATGTTGCAGAGCAAGGATTTTGAGGAGCAGCTTGTCGAGATTTTGAAGGATGTGGAAGCGCATGGTTAATACGGCAAAGACAATTTTTCGAGTTCATTCAGCAACCTCTGTGAATACTTTTTTGTATTATTTAGGAAGATTTCCGTTGATTGGAAAGCTTATTCCAGAGAGCCTATATTTAGACAGCTCATTGAAAAATGTTATTACGGCTGTCATTATGGTGATAAAACAATTTCAAAGTATTTTATTCAAGGCCTTGTATTTGTGTGGTGCCGTTTTTGTACCGGCATTACTTTTGGGAAATCTGAATGCTTTGGATGAGGATTCCTTTGATTTCTTTTCGTTGTTCCAAAACGGGGAGAATTCTCTTCAGCTTTCGTATTTTATTTTGATTTTATTTGGAATGAGCTGCCTTTTGGGTTCCTTTCATAATAGTGAAATCTTCTCGGTCACTAGAGCGAAGCTTGCCTGTATAAAATATATGAAAATGCCCGCGAAAAAGTACGTGCAGGTATCATTTTTAGCACACTATGTTTTACATTTTTTGTATATCCTGCCATTTCTTTTTCTTTTCATGCTCCTGCTTGGTGCAAGTATTTGGCAGGTGTTTTCTATGTTTTTTCTTTTGATTTCTTTTCGATGTATGGGAGAGGCTCTTATTCTTTTTTTCTTTGAAAAAACCAACCGTGTTCTCTTTCGAGTAATTCCGTTTGTTCTTATTATATATTTTTTATTGGGACCAGCCTCTTATATCTCAGCAGTTGCTAATCTATCAACTATTTTTCTTTCAAATATTCTTTTAAGTATTCCTTTTGTTTTGGTAAGTATGGCTGCGGGAATAGCATCCTTCTATTATGTTTTTTGCAAATACCCGAATTATTCCAAAAAGCTTCATCATACACTGGAGGAAAAATGGATTGCATCGGAGCAAATGAAGTCTGAGCAATCGAAAAATCTTTTCAAAAGCGTACAAATGAAGGAGGAGGACTTAGCAGAGAGCTCTGATACAGGGAGGCTTACTAAGTTTCAGAGTAAAAAGGGATATGAATATTTACAGCAGCTTTTTTTCTATCGCCACAAAAGACAGCTTCAAAAGCCTGTGTTGATTCGGCTATTTATTATTCTTGGGTTATTTTCTGTTGTGGCAGCATTTCGAATTATTTTTTGGAATGAAAAATTTTTTGATACGAGTACATTTCAGGCGGAATCAATCCCGCAGTTTTTACCGTATTTTGTATTTGGAATGTATTTTATGTCCATTGCGGAAAAAGCCTGTAGGGCGATGTTCTATAATTGTGATGCGAGCTTTTTGCACTATGCCTATTATCGAAAACCGAAGGTGATTTTGCAGAATTTTAGAATACGTCTTTATATTGTCTCAAAATACAACCTGATACTGGCACTTTCTGTGAATATAGCAGTAATTGGTTCTATGCTCTTATTCGGTGCGAATATTTTTACACTGGATACGCTGTTATTTGTATTGGTGATTTTCGTTCTTTCTGTCTTTTTTTCGGTGCATCATTTATGTATGTACTATATTTTACAGCCATACACAACAGAAAAAGGAGTCAAAAATCCATTCTATATTTTTATCAATGCATTTGTGTATTTCGCGTGCTATGCCTGCCTTCAAATTAGAACAGGAAATTTAGTATTTGCCTTAGTGGTTCTGGCGGCTACGACAATATATGCAGTGGCGGCTCTTGCTTTGACCTATAAATTGTCTCCGAAAAGGTTTCGGGTGAAGTGATTTAGAAGGGAAATGGAAATCAATAGGGAAAAGGGCTTGCGGAGTTTCTTTTCCTATGGTATCATTTTACAGGTTAATTGGGATGGTCCGCTGCCAGAATCCGGCATGAACATCTATCGGAAGAGGAGGAACATAAAATGGATTTAGTTAAAGCAGTTGAGCAGACGAATCTGCGTAGCGGTTTTCCGGAAGTTGAGATTGGTGACTATGTGAAGGTTCACCTGAAGATCAAAGAAGGTGCCCGTGAGCGTGTACAGGTTTTTGAAGGCTCTGTTATTGCAAGAAAAGGCGGCGGTTTGTCAGAGACAATTACAGTAAGACGTTTGTCTTATGGTGTAGGTGTTGAACGTATTTTGCCTGTTCATTCCCCAAAGATTGAAAAGATTGAGATTGTCCGTAAGGGTCGCGTAAGAAGAGCGAAGTTGTACTATCTGCGTGGTCGTGTTGGTAAAGCCGCAAAGATTACAGAGAAGCTTTCAAAGCGTTCTTAATGGAAGTGATGTCTACAATAAAAGTAAGAACCGTTGCAGATTTGCGGCGGTTTTTTTCGTATAGGAAAAGAAAATACTAAAATCAATATGTGATTATCCTTTCAAACGCAAGGAAAAAAGTATATGATAAATAGCAAAGATAGAATTTGGAGGGTGAATGTATGAAGCTTACAAGGGTTCTTCTTCCTTCGCAAAAGGATGTTCAGGCATTTGTAGAGACGCTGGTTGGATTAGAGGGTGATTTCGATTTTATTTCCGGCAATTACATATTGGACGCCCGTTCTATGATGGGGATTTTCAGCTTGGATTTGTCTCAGCCGATTCAGCTTAAAATATACAATGATTCAAAAGAGAATCTGGATGCCTTAGAAAAATTTATGGTAGAAAAATAACGGAGGATGTATGAGTAATAGTGATTTTATTACGCTTAAATTGGAAAAACAAAAAAATATAGCACTTATCGCCCACGATGGGAAGAAAAAAGATCTTTTAGATTGGTGTGAAAGTAATAAGGATATTTTGAAGCTTCATTTTTTGTGCGGAACCGGTACGACGGCAAGAATGATTACAGATAGAACAGGACTTCCGGTAAGAGGCTATAATAGCGGTCCTCTCGGTGGAGATCAGCAAATCGGCGCGAAAATTGTAGAGGGTGCTGTGGATTTTATTGTTTTTTTCTCCGACCCCTTGACGGCACAGCCTCACGACCCGGACGTGAAGGCTCTTCTTCGTATTGCTTTGGTGTATGATATACCCATTGCGAACAATAGGGCGTCGGCGGATTTTATGATATCCTCTCCTTTCATGAATGAGGAATATTCGCGACAGGTAGCCAATTTTCATAAGCAAGTAGTAGACAGAGCCAATTCGATTTGATGATTTTTATAATAAAGGAAAATAAATATGCCTTCTGATATTAACTGGTTCCCCGGACATATGAGAAAAGCCCTCCGCTCCATTGAGGAGCAGATAAAGCTTGTGGACGTTGTGATTGAAACCGCAGATGCCCGCATACCTTTTTCCAGCAGAAATCCGGAACTAGAACCAATTATTTCTGTAAAACCAAGACTATTAGTCTTAAATAAATCCGACCTTGCCGACCCTGATGTGACAGCAGAATGGATATCCTATTGCCGCAATCAAAATATCCCGGCGGTTGCTTGTGACGCCGCGGGAAAAAAGGGCTTGCAGCAGGTGAGAAATGCCAGTAAGACACTTTGTTCAGATGTGCTGGAGAGAGCCAGAGCAAAGGGCAGAATTGGGCGTCCCATCCGGGCAATGGTAGTAGGTATCCCCAACTCCGGAAAATCAACGCTTATCAACGGTCTTTGCAATCGAAAAATGGCTGTGACAGGGGATCGCCCGGGTGTCACAAGAGGCTTTCAGTGGGCAAGGACCGATAATGAGATGGAGCTCATGGATATGCCAGGCGTGTTATGGCCCAAAATAGCGACCCGAAGAAGCCAGTTATGTCTTACGATGACAGGTGCGATTCGAACGGAAGTTGTCGATATTATGGATGTGGCGGTAGAAAGCTTTGCACTTTTACAAAAATTGTATCCCAAAGAGCTTTATGAAAGATACAAGCTCACAGACCTTGATGTGTTGGAGGATGATACTTTAGACACATATGACATTTTCTTGAAGGCAGCTAAAAATAGAGGTTGTATTATGTCCGGCGGACGCATTGATGAAAACCGCTTTGCTCATTTGTTTTTGGATGATTTTAGAAATGCAAGAATCGCAAGAATTACG
>JGI994J12354_10005484_pt1 | contig 10899 bp, 10 predicted proteins | sample IntmicLarv3ML3BL_FD_12354 | JGI IMG/M metagenome (IMG submission 12354)
ACGATTGCGCAGATGTTGGCAAGTGTGGCGCGAAAAGTAGTAGGTGTGGAAATCGTAGAGGAAGCGGTTGAAGCTGCGAAAGAAAATGCGGTATTAAATGAGTTATCGAATTGTGAGTTTTGGGCTGGAGATGTGTTGAAAGTGATTGATGCGTTACAGGAAACGCCGGATATTATTGTGTTGGATCCGCCAAGAGATGGGATACATCCGAAGGCGCTTGATAAGATTATTCGTTTTGGTGTGGAGCAGATGATATATGTGAGTTGTAAGCCGACGAGTTTGGTGAGGGATTTGGAAGTGTTGGTGGAGCGAGGGTATAAGGTGGAGAGGGTTTGTTGTGTTGATTTGTTTCCGGGGACGCCGCATGTTGAGTGCGTGTGTGCGTTACGTCGGATAGATATGTGAAAATCCTTGATTTTAGGCACTTTGCAAGGTTTTTTCGATTTGACAAAAGTGATCGAAAAACATATAAAAAAGCAATTTCTGACGGAGTGAACATTTCAGTGGTGCTTGATGTGGTGACGCGGAACATATGAAAATAATTTATAGTATTTGATATTCAGACTATTCAAACATTACATAGAACCATTTGTTTTCAGGAAAATTGAATGCAAGTGGTTCTTTGCTTTATACTTGGTATTAAGAAGGTATGAATGATATAAACTAGTTAGTAGAAAAGCCATATTCTATGATATAATTAAAAAAATATAGGTAAGGTATAATATAGTGCTTGTTTTAGAAGAAGAGCAGTAAGGGGGGAATAATGATGAAGATGGTGTGGGAAATTGACGCTTTAATTCAACAGAGTATTGAAAGTTTATATATATCAAAAGATTTGGCATTGGCATTTTCGGGAATACTAATTGGTTTAATAATACCAGTTGCATTTTTTTTGGTCGAAAACATTGATACTAAAGATTTCGAATTGGATAGGTCTGTAATATTAAAGAAAGTTATAAATCTCAAAATATTGGCAGGATCAATTATTATGTTGACAGTGCCTATATTCATATATTCTACTAAATTGCCAGTGAAGATATTTATGGTGAGCTTGTATATGATTGGCGTATATATGTTTTGTCAGCAAATAATTGCCGCAATAAAATGGATGGATATTAAGCAAACGGGTAAGCTTGATAAGAATAATTCCTATAGAAATGCAAAACGCTATGAATATTTGAAGAGCCTTAAAGATTATGAAGAGAAGTTAAATGTTTGGGGATATTTATTTGAAAATGGGATAGAAAATACTGGTTTGGATGAGCTTAAGACCATGAAGATATTTTTAGAGATAGCAGCGATGGAATATCATCAAAAGCCTAACAAGTCAGGATTGTTAGTGATATTTCATCAATTGTATTTGGTGAATAGGAGGTTTGCCGAGTATAAAAGGATTGACTTATTAGATTCATATGTTGATAGAATCTTTGAAAATATTTTGGTTGAAACGATTAGGAATATGGATTTGAAAAAGGCGAAAATTAAAAGTGATTCGTTTACTATATATCCACAAGGGTATGAACCTAGTAAGGATCCATTAAGCCAGGTTGATTGGTCGAGAATCTGGAGGGATATTGAACATATCAAACAGCAGGATAGTGCGTGGGCTAAATTTGATGAAGAACAACAGCTAGATCCATATTGGGTAATATTTGTATTTTTGTTGAAAGAATCACAAAAGAGAATAGAATTACATCGAGTTTTCAGTGATGTTGTGGGAAATAATCATGATTGTGAAACACTTATTAATATTGTTGATGGAATAAATAATGCAGATAAAAGGCAAGGATTTCAAAGTTCTCTTGAAGCAGGAAGGATTATCGCTAAAGAAAAGAGCAACACGAACAAATAAAAAGCTTATTGGAGGATAGAGTGAGCTTGAAATGCATGGTAAAATAAAGGAAAAGGTGGATATTATGCAAAAAAGTATAATAGTAAATTCGAAAGAAATATCGCTACTTAAGCCGTTAACTTCTGCTGATTATGAAAGTAAAACTATTTTGACGGATTCAGCTTGGGAGTATGTTGAATTATGGCTAAAACGTCAAAAAGATGCAAAGTCACAAGAAGCGCTCTTCTTTTGGCAACAAGCAAAACACTTTTTTCATGCATCAGAATGTTTGCCTCAAAATTCCAAACCGTTAACTTCGTACTATTGTTGTATGAATGCAACAAAGGCATTATTATGTATAAATGGTGTAAATGTTACTAATATCTCACATGGGATAACTCAAAGCAGGTCTACTCAAAGTAAAAGCAATGCTTTAGATAAAGCGGAAGTAATTTTTTGTGGCAGCGGGGTTCTTAATGAACTTTCGAGGTATCTAGGAGAAAGTGTTGATAAGGAAGATTACAACATTAAGGATTTACTATATAATATTCCTTGTATACATAGAACATATTCTATTACATATCCGGGTACACCTGAAATTTTTATTCCCATAAGTAAGATTAGGTTTATTCGTGAGGATACAACATCTAAGGGGTGGATTGAATTTTCCATTGACTCACGATATGCTAATGGTAAGGCTCTGCGAAACCTGCCACAAGGCTATGGAAGAACGCATACTGAAGATAAAAATGGTTGGTTTGTAAGAAAAGAAACTGGGAGATTCAATTGGGACATTCATGTTGAGAAAGAAAAAAGATTTTCTAATCTTTCGGCTTATCATAAAAAAGTACGAAAAGACTTATTTTACATTTATGGAAATACTAAACTATGGTATATAAAAAAGGATTTGCCGAATAATCGGCATATATTGAAAAGGAATTCTTTAACATTGATTTTTGCGGTTATGCATTGGATGAGTGAACTTGTAAGATATAACCCACAAAGGTTTGAAGAATATATGGAATCAAAGCAAAACTGGTTGCTACATGAATTTATTGAAAAAGCATTATATCAATTTGTAGATGAAATTGGTTGTGAAATAACACATCAAGAAATTATGTCAACGGGATACAGAAAGTGAAATGATTATTAAATAGTTAAGGAATAGTACAAAAGGTATACTGAAATTAAAGGGAAGGATGAAGAAATAGTGAAAGAAAAATTAATTGTTGATAATATTGCTATAAATATATTGAAAGTTAGCGACAAAGATTATATTTCGTTAACGGATATGTTGAAAGCAAAAGATGGTGATTTTTTCATTGCGGATTGGTTACGAAACAGGAATACAGTTGAATTTTTAGGGGTTTGGGAACAAATATACAATCCTAATTTTAATTATGGCGAATTCGCCACAATTAGAAGTCAAGCGGGATTAAATAGTTATAAAATAAGCGTTAAGGAATGGGTCATCAAAACAAATGCAATTGGATTGCGTGCGACAACAGGTAGATATGGTGGAACCTATGCTCATAAGGATATTGCATTTGAATTTGGTATGTGGATTAGTCCTAAGTTTAAAATATATCTGATAAAAGAATTTGAACGACTTAAAGACGAAGAGCAAAAACGGCTTGGTTGGGATATAAAAAGAAATCTTGTTAAAATAAATTATCGTGTTCATACAGATGCGATTAAAGAAAATTTGATACCCAATCGGCTTAACGAACAACAAAAAGGCAATATTTATGCAAGTGAGGCGGATGTTCTTAACATGGCGTTGTTTGGCATAACTGCAAAAGACTGGAAAATTAATAATCCTGACTTGAAAGGGAATATGCGCGATTATGCCGATGTTTCTCAATTGGTATGTTTGTCTAATATGGAAAGTCTCAATGCAGTTTTCATAAATGAAGGATTAGGACAAGAAGAACGATTAGCAAGACTTAATGTAATAGCTATAGAGCAGATGAAAATATTAACGAATGATGTAGGGATTCGAAAGCTAAAAAAATAAAAGCTGGAACTTTGGATATATGTTTTTTTGGCAACACGAGGTTACTCATATATGTTCCGTGTACGAAGTTGGTTCATGTTGAAACAGTTGTGCTGCGTACAAGGAGTGAAAGTTCGTAGTATCAGGGATTGGGGATTCTGGCAGTCTTTTTTACAATCAGGAATAGCGAGAAAGTCAGTATGTGGAAACATATTGATCACCCTGATTTTAATGGTGAAATTGTCTGTATAAGATTACTTTTGAGACAGGTTGAGTGTACAAGAAAGATGACCTCTATAACATGGAGTTGAATGGGGCATGAGTTTACCGATTAGCGGTAGTGTAGTAATGAACGATGCAATTTAATGTAGCGTGGAGAAAAGCAATGAATTTAGAAAAATATGTTGAAAATTATGAAGAATTGAATAAGAAAATAGAAACTGATGATAAGTTACTTAGAATCGCAATTCTTGAAGCTTATCAATATATTTGCCATTATGAAGGAATACCAATTACATACGGAAAATTTGATATAGATCATATAATTCCTAAAGAAAATTCAAATTCTGAAAATCAAGAGGACTGGAGAAATCTTAAAAATAACCTCAAATTACCTTCTGATTTTGAGTTAAACAGTATATTAAATTATGTTCCTGCAGGTGAAAGATTTAATCGAGTAAGAAAGGGAAATAAAAAATTAAGTCAATCGGCAATAGAAGCTGACTTAAAGATAGCTAAAAGTAAGGCTGAACGTGTATTGAGTATAATGAAGAAATTGAAAGGCGAGCGTGAAGTAGATCAAGCAAAAAACGTGATAAGCGAATTTATTAAAAATAATCCTGATTCCCATTCGAAAATTTTAAACGAGTTAACAGGTAACAGTGAGAGTGGAAATCTTTTGATGCAGTTTGGTAATGATCAAGAGATTATTAACTCACTTGAGATTTTTAGAAATCACATTACTCAAATGACAGTATCTGAAAAGGACAGTTATTTAAAGAGTTTTGAAACTACTTATGAATCTAAAAAGAATGTAACAAATGATGGATTTAATGTGGCACATAGTCAAGTTCAAATTTCGGCTTTTGCTCCAAAAATAGAGAGCTATTTACCGAATTATCTCATAACATTTACAAAAATCACCTTGTCAGATATGATGCTAACGCCTGATTATGAGTACACAAAAGATTATTTGTTTAAAAAAGTGTTTTCTGATGATGTTACAAAGCGAGGATTCTGGGGGTCAGATTTTTATGGACATGAAGAAAATGTATTTTTACAAATAGGGAATGCTCGATTTGATGTACCAGCTCATACTGCAGTTGAATTGTCTGAAATAGTTGACGAATATTATATTTGGTATTCTGATTTCTTAATTGAAATGGAAAGAAAGCGCGGTACATTGGGCGCTCAATTATTTACAGAAGGTAGATATGTTATTACTGAAGTGGATGAGGAAATATGGAGAATTTTAAGTAAGTATGTTTCTCAAGGAATACGAAAATTGTCAAAAGAAAAAATGAGATTAGAGCAGGGATGGATGGGATATTTAAAGTTTTGGTTTGACGATGAAATCATTCTTTATTTGACTCATAAAGTTATCAACAACCGTGCTTATATTCTCTGGGAAGATAATTTTGAAAATAGTTATATGGGTGAATATTGGGACTTTGAGAAAGCAAGTGATTGGTTTTTAAAAGAATTATTACCTATGCTATTTGAATTGAACGAAGAACAAGTGAAGAAAATTAGAAGGGGTGAAGAAAACTTAATTAATAAGATTCGATGTTTTATAAAGAGAGTTCCTATGAAAGATTATAGCAACGAACAATACGGATTTAAATTTCAGATAGAGTTTAAAGATTTGAGAAAGCCGCATCTATTCATAGATACTAGAGAAAAAATTCAGTCAGACGAATATATAAAGATAGTTCAAATTTTACAAAATTTTTATGACAGTAGTGGAAATTGGAAGAATATTTATTTAAATGACAAACAGATTCATAATTTCTTTGAAGCTATGCTGATAATCCTCAAAAAGGAAGGTGTTCAAACGCACCCAGACTATCTTGCTGGAAATTTGAGTTTTATAGATAATGGGTTCAGAGATTTAAAAATGGAAGACTTGATTCACGAAATCGAAAAAGCAAGAATTAATTTACCATTATTGAATGATTATGGAATTTGCTTTGCGATTAGGAATATTCAGGTAGCCTCAGAGGAGTGTGAGTTGCCGTTCACATCAGGTGAAATAAAGGATATATTACGGAATTTGGAACCTCTTGTTGAATTCTATAATAGGAGTAATGTAATTGAAAAATTTGGTAGGCACTTGCAAACTGATGTTTTGAATAGAGTTTAGAGAGAAAGCGTTATAAAACTATTGATTTGTTTTCACAAACAAGCAGTTGAGTGAAATCACCATTGATTTGTTCCCGAGAACTAGCAATCATCAAAAATCACCAAGACATCAATTTTGTAATTTCAAGCCATGTTGAAACAATTTGTGCTTTGCGACTAGAGGACTAATAAAAAGACCAATGTATGTTGTGTTATTTGAAATTCGTCTAACGGTGGTATTATTCCAACGGCGAATATTATTGCCGTAAAGTTCGGACATTTCGGTTGCAATGCTGATAATGCTTTTGTCAGATAAGAATGATGAGAATATCTTACGGACAATCTCGGCTTCGTAAGAGTTGACAATAAGATCATTGCCACCAGAAGCAAAATCATAATCTAGTGGTTGCCGTGAACCAGAAAATTTTCCTTCAGATACCCTTGCGGCTTGACCCATTGCAGTTCTTTCTTTTATATTTTCACGCTCCAACTGTGCGAAAGCTGATAGGATACCAATAATAGCACATCCAAAGGCTGTGGAAGTATCAAAGGATTCTTGCATAGAAACGAAGTCGCAACCATTATCAAGAAATATATCTTCAAGCATAATCAAAGTGCTTTTTTGAGAACGTGATAAACGGTCGAGTTTACGTAGTTAAATAATTTGACAAAGTAAAAAAACGTGTTATGCTTTTTTGATTGGAGGTAGAAAATTATGTCTGACGAAGCAAAAGAAAGAAAAAAGAAAATTAGAAAGTTACAACAGAATCTATCTGCAATTAGAAAAATTGCAGGTTGGACTGCTAAAGTTTTAGGTCATAAAATCAGTGTGACGAAGCAAACAATAAGCAATCTTGAGAATCAGAAAACATGGATGAATTTTACTCAGTACATTGCTATTAGCTCCATCATCGGAGCTATAATTGGAAGCTCTACTACTTGGTCGAAAAAATTATTAAAATAGGAGGATTCCGCATGGCAGGAGCAACTCATCCATTTTTTGGAAATCAATATACAGACGGTGGCTACTCGATAGGCTCTTTTAAATTTCCTAAAGGGTTAACAAGAGAGACGGACAAACAAATTATAGAAAATGTAGTACCAGATAAAGTGCCGATAAAATCAAGCACTATTCCATCGGTTCGAGAGAAATCTTTACTAAAAACTAGAGTTAAAGCTGGCTTGAATGACCAATGGGTAATACCAGTATTAATCGTTGCATCAATTGTGACTGTTGGTGGATATTTAACATATAGGCATTTCAAGAAGAAAAGCATTGTCGACATTCCTAATGTTGGAGTATGCGAAAGTTGCGGCAAGTCGCTAATAGGTGCAAAATTTGTACCAAATGATGATGAGTCGTATATCATCTGCAAAAAATGTGATCAGAAAAATTATGCATATTATCTTGAAAAAGAAGATCTAACATCTCCATCCACTGATGTAGGTGTTAATCAATAATTTGATAATAGGAGGAAAAGATTATGACATCTTACGGTTGTGGACATAGATTATATCGAGGACGGAAACTGGAAATGTTCCTCATGTGGTAGAGTTATTGCATTTGATGAACCAGATGAAGATGATTCAGATGAATCTCTAAGCGTATGGGATGTAGCGGATATTTATCTGTCACAGGAAAAATGTATGTAGGTTCAGCTGCCAGCAATTATAATATGCTGTTACAGCGGTGGAGCAGTTATGTTGCAAACAGACATGGTGGGAATAAAGAATTAGTGGAATTGGTAGTCAAAGAAGGTTTTGATTATGTGAAAAAACATTAAAAAGCAGAATGTTTGGCTACAACAGTAATTGATAACACGAGGAGCGATATATGGATAAGTTTGCAAAGCTAACGGAATACATATCTATGAAAGTACTATTGCCACACTAAACACCACACAAAGCAGATTCGCTGAAGATGGGTATCACTTTTATGATTTTATACGAGATGGAATTTTACATACACTCGAAATCAATTACGCTGTGAATTTTGAGCACCTGTTTACTATGAAGAGAAATGGCAAGACGGAATATATCTATGCGGGGGAAAAATTTAGAGAGATTGTGCTTGAGAGGTACAAGCGATAGGCTTAGTACATTCTGATTCATGGTTAGAAGAGTTGCCAACTATTCGAAAATTCTGAATAGTTCAAACCGTGGGCATGCGTCAAGTAGCCAGAGAAACGAATTGTTATAGTTTGCGAATGATTAGGGGAATAATATGGACGAAAATGTAAACGAAAGCATGATATACAATATAATGACATGGAACACACAATTATTTGAGCAAGGAAATAAACTATTTTCCAAAGGCAAAAGCATAAAAGCCATTGATAAAGACCGTTATGATAAGATTTTTATAGCTATTGCTAAACATTTAGAAAGTAGTAGGAGTATTGCCGTCTTGCAAGAGATACCATATGTTTCAAATGTTGGTTGGAAAGAGCATAAGATTTTCACAGCCTTTAAAGATGAATTTTCTGAGAAAGACTATGATGTTTTTTATAACATTTATTCAAAAAAACAACTCAAAATGACTGTGGTAATTGCAAAAAAAGAGATCACAGAAAAAGAGGTTGACAAAATAAATACAGGTAATTGTTTTGTAGGGTGTACGCTTAAAGAAACTGGTTTGAGAATATTAGCGATTCATTCTCATAAGGCCAAGGAATTAGATGAATGGTTGGCAAAAGAAAAAAATTATTATCCTCAAATGATATTAGGAGATTTTAATGCAGGAAATTATAAGAAGAAAAATAAGGATTTTGGAATTGCTGAAAATAGGAAGAATTACCTAATGGTTTGTGAGGGATACATTGATTTGTTTCAAGGATTTTATACGACAAGGTATAAAACACACATAGACCATGTTTTGATTGAAAATAGCAATGAATTTCACGATAAATACAGTATCAAGGACATTGTTGTAGGTTATGACAAAAATTTATCCGATCACTACCCATTGTCTTTTAAACTTGAATATAATGAAAACTGCAATGACAAACAGTGAGTACTTAAATTGTGCAATGCTGGAGTGTTCCAGTTTGCATATAGTAACAATATATAAAGAAGAGCTAGAAGATGTATTACAAAACGCTCCTGATTGGTGATCGAGGATGGCTAGTGCAAGCATTAGTAGCGGACTGACAATCAGAACGGCAAACACAGTTAGAAAGATAGTTCAGATGTAATAGAAGAATACCATGCGAAAAAAGAGAGATGAAATTACAATCTGCAGATGATTATTGCAGTTGTTTTTAAAGTAAACTCTGAAAGAGCAGTTCAGTTCCGCAAATGGGTTAATCAAATTAAATTATTTCTGGCGGATTATGACCAGTATATCCAGGAACTTAAAGAACAAATAAAGTAGGAGGAAGAATGGCGAATTTAGAAGAAATATAAAATGTGGAGGAATTTAGAATATGCGTGAAATAAAGTGTCCGAATTGTGGCAAAGAATTTACAATTAATGAAGCAAGTTATGCAGATATTTTAAATCAGGTACGTACTAAAGAGTTTAATGGTGAAATTCATGAGAAATTGGAGCAGATTAAGGAACAATATAAAAGTGAATTGGCATTAGTTGAGGAAAAGGCGAACAATTCTTTAGATAAGAAAGTTGCTGAAAAGGAGAGGGAACTTACTGAATTAAACAGTGTAGTTGCTAATTTTAATAATGAAAAAGAAATTATTAAAAGAGAAATAGAAAAGACTATGTCTGATAAAATTGTTGAGCGTGAAAAAAAGCTAGCTGAGCTGAATATAAAAATACAATCGCTTGAAAATAACAAAAAAATTGAAATCATGGAAGTAAGTACGTTAAAAGAAAAAGAAATCATTGAATTAAAATCGAAAATCCAACTACAAGAAAAAGAAATTGAATTGGAGAAAAATTCGATGAAAGAAAAATATGAGCTTGAAATAAGAAAAAAGGATGAGACAATCGCATTTTATAAAGATTTTAAAGCGAAACAATCAACGAAAAGGGTTGGTGAAAGTCTTGAACAACATTGTGAGATAGAGTTTAATCGCCTAAGGATGAGTGCATTCAGGAATGCTGAATTTGGCAAAGATAATGATGCAAAGTCTGGTAGTAAAGGCGATTATATTTATCGAGAATGTGATGAAATGGGTACGGAAATCATTTCTATTATGTTTGAGATGAAAAATGAAGGAGATGAAACCGCAACCAAGAAGAAAAATGAACATTTCTTTAAAGAATTGGATAAAGATAGGAATGAAAAGAAATGTGAATATGCAATTTTGGTAACAATGCTTGAAGCAGACAATGAGTTTTATAATAATGGGATTGTGGATGTTTCTTACGAATATGAAAAGATGTATGTTATTAGACCACAATTTTTTATTCCTATTATTACACTTTTACGAAATGCGGCACTTAATTCTTTGCAATACAAACAAGAGATTGCGTTGATGCGGGAACAAAATATAGATATTACAAATTTTGAAGAAGATTTGAACTTGTTTAAAACAGCGTTTGCAAAGAATTATGATTTGGCGAGTCGGAAGTTTAAGACAGCGATTGATGAAATTGACAAGACAATTATGCATTTGCAAAAGACAAAAGATGCGTTGTTATCATCGGAAAATAATTTGCGTTTGGCGAATAATAAGGCCGATGATTTGACGGTTAAAAAGTTGGTTAAGAATAATCCGACTATGAAGGATAAATTTGATGATTTAATATAAAGTTATCTTCAGTAAAATGG
>JGI994J12354_10005485_pt1 | contig 10898 bp, 10 predicted proteins | sample IntmicLarv3ML3BL_FD_12354 | JGI IMG/M metagenome (IMG submission 12354)
AAGGAATGCTGCAACGAGCCTTGCGAGCCGACTCCGGGCGACAGCGCGCGAAATGAACAAGCCGCATGCAATGGTTTTTAATTGTGTTTAGTATTATACCGCCTACACCGTGGATTACGCACATGCGCGGGGGCTGGCGGTTGTTAATCTGGCGCTTTTGTGTAAGGCGGCCGCGGTTACCTAATTTTCAGCATCCTCGCCTCGCCCTCCACAAACACGGCATACTCGTTCAGCCCGCATTCCCTTGCCGTTTTTGCGGCTTGTGCAAAGCCTGCGGCCATCCTTTCCGGGGCGTGGGCGTCCGAGCCAAAGGTAATCAGCCGCCCGCCAAGCTGCGCGTATCGGGCCAAAATGCTGGCGGGGGGCAGGGTTTCTTCGTGGGTGGCCAGCGCCGAGGTATTGATCTCCAGCGCGCGATCCAAGCCGATGATGCGGGTGAGGATACGATCCAGCAGCAGGGGAAACTCGGCATCGTGCAGCACCGGGTCGGGCATTTTTGTGTATTTCCAAACATAGCCGATATGCCCCACGGCATGGAAATTCAGTCCGCTTTCCACCGATGCAAGCACGGACAAAAGGTAAGCGGCGTAAGCAGCTTTGCGGGTTCGGCCCTCAAAATATTGCGGGTCGTAGGGGTCGAGACCGTCCACCTCATGGATGGAAAGTAGACAAAAATCCAGCTTGCGCGCGGCATCCAGCGCGGCCAGATAGGCTTGAATTTGTTGGTGATGCGAGGCAAGATACCCAAGCTCCACACCGTAGCCCACGCGGATGGGGGCAGGGGTTTGAGTTGAGGCGACAGCGTTTTGTAACGCGGGGTCGGGCCGGGCCGATGGGTTTTGCGGCGCGTCTGCGGGCAACGGTGAGGTGTGGGGCGTTTGCGCTTGCGCCGATTGCGGTTGCACCGTGGACTGCGATTGGCACAAGTCCACGCCCGGTGTTTGACTCTGCCTTTGGACCGCCAGTGCGTCACAGGCCGCTTGCAGCCTCTCGACTTGGGCCAGCAGCTCGACGGGCTGGGGCGGCTGGTTGAAAATGGGATTGTGGTGGCCGATATCCACATGATCTGTCAGCGTGATGTGCGTCAGCCCCATATCCGCCGCGCGCCAGGCGTAGTCGGCCGCCGGGGTTTGGCTATCCGGCGAGAGGTTGGTGTGAAGATGCTGGTCGGCCCTAATCATGACGCGTCGCCTCCTTGGTCGGGCACGGCGGAGGAGGATGGACGCGCGGCGGCGGGCGAGGACTTTCCGACGGTGGCAGTTGGTTGTTCCGGCGTTGGCGGGCGAACACTGCTCGCCCCTACGGGAGCGGCGGTTTTTCCGGTAGCGGAGGCGAGGCTTCCAACAGCGGTGTTTTCCCCAGCAGCAGAGGCTGATGCCCCATCGCTGCCCGTGCTTCTCCCGGCATCGGCGGCCTCCCTTCGGCGCACATCGCCGAGCTTGAAGGAGGTGCCATCCGGCCGCGCGACGGTAAGTGCATCCAAACCGCCCTGCATATTGGCGCGGAATTGCGCCAAAAAGGCCTGCCGCAGTTCGTCGCGGCGGGCCAGCTCTTTTGGGGTAAGCTCCCGAATCTTGGCCGTGCGGGCCAACGCGTTGATCTCTTGCAAAAGCTCCATGGGTGGTGAAATCTCCTATGTTATGTTGGCTTCCCCGGTGTCACTTTGGGGCTGCCAAAATCGTTTTGGGGATGGCCGCAGATGCCGCGCCGTACGCGATATCGACAAGGGCTTGTCCCCTTTCTTCACACGTGGAACACCGGGAGGAGGCAAGCCCCGGTGAAGCACCCCTAGTCAGGCCCTAAAAACCCGGGGGCCCCCAACGATACTTGGGCATTTCTTCCATTTTATGCAAATTTAACCGATGCAGCCGGTCAATCTTCTCACGTACCGCCGCGTCCTCACAGACACCCTCGCGGATGTATGCATCCAAAACCGCGTAGGTGAACCCAAGATTTTGCTCGTCGCTGAGGCCCGAAAGCCCGTCTTCCGGCACCTTTTCAATGAAGTCCTCCGGCAGACCCAGCGCCCGGCCCACCGCCTTAACCTCAGTGACCGTCAAATCGGAAAGAGGGCTAAAATCCCCTGCCGCGTCGCCGAATTTGGTGGAATAGCCCACCCAATCCTCGCTGAGATTGCAGGTGTTGGCCACCCGGCCATCCACCGTCGCCGACACCGCATACAGCACCGCCATGCGCACACGCGCCGGGGTGTTGATAACGGCCTGTCGGCTTGGCTCCACACCAGCCGCCCGGAGGGCGGACAAAAGCGCGTCCACGCTCTCGCCGATGTTGACCGTTACCCCGCGAATGCCAAGGTGCGCCACCAGCGCTTGGGAAACCGCGAAATCATGTTGCTGGCCTTGGGGCATCAGCACGCCAACCACGCGGTCTGCGCCCAACGCCTCGGCACACAGCGCGGCTACCACGGAGCTGTCCTTGCCGCCGCTAATGCCAACCACCGCAGCGCAGGCCGGGCCACTTTTATCAAAATAGGCTTGAATCCAAGCCACAATTTCATCCTTCACCTTGTGGGGGGCAAACATAGTGGCTCCCTTCATGAATGACTTGCGCCTGCCCGTGCGGCAAGCCGCGCCGCGCTTACGCTCCGCCAAACAACTGCTTACACTTCAGCGTTAAATCACTGCCTACATCTCTGCGTTAAACAAATTGCCCAGCGTATACACCACATCTTGGGTGTCGGCGTTGATGCACGCCGCCTCGCAGATGCGGGACAGGGCTTGCAGCTCGGATACATTGGCCTCGTATCCGATGGTGTGCACGGGAATGCCCAGCGTGCGCAACACGGGCTCCAAATTGGAAAGCCGGTTGCCCCGGTTGGTTTCGCCGTCCGTCAGCACAAAAAGCATCAGCTTGGCGTTGGGGTTTTGGGCTTTTTCTTCCAACAGCATGCCGATGGCCACCGCAACAGCGTCGTACATGGCCGTGCCGCCGCCACAGTTAAGGCTTTGCACCGTGCCCGTAAACAGGGCTCGTTGGTTAATATCAAAGGGCGCGATGGGAAGGTTGATGTTGACGTCGTCCGAAAAACTCACCAGTCCAATGGAATTGTTGCTGCCGATAAATTTGGAACCCTTCACCAGCGATTCCTTGAGCTTGCTCAGCCGCGTGCCCTGCATGCTGCCCGAAATATCCGCGATAAACACCGCGGAAACATCCACCCCAGCGTTTTTCTTTTCCTTCCAAATTCGCTGCGCCTGCACCACGGTTTCGCCGTCCGGCGCGAGGTCGCAAGTGTATTCCTCCAAATTGTTAAAGCCCATCTGACTGCCGCGGCGTTGGGCAGCATCCGTCTTGCAAAAGGCGATGAATTGCTGCAGAATTTCTTTCTTTTCGGCGGAAAGCTCCCCGATTTCGTACACCGGACTATCGTGCCGCACGCCAAAGGGCGTAAAGATGTAGTCGGCGCGTAGGTCGGGCAAGTTGGCGTAGGATTGATACTCCAAAATAAACCCGTTGAGCGTGCCGGATTTGGCCGATTCACGCATTTGCAGCGTCGTATACGCCACAAAGGGCACGTTGGCCGAGAATTTTTCAAACTCGCCCACCGCCGCGTCGCCCAGCGGGTTGGATGCGTCGAAGGCATACAGCGTGGAAACCAGATAATTCAACCCCGCCGAGCTGGCAAACGGGTTGGTGTAGCCCATGGCAATTTCGTTGGCGATGACGGCTTGGTTGACGCTTTGCAGGGTAATGGCACCGTATTTGTCCAGCAACTCTTGGTTGGCTTTTTTGGAAAACAACACGCCCGCCACGTTGCCGATTAACCGTTTTTCAGCCAGCGCAACGGAGACGCCGCGGGCCTCAAGCATGCCGCCCCACAACTCGTTGGATGGCGAAAAGGCGTCGGGCCGATATTTGCCAGAAGCGATGTAATCCATGCCCACGCCCGAGCTGATGCCCCGGAGCATCACCGAAACCCGTTTGCCGCCGACCGTGGCCCCCGAGGCGTTGAACTCCTTGGCCATCTCGACCAACCACCCGTCGGTACCGGAACCGGCCTTTTCGGTGGAGGAGAAAATTTCGACGTAATCCGCCGTGCTGTTGGTGACCTGCGCGGGGTATTTTTCAATATCCGGCAAGGCGTCGCTGATGTCGTCCTGGTTTAAATCGGCATAGCCGCGCACAGGCTGGGGCGTGTTGACCGTGATTTTCCGGTTGAGGGCCTCCAGCCGTTTTACCGCGTTCTCGTGGGTCAGCTCGCCGACGGGCATCATGCGGGAGCCCACCCAAAACAGCAGCGCGCCCACCGCCAGTATGGCGACGACCCCGCCTACCGGAAACTTTTTCTTTTTTGGTGGCGCCGGGGGTGCCGGGGGCACGTTGTGCGCCGGAATGTGCTCGTTGACCAAGCTGCCGCAATACTCGCAAAGCCGCGCCGCAGTATCCGCGCCGCAATTTCCGCATTTCATGATTCTTTCCTCCTTGCCGCGTGCTGGGTTGCGTACATCAGGTAATAAACGTCCTTAGCGTTGTGCTTAGCATAAAGTTGACCTCTTGAATGATCATGCCCACGCGGCTTTTGTTCATCATGACGCCAAACTCCTGCACGGGCAGCACGGATTGAACCACCGGCAACACGCAGAACACCGCCATCACGGTCATCAGCCCAAAGAGCACGCCGCACAACCCGCCCAAGAGGGAATCGTGCTTTTTTAGCACCGGCAGGGGGCGCAGGGCGTTGTACATGGCCAGCCCAACTTGCAACACCACCACGCAGGATACAAATAAAATGATAAAACTGCCCACACCCAACACATTTTCGGTGAGGGTGGCGTCCACATATTCGGCCAGCGAGGTAATGCCCAGGCCGCTTTTTCGTTGATCGACGGCGTTGCGCACCACGGCCTGCTGCACCGGCACCGGCAGGGTGGTGGCGGCCAGAATGCGAACCAGCTCGTCGCGGCGGAAGCTGTCCACCGGGCTTTGCGCAATGCCTGTACCCGCGCTCGCCAGCAGCTGATCCCCCTCGGTGTAGTAGTTGATGGCCTCGTAAAGTTCGGTTTTGCGATAAGCTTGGCGCACCATCGGCCCGGTAAAAATGGCGGCAAACACAAAGGCCACGACAAAAATACACACCGTCGCCATGCTGCGCAAAAAGCCCCGGTACACACCGATAACCACAAAAAGCGCCAAAAGCAAAATCGCCGCCAGATCAATGATGTTCATACTGCCTCCATGCGCGGGATTTGTCTTTGTATCCTAGCCGACCGAGACCAAATACACCGCGTCGCCTGCGGTAAGCACGGCCTGTTTACTGCCGGGAATCAGCTGCATACCGGTGATTTCAAACTCAAACCGCCGGGCGCGAACCTGCCGCCCGTTGTAGCGATACGTGTAGAGGGTGCGACCGGCATAGACCCAAAAGCTTTGGTCGCCCGCCGCGCCGAAATGGCTGTCCGCAGGCAGGGTAATGGGGTTGCTTTGGGCTTTGTGGGAGTAAATCCACAAATTTTGCAGGGGGCGCTCCGGCTCGCCCTGCGCCTGTACGGGTGCTAGCAGCACATAGGGCGACTGGGGATCCGTACCACCGATGCCCACCGGCTTCCAGCCCTGAATGGAACGCGAGCCCGTGGTTGTGCCCTGCTGGGGTTGCAGCTCGCCCGCATAATTATAAAGGAAGATGTGGCTGGTGCCCACCACTAAAATATTATCCAGCATGGGCAGTACGCGCACGGCCACCTCGCCGTACAGCGTGATGCTGGCCAGAAGCGACCGCGCCTTGCCATACACCAGCAGCTGATTGGTTGGCGTTTGGTTTGCGCTATCCAAAATCGTCACCCACATGCTGACGGGGTTGCCGTAAAATCCAAAATCCGAAACAGTTTTTTTACCAAAATCATAATCGTCCACCGGCACGCCTGAGGGGGTGTGCTGGGTAATGCGCGTCACGCCGTCGGCGGTTTTGGTCAGCACGCCAAAAATTTGCTGGCCCATGCGCACGGCGTAAATTCGGCTGTCCGTGGCGGTGTAGGTGTGGGTGTAAACCTCATTGCCTTGCGTGTTGAAAAAGCTGACGTGCTCCGGGTTCCAGCTGGCGGCGAAGCGACTGTTGGAAAGCAGCTTGGAGGCGGGCGTTGTGGTGGCAAAATCCGTCTCGCGGGCCTTAGCGTCGTGAAAAACCAACAGGTCGTTGCGCAGTTGAAGCACCCCGCGGTTAAACGTTACCGTGGTGTCGCGCGGGGAAACATTCAGCGCCACGGTACGGGGTGCCGCCCGACTAACCGTGACGATCGTTATCACCAGCGAGACAATCACGACACAGGCTGCCGCCATGATAATCCACGGACGGTAGCTGCCGCCATGCAACCGCTTGCGCATGATGATCTCTCCTTTTATCCTGATGCCGATGTGTTGGGCACTGCTATCCGCCTTTGCGTATCCTTGCGGCCGTAAGCCACGCGTCACACGTGGGGAATCCCCACGCACAAGCGCCGCGCACCGGATGATATCCACGTCCGAACGCCCCGGATACTTGATGCTCTCGCCTTGATACCGAATGAGCCGCATACACCGCTTCTTCGCCATCGTTACAGTTTACCAAAAATTGCGTTACGCCGTCAAGCATAGCCGTACCCGGCAGCGGACACAATAGCCCCATCTTCCCAAAAAGACAGCCGCCGCCACGCAATTGGCAGCAATTGTCCTTCGTGGAAGATGTGATACCAATCTTTTTGTGCGCGTTCCACCAGGCACCGGCGCGTGCAAACACGCCCCAACAAGAAGGCTGGTATCAACCCGCACCCCGCGATACCAAACACCGATGTGTTTGGTATAACCAGAAACGGAAAGGAGGGCACAACCCCATGACCATCAAAGGAAACCAACGCATATCCTGCTCGGTTGAAAATTGCAGCCACAACGCCCAAGGCCAAGGCTGCTGTATGCTCGACAGCATCAATGTCTGCAACGGCAGCCAAAAAGTACGCGCCGCCAAGGACAGCATGTGCGCCAGCTTCTGTCCGCATAGCGGGATCTAATGTACAGCGTCCGTAGGGGTGAACACTGTTGTTCGCCCGCCGAATGGATGTCAACGCCCACGCTGTCAAAATCGGCAGTTGCCCACCCGGCAAAACGTCATCCGCCCCGTAGGGGGTGAACAGGGTGTGCAACGTCCGTAGGGGCGAACATTGTTCGCCCGCCTTGGAGGTGAATACCGATGGGCCACACCGCACACTGCTACCCTAACCGCCCCATTGGTTCTTCGTGCCAACCAAAGGAAACACCCGGGGTGTAGCAGTCAGCCTGCTTGCACGAATCCGTGTGCTTTGATTGCGCCCTGTTGCTCTTGCAACAACTCAAAATCAAATCCGCGCACATCAAAGCAGGTTGGGGAAAAACAAACCGGATGCAAGGATTTCCATCCGTGTTTGGGTTGAATATTGATCCCGAAGGATTTTCGGAATTCGCCGCCGCCGAAGCACAATGCTTGGTCGGCGGCTTGCTTTGCGGGAACTGACGCGCCTCGGCGGGCAGTCCTGCATTTTCTGCATTTTTGTTGGTGCGCGATGCTGCCGGCCCGCGCTGCGGGCGCATTTTTATGGCATGAGTTCGTTGGCACATCAATATCACGGCCGGTTCAATGCGCCTTTCTGGCGCACGTTTGCGCATAACACACAGCCGCCCCAAAAAAGAGACGGCTGCGAAAAAATATTGTTTTGTTCGCCGTATTACGGTGTTGACTTAACGACCATTGGTTAGAATGACTTTTCGCATACGGCTAAGGCGCCAAATGAAATATAATCTTGGATATCCTTTTGATAATTAGGGTGCTTTTAATTCGCCTGGTTCTGGATGGCATTTGATTTTTGACAAGCGACAGAATTGCGTCTTCTTTTCACTCATCGTTTTGGGCGTGTTATCGGCAATTAGAGCAACGCTCACTCGCTTATCCTTCCCCCGGTTCCCTCTGTATACATATAGGATTCCAAGTATTCATTCTTATCGGTATCCCAATATAACTTGAAATGTGTCCACGTGCGTCCGTCGCCGCCGAACTCACCGGGCCTGGTATAAACAACCTTAAAATCATTACCTTCGTTTGATATATAACAAAATTTCTCGAAAATAATATGCGGTTTTCCCTTTTTTATCGACCAAATGTATGATTTAGGAGAAGGCAGATTCCCTGTGTCAAATGTTATGGCAAAATCTCGGCCATTTTCATGTTCAATGACAATGGGTAGAATAACGGCGTAATCGTCAACATCAGCAACAAACATATACGCAGTAACGGTGATATACCAAAGAGATTTAGCTGCTTTTCCATCAGCTTTTTCGTGTTCCGTAATAACAAACGCTTCAAGCGTACTTTCAGCGTCGAAATCATCGCATATAAAATCTAAGACTCGTTCATTGTTTTTTTCTAAAAACAGTGCTTTCAAATCATTCTGATCTACAATAACAGTTTGGACAGTTCCAAAAGCACAGCTCGCCAACAATGCATTGAGTGCTAAACCCGCTAAAAAGATTAATGCCAGCTTTATGTCTGTTTTCATTGCCGCGCATCCTTCCATTTCTACTTTTTACTATCAGGCCTTACTGGAACATTGGGCGGCATATTATCATAAATTGGAATTTTAAATACCAAAGGACAATCTTTTAATGTGCCTAACCCCATCTGCTGGCAAATGCCAATTCCTTTCAATGCAGCACTTCTCACATCAGTAGCATATTGCTATCCAACACGTTGTTTTGTCTCGTACAATGTATAGTTCCAATCAAAAGAATATAATGTTTCTTGTCCGTTGGCAATCTTACCTTCTTTGATTCGTGAAACTGAATCTTTAACGCAGCGCTCTGCAGTAAACCATTCACATCTATATGCTTCTTCCAAAGAATTATCATTTCCCGCTTCCTTTTTGTTATAAACAGATAATGGGCAAACCATTGTGTCAACGCGGGCAGTCCTGCTTTGTCTGCTTTTTTGTTGATGCGCGACGCTGCCGGCCCGCGCTGCGGGCACATTGTTATGGGCAAACCATCGTGTCAACGCGGGCAGTCCTGCTTTGTCTACATTTTTGTTGGTGCGCGATATTGCCGGCCCGCGCTGCGGGCTTGCGAACATTTTTTCGGCCATACCACCGCCGCAGCCTCCACCCGCATGGGGATATGCGGGCAACCCTCTTCCAGATACTCCTCCCCATGGAACGCAAACCCATACCGGGCATAAAAGGCGGCCTTGTCCTTTTGCGCGTGCACAACAAAATACGCCCGCCCGGCGTCTAAACAAACCCGCATCATCAGTTTCATCAGCAAATCACCGCACCCCTGAGCCCGGTGGCTTGCCAACACCGCCACCCGCCCCAGCCGCGCACCGTTTTCGGGCAGGGGCAGCATGCGCGCGGTGCCGATGGGTCGAGCGCCCTCATACAGCACCACATGCCGTGCCACAACGTCCCATTCGTCCACGTCCTGCTCAGCTGAAAACCCTTGTTCCTCAACAAAAACCCGACGTCGCACCCAAAGGGCGTGAGTCAGGTCACCGGTGCCGTCAATCCAGGTGGTATGCAACATAGAAATGTCCTTAATGCACTCAGTTGCCACGACTGATGTGATACGTCTCAAAAGGCGTGCGCCACAGAACAACCGCCAGTTTGGTTTGCATTGCTTGGCTATTATACCATAAACCACAATAGCACGGCCATTGCCGCAGGGTTGTTTATGGCGAAACTTGCTGCGGCTCATTCCGCATGACTTCGCGGCCCGTACCGCGCGCTGTGGCCAAAATCCTCCCCGCCTTGTTCGCTTGGCTTAATTGCCGCAGCAATATCTATGCTATAATATCCGCAGCAACTCCCTTTCCTTCATCCTTGGGCCCAAAGGGCCGAATTCTTTTCGTTATCTCGCTGAACACTCCCCCTATCCCGGTTTTTGGAGGCCCCCTTTGAACATTTCCACCACCCTATGCCAAGAATTTCACCTCACCGCCTCGCAGGTTGACAACACCCTCAAGCTCATTGACGAAGGCAACACCATTCCCTTTATTGCGCGGTATCGCAAGGAGCTGACCGACTCGCTGGACGATCAAGTCCTGCGCGAGCTGGCCGATCGGCTGGAGTACCTGCGCAATTTGGAAAAACGCCGCGCCGAGGTGCGCGCCTCCATTGACGAGCAGGAGTTGATGACGCCCGAACTCGCAGCGGCGTTGGAAAAAGCCGCGATTTTATCCGAAATTGAGGACATTTACCGCCCCTTCCGGCCCAAGCGCAAGACCCGCGCCTCGGCGGCCCGCGCGCGTGGCTTGGAGCCCCTGGCGCTGGCGATTTTGGCCCAGCCGCCCCAATGCGAAGATCCCTTGGTTCAGGCTGGGGCCTTTATCAACGAAGAGCTTGGCGTGCCCGCCGCCGAGGACGCGCTGGCCGGGGCGCGGGATATTATCGCGGAAATTGCCGCAGACGACGCCGGAATTCGCAAGCATCTGCGCGGGTTGTTTTTGGCGCAGGGCACGGTTTCCAGCAAGCAGGCCAAGAATGAGGACAGCGTATACGCGGGCTATTACGACTTCCAATCCCCCGTTGCGCGGCTACCCGGACACCGCGTGCTGGCCCTCAATCGGGGCGAGCGCGAGGGCTTTTTAAAAGTGTCGGTAGCGCTGGATGAAACGCAGGCCTTGGCGGCCGTGCACGCGCCGCTGCTGAAAAAGGGATCGCCCTGCACCCAAACGGTACAGACCGCGCTGGAGGACAGCTGGAGCCGGTTGATTGCACCCTCGCTGGAAAATGAAATTCGCAACGAGCTGACCGCCGAAGCCGCCGAGGCCGCCATTCGTGTTTTTGGCCAGAATCTGCGACCCCTGCTGATGCAGCCGCCCATCGGCGGGCACGTGGTGATGGCCATCGACCCCGGCTTTCGCACCGGCTGCAAGGTGGCGGTGGTGG
>JGI994J12354_10005486_pt1 | contig 10894 bp, 6 predicted proteins | sample IntmicLarv3ML3BL_FD_12354 | JGI IMG/M metagenome (IMG submission 12354)
AATAGCATGAATTGTGTAGAAAAGTGTGCCTTCCCCCCATTTTTGAACTAAAGGCACTTGTTAATAAAATACTTATAAACGAAAAAAGGGGTGCTTAGCACCCCTTTCCTCTGAAGAAAGATTTCGTTAACATATATTACTTTGCTGCACATTCGGTGCATGTATATAATAATACTTACAAAAAAGACAAAAAACACCCAAAAGGGTGTTTTTGCATATGTTGCAAATAAAGTTTATATATTTCTATACTACTTGCATATCGCTTGCTATACGTACAGCATCTGCACTGTTTAAAGCACCTATTTTGTTGTAGACATTCTTTAGCATACTTTTAACAGTATGTGGAGACACATACATGCTTTCTGCAATTTCGTTGCGGGTTAGGCCTTGGCTCATATTTCGCAGAAGCTCTATCTCTCTAGTGGTTAGGTTGTGCTCAGGTAGGGTAGGGTTTTCTAATTTATTAAAATGAGAGACAATGTGCAAACGGCGTTTAGCGTAAGTGGTAGCCTTAGCATAAATTGTATTAAGCCATTCTGCAGGGATGTTTTCAGGCAGATTTTCGCGAAAGTGATTTAAAGCGGGACGGGCTTTATGCCCAAATTCTATAAAGGGTGTTATAATTTTGTTTTCAACAGATAATTTATATGCAGTTAGTAATGAATCGGCAGATTGTTTCTTGTCTTCAACGCTATATAAAATAATGGTGCGGTAAAGCATTAAGTAGATAAGCGGAATTACTGCGTTCTTTTTCTTAAATATTCTTTCAGTTTTTGTTGTAAGAGCCAACGCTTTTGCATAATCCTCATCTTCTATTAAACAGCGTATTTGAAGTAGGTAATCTTTTTCTATGCTTGTAGGAGGAGAGTTATCGTTTTCATCATAATTGTTCCATGCAAATGTTTTTCTTGCATCACCCATCTCACTGTAAAACCAGCTTAGTGCTATATCTATACCTTTTTGCGAACGGATATCAGTGTTTTTTGCTTTTTTCTCTAGACGTGCCAAAAGAGTTTCTGTATCTTTTACTGCGCCTGTTAAAACAGAAATACGCAGTAATAAAAATAAAGAATTATTTGCAATGTCAATCTGATTTTTTTCATCTGCCATATATAAGGCGTTATAAGCATGTATTTGTGCCGCCTTAAAGTTACCGCGTAAAAAATGTTTTTCAGCAACAGCAAGTTGCTCTAAGCCGTAGCCTGCATTGTGCAATATTTTAGATATGTGTGGCATTCCCACCAAAAGGCTTTCGGCGGTTTTATCGAGCTCATCTTTCCCTGAGTTAGAGATATTTAAGGCATTGTTATATTCCAGTAGGCGTAGCTTTTCTTTCCAGTGGCTACTACCGTTCGGAAGTAGTATACTTGCTTGCTGAAATATTTTAATATAATCAAGGCTACCGGTACCTAAAGCAATAAGACCTTCGCCTACAAGTGCTTCTCCGCGCAATTTTTGGTTTTCAAGAGTATCTTCTTTTGTATCTAATTGTTTTTGTACTAGTTTTATTTGAGATTTTGCTTTTTCAAATTCTAAGTTGTTATACAATAACATTGCATATACTATGCTGCACATTATATGCATTTTCATAAATTCTTCAGAAAAAGTCTCAATATAGTTTATAAGCATTTGTGCGTCCGTGCGAGGAAGGCGAATACCACCGAAGCTTTGGATTACATCAGCAATTCTGTTTTTATTACCAATAATATCATAATAATAAATGGCATCTATAAAAAAACCGTTTTGTTTGCTCCAATCTCCCGCTTTTAGAAGAATATCTTTTTTTTGCGTATCATTTACAAGGTGTTCTTTTTCTCTCAAAAAGTCCAGAAAAATTTGGTGAAAATAGTACGTTTGTGCGTGTACATCGTAAGAGACAAAAATATTGTTTTGTAAAAGTACTGGAATATCTTTTTTAATATTTGCCCCTACAGACATAAGAAGATCCTTCGGGAAAGAGTTTAGCATGGAAGTAAGAATAAAGAAAAGGCGTTCTTCGCGTGAGTAAGATGAAAAAATTTCATTTTCAATTAGTGAAAAAATGAGAGAGCGAGAGTAAAGCAGGCAGCTGTGTACGTCTGTATATCCGTTTGCCACCTGTAAGCTAACTAAATTTATTGCCAGTGGCCACCCAGCCGTTTGCGAGTATATGTTTTCAAATTCATCATTATTTAGTTGGATACCCTTTTCGGCAAAAAACTGATGTATTTCTTCTTTTGTAAAGCGTAAGTTTTCTAAAGTTATTGTGAAAGGTTTTTCAAATGCAAAATTTATTTCGGGGTTTCTTGTGATAAAGATAAAGCTTATATTTTCAAGCTTTGCAGCAAGTAGATATTCAAAAAATTTAATGACAGAGGACTCATCAATAATATGGAAATCATCAAAAATGAAAAGTATAGGACTGCTATTTTCACTTAAGCTTTCGTTTAGTGTTTGTAAAACCCTATGGAAGTCGTACAAAGAGGCAGGAAAACCCAATGTTTTAAGCTTCTCTGCTAATTTCGGGTAGTGTAAGGAAACTGTTTGCATTAAGCTTTCCCAAAAACGGGTCGGTAAATTATCAAGCAAAGTAAATTGGTGCCATACAGCAGGTTGTGTAGTGCTTTCTAAGAAGCTTGCCACAGCTTGTGTTTTACCAAACCCTGTGGGTGCAGATATAGTAACAAGAGAAGATTGAACTGCTTCTTCAAGCAATGCATTTATTCTGGGTCTGTTCATTGTGTAGGGTTTATTTGAAGAAGGCCCCGCCTTCGTAAGGTTTTTTTTCATATTATATTCTCCCGTAATACTCATCTATTAATATTGTAATAAAAATTAAAAAAACGAATTTCACAAGAGCCTTTGCAAAATCCGTTTTATCAGTACGTCTTTTAAAAAGTGCAGTGTTATAAACTAAGCTTTTATATTTTACTATATATTTTTTGTTATGCAAATTACTATTTTGTAAATTTTTTATAAATAAGCTGAAGCTAACTATTTTCTTGCCAATTATGGTATATAAATGAACTTTGTGGTAAAATAACAATGTTATTCTAAAAATGAAAGGGTTGTTTCAACTTGCCTTCATACATAACTTTTGAAAATGTTTCTAAGCTTTACCAAATGGGTGAACAAACAATAACAGCATTGAATAATATTTCCTTTGAAATTGAAGAGGGAGAATTTTGTGTTATTGTTGGCCCTAGCGGCGCAGGTAAAACAACTCTGCTTAATATTTTGGGCGGTATGGATATTCCTACATCGGGTACGGTATTGCTTGATGGAAATAAAATTAACAATTACAATGAAAAGCAACTTACAAATTACCGTAGGTTAGATGTTGGCTTTGTTTTCCAATTCTATAATCTTATTCAAAACTTAACGGCACTCGAAAATGTAGAGCTTGCGGCAGAGATATGTAAAAATTCACTTCCCGCGGCTGAGGTTATTGACCAGGTAGGGCTTTCACACAGAACAGATAATTTCCCGTCTCAGCTTTCCGGAGGGGAGCAGCAAAGAGTTTCAATAGCGCGTGCACTGGCTAAAAACCCGAAAATATTACTTTGTGATGAGCCAACAGGTGCGCTTGATTATGAAACAGGCAAAAGCATTTTGGCATTATTGCATGATACTTGTAAAAATTCAGGCAAAACGGTTTTGCTTATTACGCATAATCAGGCAATTACGCAAATGGCAGATAGAGTTATTCATGTGAAAAATGGTACGGCCACGAATGTTGTTTTAAACACAACTCCGCTTTCGCCGGAAAGGATAGAGTGGTAAAGCGTGGGTATTTTTCGAAGATTATTTATGCGAAATATAAAAACCAGCCTTAACAGGTTTTTATCTATTACAGGAATTGTTGCTATAGGCACCAGCTTTTTGGCAGGCCTTACTGCAGCCGCACCCGATATGCGCCTTAATGCAAATTTTTATTATGGGGAACAAAGCATATATGATATAAATATTAAGGGTACACTGGGACTTACAGAAGAAGATCTTGAAATTATATGCAGAGACCCACAGGTAGATTTTGCTATGCCGGCTTATGTGGTAGATAAAGTAGTGCTACTTGAAAGTGGAGAAGGTTATACTGCACGTATATACGGTACAGATTTGTCTTTGTATGGGACAGATGGGTATTTGAATGAAGTAATGCTTATTTCGGGCAGAATGCCACAAAGCCCCAATGAGTGCGTGCTTATTGTACCGGGAGATGCCTATGCCTATCAGAATGAATTTGAGATAGGAACAGAGCTTTTTGTGTCAAACAATGGTGAAGTGACGGAAGAAGTTGAAGAAGAAGCAATAGAAATTAAAGACGAAGACGATACTTTCGATTTTGATGATACCTCACTTGAATTACCTGAGACCGAAAGCACAGAAATATTGCAGCAGCAACAATTTACTGTAGTAGGTATTGCAAGAAGCTCAATGTACTATTCACTTGATGAAATGGAACCCAGTAGGGTAGGTAGCGGTTCAATAAGGCTTGCGCTTTACGTTCAGCAAGAATGTTTTGATTCAGAAGTGTATACAGATATATACGTTAAACTTGTAAGCGAAGAAAACGAAACCAATTATTTTTCAGACTTATACATAGATAATGTTGATAGTATAGTAGACATACTTACTCCTATAGGGGTAGAGCGAGCACTGTTACGCTATGAGGAAGTGCGGATAGAAATATACGATAGATTAGCAGAAGCACAGCAAACATTGGATGATGCACGAATAGAAGTGGAAGAAGAGCTTGCTGATGCACGAAGAGAGATTGCTGATGCTGAAATTGAACTTCGTGATGGCCAGGAAGAGCTCAATGAAAAAATGAACGAATATACTGAAGGATTAAACCAATATATTGATGCATGTGCACAGCTTGAAGCAGCAAAAACACAGCTTGCACTTATGGAACCATATGTAACAATGTTAAAACAATTGCAAGCAGGTGGGGCAACACTTACACCTACTGAACTTGCACAGATAGCCCAGTACGATATGGGTATGCAACAAATAAGTGCAACGGAAACAACTTTATGGAGTGTAGCGCAACAGTTAATTTCCGCAAAAGAACTGTTAGACGATGCACAAGAGGAAATAAATGAAGGGCATGAAGACCTTCATCAAGCACAAATTGATTTAGCTGAAGCAGAACAGAAAATAGAAGAAAAGCTGACAGATGCACAAACGCAAATTGACGATGCATATAAAGAAATAGACGACATGGATGAAGCAGAATGGTACTTTTTTACACTGGAAGACAATATTTCGTATAGCAGTTACAGCGGTAGCTCTAGTGATATAGAGGCTGTTGCAAGGGCATTTCCAATATTCTTTTTTTTAGTAGCAATGTTGGTTTCGCTTACCACGATGACACGTATGGTAGAAGAACAACGCACACAGATAGGCATACTTAAGTCTTTAGGATATACTGATGGAAACATTAAAGCATACTACTTAATTTACGGCGGCATTGCATCTTGCGTGGGATGTATAATTGGCATAGCCCCAGGGTTTATTATTTTCCCTAAAATAATAATGGGTGCGTATGCCATGATGTACGCCTTACCAACTTCTTTTGCGCCATTTCACTTGCTAATAGCGTCAGTTGTAGCAGGTTCAATTGTTCTTGCTATAGCCGGTACTTCTTATATTGTATGTAAAGATGCGCTAAAACACACACCGGCTGCACTACTTGTTCCGCCTGCACCACCTGCAGGTAAACGCATTTTCTTAGAGAATATATCGTTTATATGGAAAAGGCTATCCTTTACTCAAAAGGTTACTGCACGTAACTTATTCAGGTACAAAAAACGCTTGATTATGACTGTTATTGGTGTTTGCGGGTGTACGGCCTTACTGGTAACAGGGTATGGTATAAAAAACTCTCTTTCCGCAGTTGTTGACAAACAATTCGGAGAGATTAACACTTACGATTTTATGGTAGCATATTCTGAAGACAGAGCCTTTGAAACGGACGAAATAGCAGCTTCATTGCTTACTGATGAAAGACATGTACAAACCTACCTACCTATATTTTCTTCTGATGTAACGGTTGGCAGTGCAGTTTTTGAAAAAGAAGCCACGCTGCTTATGCCAGAAAATTTTGAAATATTTGCGGATACTGTGAATTTGCGAAACCGCAAAACGGGGGAAAAAATAGAGCTAAGTGAAAATTCTGTTGTAGTTACGGAAAAAGCCGCAGAGCAAATGCAAATTTCTATAGGAGACAGCATTACAATAGAAACAGATGACAAGACAGTAAGTGTTACTGTAACAGGTATTGCCGAAAATTATGTATACGACTATGTTTATATAGGCTCAGCCATTTATGAGCGAATTTTTGATGAACCACCTAAATTTTATATGATTTATATACATATAAACCCAGAGACTACTTACACTGATGAAGAACTTTCGGCGGAATTTCTTGAAGGGGAAAAAGCGGTATATGTTATGTCAGTGAATACCCTGAGAAATAGTTTTTCGCAAATGCTAACTGTTATGGACTCTATTGTGTATGTGCTTATAGTTTTTTCAGGCGCACTTGCCCTTATAGTTTTATACAACCTTACTAACATAAACATAGGCGAGCGGGAAAAAGAGCTTGGTACATTAAAGGTTTTAGGGTTTAATAATAAAGAAGTTTCATCTTATATATTTAAAGAGGTGTATATGCTTTCTTTATTAGGCTCAATTATTGGCCTTGGGCTTGGCAAAATATTACATACATTTATTATTACCACTATTGAGGTTAGCATGGTAATGTTTGGCAGAGAAGTTTTTATTTCAAGCTATGCAATAGCAATAGTAATTACAATGTTATTTACTTTTGCAGTTTCAATTGTTATGCAAAAACGCCTGCGAAGTATAGATATGGTAGAAGCTATGAAGGCCGGAGAATAATATGAATAAATTTTTATTGTATTAGTGATAAAACAAAACAATATGTAAACGAAAGAAGTGTTAATATGGAAAGCAGAACAAAAATTGTTTTTTTAGGAACAGGTACACCAAACCCTGTACCGGAACGTTCAGGGCCAGGGGTGGCAGTTGTTGTAGATGACAGAGCATATATTATTGACTGTGGTGTTGGTGTTGTACGCAGAGCGGAGCAGGCAAGGCAGCTTGGTATAGCAGCACTTGAAGCAGAAAAACTTGCACATTGCTTTTTAACACATCTTCATTCAGACCATACTATAGGCCTTGCAGACCTTATGCTTACCCCGTGGGTGCTTGAACGAAAAGAACATTTGAAGCTTGTAGGCCCACAAGGAACAAAAAATATGACAGACCACTTGGCTGCTGCGTATGTTGAAGATATACTTGCCCGCAGAGATGGGTTAGAAGAGGCTACCCCTGAAGGTTACATGATTGACTGCACGGAAATAGAAAAAGATGGTGTTGTTTTTGAAGATGATTTGGTGAAAGTAACGGCTTTTGAAGTTATTCACCCGCCTTTTAAGGCATACGGCTATAAATTTGAAACACCGGATAAAACCATTGTTATTTCAGGAGATACCACACCTTGTGAAAACTTAATTAAACACGCCAAAGGATGCGATGTTTTAGTCCATGAGGTGTATTCATCTACAGGTATATTACAGCGCACCCCAAAATGGTATAAGTACCATACAAACGTGCATACCTCTAGCATAGACCTTGGGAAAATAGCAAATGAAGTAGGTGCAAAAACGGTTATTTTTTACCACCAATTATTTATGCTTAATGTAAACGAAGCAAGCACACAAGCAGACATTGATAACAGAGAACAAGAAATGATAGACCAAGTGAAAGAGAATTTCAGCGGAGAGGTTTATTCCGCGAAAGACTTAGATATTTTTTGATGCATATTAATTTAACCCGCTGTTTTTAGCGGGTTTATTTTTTACAAGAAAAAATATATAATGAACTTAACTATTTGTGTAAAAATTTAAATGAAATACAAGGAGGTAACAAGATGGCAAAAACGAAGAAAGAAGTTAACATATCTGCTATTGAGCAAGCAACGGTGTTTTTACAGGGGGCGCAAATTACAAGAAAAATGAAAGTTGAGGTAACCGCAGGAAAAAACACAGTTTTGTTTGAAGAACTACCATATGATATTAGGGAAGAGAGCGTTACGGCAACTGCCGGAAACGAAGTGGAGATACTGTCAGTGTCTTACAAAATTAACTATATAAAGCAAGCCTCGTATTCTGAAAAATTACAGAAGCTTCAAGAGCAGGTAAAAGCAGTTGAAGATAAAATATGGCAATGTGAAGATAAACTGGAAGTGCTTGCTTTAGAGGAGCAGTTTTTACAGCAAAACCGAAGTATAGGCGGAGAAGATGGTATACAGCTTACTACGCTTAAGGAAATTGACAAATACTACAAAGCACGGCAAACAGAAATTAGAAAACAACGGTTTGACTTGCAAAAAGAAGTAGAAAAGCTACGAAGCGAAAAGGACCAATTTGAAGCAGAGCTTGGGAGTATAGGAGTTAACGATAACATTCCTACAGGGCAAGTTACAGTTGAACTGACTGCACCAAAAGCAGGCAAGGTTGATTTAAGTATTTCTTACTACACTTCAAGCGCAAGGTGGACGCCTTCTTACGAGATTAGAGTAGCGGATGAAGGCGAAAGTGCAAAGCTAATAGGTAAAGGTTTAATTTTTCAAACAACAGGTGAAGACTGGGTAGAGGTACCTGTAACCCTATCTTCCGGTACGCCTGCACTAGGTGCAAAGCAACCAGAGCTTTTACCGTGGTATTTGAACTTTGATGCACCAGCAATGCGTAGCCAATACCAAGCTTTTAATGCCGCACCGGCAATGGCAAGAAGTGCAATGATGAGCGAAGCTGTAATGGACGAAGAGATAGACTATATGGACGACCAAAAGAAAATAGTAGTGCAACAAGCACCCGTAGTACAACAAGCGCAAACAAGCATAGAGTTTGTATTGCCGCCGGTTAGTGTTCCTGTAGGAGATGAAGGATTTACCGCAGAGATACTACACCACGAATTACCTGTTGTTTTTCAGCATTACAGTGTAAGAAAGCTTGATAAAGACGTGTTTCTTTTAGCGAAAATTGAAGGCTGGGAAAAATTAGACCTTTTAGCAGGGAATGTAAGTATATTTTTAGGAAATACTTATGTGGGTAATACTTTCTTAGACCCAAGACGAATTGAAGATGAAATGGAACTCTCGCTCGGAAGAGACAGCAGTGTTATTGTTACCCGTGTACGCGGAAAAGATTTTACTGCAAAATCTCTGCTTGGTAAAACGAAAAAAGCAAGCCGACAATGGGTACTTACAGTACGCAATACAAGGCATACACCTATTGAAATTAAAGTGCTTGATCAATTGCCGGTATCAGCCAACCAAGATATTACTGTAAATGCTATTGAAACATCAGGGGCAGAGCATAATGTTGAAACGGGCGAACTTTGTTGGGTTTTGCAGCTACAACCTGGCGAATCAGCCCAGAAAAATGTTAAGTATGAGGTAAGCTACCCTGATAAACAGTCTCTTTCATTAGAATAAAATATAAGGAGATTTAATATGGCAATCGGTATATATACGCTATATATGGCGATAGGCGATTTCTCTCGTGTACGAAAGACATTTATAGAAATTTTAGCGAATGTAACTAAAGAAATTGCAGTAAATGAAATGAACGGCAGTGAAGATAAGCTGAGTTTGCGTTTGCAAGATGACAGTACTTTTGAAGTAAACGTTATGTATGGCGAGGAATTTATTGACAGGCAAATTCCTGGAATGAGAAATTTTTTCGCAAACGCCCCGTGTGAGAATAAAAACCTGCATGAAAGCGTGCTTCAGCAAATATCCATTTTTAATTGTATTGTAGGCATACAGTATGAAGAAACGGAAAATGAAGAAAGAGATAATTTTCTTGTACAATCTATATTTATGGAAGCAAAGCAGCTTAACGCAGTAGTTTTACATCCATCAATGAGGCTTTATACAAGTGATATAGAGCTGATATTGTCAATTGATGGCACTACAAGTTTAAGTAGTTATACGCCTATAAGTAATGCAGATTTATTTGATAAAGACAAAGAAGAGAGCGCAAGTGACACCGCCCGCAGAGAAAAAAACAATGAAATTCTTGCAAGTAAAAATATTCCTTTTATGGAAAAGCTTCCCGTTATTCAAACCGAGAAAAATGCAAGCATGCGAACAGCAGAACAAATTGCACGAAGGTTGTTTGCAATGTTTGCCGTTTGCGTATATTGTGAAGTAATTTCGCAACAAGGGAAAGAAAATACAGAAAAATATTTAAATAGAATAGATGAACTTATGCAAGGCACATTAGAAAGCAATTTGACCCCTGCGGAATTGCAATTTTTAGGCTTGGATAACCCCACACCACAAGAGATTGCACACTTTGGCTGGAGGTATGAGTGTTGTTACGTGCTTATGTGGGCACTTGGGTATGTAAAAAGCATTGGTTACCCTGAAAATTTATGCGATGTTTCTGAATTGGCAGGAATTATATGGAACTGCGAAAGCTTGGAGAGTTTTTTGAAAAATGTGGTACTTATAGGCAAAGATGAATTATTAGATGAGGCAGATTTGATTTTAAGATACCACTGGGCGTGTGTAGACAACAGAGTAAAAGGTATGCCACCACCCGCAAGCCTTAATGAAGAAGTTGTATATGAATGGCATTATGCAATGCTATGGTTAATTGATGAAAATGAAGAGTGGGACTATATTCAAACAAACACTTAAAATTATCAAACTTAAATCAATAATATAATTGATAAATTGAAATAACTTTACTATACTGGTGGGGTAAGCAAAAGTGTGTGGCAAGTAAGCACTTTATCAAAAGTTGTTAGGGTGCGAAACTTGCCTATGATGCGTATTTCGTAGCATAAAGAAAAGAGGCAAAATATGAATGGA
>JGI994J12354_10005487_pt1 | contig 10891 bp, 16 predicted proteins | sample IntmicLarv3ML3BL_FD_12354 | JGI IMG/M metagenome (IMG submission 12354)
TGGGATGACGTGGCGGAGAGGGCGCACTACTCGCGGGCGCAGTGCTACAACATCCATAATGCAGCCGTTAAGGCCCTTGGAATTGAAGATTGGATGGAATTGGACGGTAGTCCTGTGTTATGATGTATTTGCAAGAATAGAGTACAGCAAATTTTCTTCATGGTACACCTCCTTTTCACAGGAAGCCACCCTAACCAGGTGGCTTTTTGTATGCGGCAAGAGGTGTGCTTTGTTTTGTAAAACAGAGAGTATCGTTTTGTTGACGGCAACAAGATGATACGCATGGGCAAATAGGACTATCTGTGAGGTGAGAAAGTGGCAAAGGGCAAATACGAGCAGTGGCTAACCGAGGATGGCCTTTTGCTGCTGCGAGCTTGGGCAAGGGATGGATTAACGGATGAACAGATAGCAAAAAAATGTGAGGTCGTGCCTTCCACACTGTACGAGTGGAAAAAACGGCATTCGGAGATTTCGGAGGCCTTAAAAAAGGGGAAAGAACCCGTTGACATTGCCGTTGAAAATGCCTTGCTTAAGCGCGCACTTGGATATGACTACGTAGAAACCACACAGGAGTTGAGAAGAGATACGGAATCGGGAGAAATGCGGCTTGTGGTAACAAAGATCGTTACCAAGATGGTTGTTCCAGACACCATTGCCCAATTCTACTGGCTGAAAAACCGTCGCCCGGACAAGTGGCAGGACAAGCCGAGTGATCGCACAGCGGAACACGAAGATGATGGCCTCTTTGAGGCAATCACCGAGGCGGTGAAGGGCTGATGTTCTCTTCTCTATCAACAAAGCAAGCGGAAATATTTAAGTTCATGGCCGAAGATTACGACGCGCTACTTTGTGACGGAGCTGTCCGCTCCGGGAAAACCTCTATGATGATCGTTGCCTATATACTCTGGGCAATGGAAAACTTTAACGACCGCAACTTTGGCATTTGCGGGAAATCCGTGCGCAGTGCAGAGCGGAACATCATTGCGCCAATGTTGCAAACGACCAGCATGCAAAAACGCTATAGCCTGGACTATACGCGGTCAACATCCATTTTGACTGTGCAGCGCAAGGGGCGCAAAAACTATTTTTATATTTTCGGAGGCAAGGACGAATCCAGCTACATGCTCATACAGGGCATTACCCTATCAGGCGTTTTGTTTGATGAGGTCGCGCTTATGCCCAGATCATTTGTTGATCAGGCAATCGCGCGTACCTTGTCCGTGGACAACGCAAAGCTGTGGTTCAATTGCAATCCAGAGAACCCGAATCACTGGTTTTATAACGAATGGGTATTGCAGCCGGAAAAACACAACATGAAGCGCTTGCACTTTTTGATGGAGGATAATCCAGGCCTGTCAAAAAAAGCGATTGACAGGGCAAAGGCGAGCTTCTCTGGCGTTTTCTATGACCGGTATATCCTTGGTAAGTGGGTGGTAGCTGAGGGCCTGATATATCCGATGTTCCGTGAGGTTGATCATACCTTTACCGCGCCGCCCACGATTACGGCCATCGCCTTTGCGGTGGACGTTGGTCATTCAAATGCAACGGTGTTTCTGGCGATTGGACTTGGCATTGACGGCCGGGCATACCTGCTGCGCGAGTATTACCACAGTGGCAGAAGCAGCAATAACACGAAAAGCCCTTTGGCATATGCAAAAGATTTTATGACCTTCAAAGCCGATATCATGAAACAGCATATCGGTGCGAAGCTGGATGGTATATACATCGACCCCTCCGCGCTCGGCTTCATTTATCAACTGCGGGAGCTTGGGGAGTACATGGTCTACCAGGCGAATAACGATGTCGTTCCCGGCATCCAAACGGTTTCGTCTGTCATCGATCAGGACTTGCTGCGTGTGCATACAGGTTGCACAAATACGCTTAAGGAGCTAGGTACGTATTCCTGGGATAAAAAAGCCGCAGAACGTGGAGCGGACCAACCTGTAAAGGTAGACGATCATGCCATGGACGCCTTGCGGTATTACTTTCATACCTGCCGGCGTGACTGGATTGGAAGGCGGGTGAAAGATATTGCTTGAAGCCATAAAAAGCTGGGTGAGAGAGAGGGTGCGAAGGATGTTCCGTTTTTCCGAGGTGGCAGATCTGATACCGTTCAAAACGCCGATTTCAGGAACAATGGCGCAGGCCATTGAACTGTGGATGGATATGTATACGGACAATCCGCCGTGGAAGTCAAAGGATATTGTTACAATGAACCTGCCTTGCCTGATTGCGTCGGAGCTGGCTAGGATCGCAACAATCGAAATGGAAAGCAAGATTGAAGGAGGCCCGCGAGCAAAGTACCTGATGAGCCAGTATCAACGGGTGCTTGATGATGCGCGGAAGATCACGGAATATGCAGCTGCTGGAGGAAGCCTTGCACTCAAGCCTTACACCAGCGGGGGGAACATTCTCGTTGACTATGTTCGCGCGGGAATGTTCTGGCCCACTGCATATAGTGAAAACAGTTCAATCATTGGCTGTTCGTTTATTGACCAGATCACAAAGGGTGACCTGACGTTCGTAAAAATCGAGCATCATCACCACAACGCCAAAGAATCTACGTACACGATCACAACCAAGGCGTACCTGGTTGATGGGAAGGATGCGACAAGATCGCTGTCAAAAGCTAAAGAAGTGCCACTGTCCATGATTGATGAATGGTCGGATATGGAGCCTGAAAACACCCTGCAGAACGTAAAAAGGCCGCTTTTCTCAATCTTGCAGATGCCCATTGCAAACAACGTAGAACTGGGTACGCCACTGGGCGTGTCATGCTACGCCAGGGCGGCCGATCTGATACAGGAAGCCGACAAACAGTTTTCGCGCCTGCTGTGGGAAATGGACAGCGCGCAACGCGCTGTCCATGTTGACATTCGCGCAATGAAGACGCCCGACGCACGGGATATAGGAGGCGCGACGCGCATCAACGACATTTTGCCGTTTAAGCGCTTGTACAGGGCCATAAATAATCCGGATCAGGATTCATTCTTCAAAGAATGGTCGCCGGAGATACGGGAAGCGAACCAGGTAGCGGCGCTTGACGAAATCCTTCGCAGGATTGAAGACGCTTGCAGTTTGGCGCGTGGAACACTTTCGTCCACTCCAGAAGGGCGTAATGCAAGCGTCATGACAGCGACGGGGCTAAAGATCATGCGGCAGCGAACGTACGCCACGTGCGTAGACATGCAGCAATCTATCAAAAGGGCGTTTACTGAACTTGTGGGGGCTATGGACATCTTGGCGGCTCGCATAGAAACATCAATCAATGTAGACACAAGGTATACTATCACCTTTGATTTTGATGATTCTGTCGTATCCGACCGCGACGCGCAGTTCCAGGAACGGCTGATTCTTATGGACCGGGGTATTTACTCCGCCGAAGAATTCAGAGCGTGGTACTTTGGGGAGGAGATCGAAGATGCCAAGAAAAACGTCTCGGTTTCGCTGACGGACGAAAGGGTTCCGCTGGAGGAATAAGAGGGAGGGTAAGTCGTTGATGAAAATTACTTTGTTTGATCACAACGAAGATTTATGCGCGGAATGGCGCAGGGCTTTTAATGACTGTGAAGAAGTGACGGTTCAATGCTGCGAAGCTAGTGAGCTGGAGCATGGATATTCGGCGATTGCGACTGCGGGGAACAGCTTCGGTGTCATGACTGGCGGAATCGATTTGGCAGTCCGTGACCTATTTGGATACGGGCTGCAAGACGCCGTGCAGGACGCTATCCTTGCGAACGCTGAGGTTCTTCCGGTCGGACAAGCACTTTTCATAGGGGTTGAGGATGGCCCCCATGATGCGGTAATCTACGCCCCCACGATGTTTACGCCGCGAACGATTCCATCACTGGATGTTGTTTATTCGATGATGGTAACGATATTTATGGCGACAAAAGAAAAGTGTAAAACCGTTGCAATTCCTGGACTGGGGACGGGCGTAGGCGGTGTTCCCGCAGAAGAAGCAGCCAAGGCCATGAGAATTGGCTATGACGCAGCCAGGAGGTTGATGGAGGGTGATAAAGCCTGAAGACCTGTCGAGGTACGCGGACAAGATAACGCTGCTGTATCGAGATCTGGAGGATGACATCATCCGTGATATGACCGCAAGGCTCGCACGCTCCGGATTCACCGAGTCAACGGTATGGCAGATCGAGCGTCTTCAGGATATGGGCGCAGTATCAAACGATGTATTCGCCAGGTTTGCCCAGACGGCTAGAGTACGGGAAGATGTGCTGCGCGAAGCCTTTGAGGATGCTGGAGGGAAGGTGGCCGGGTTCAAGGACAGCCTTGGTAAACAGATTGGTCTTGCGCCGGAGCTGTTTGGCATGACATCCACGATGCAATCGACGCTGATGGCAGGACTGAAAACCATAAGCGGGAACATCCTGAACCTTACAGGAACGACGGCAACAGGCATGTCAAATGCCTACTATAGTCTGTCAAACCGTGCCTACATGCAGGTGATGTCCGGAACGATGAGCCATGATCAGGCAATCCGGCAGGCTGTCGCGGATTTGGCGCAGCATGGCGTGCACACGGCCACCTATACAACAAGGGGTTCACGCCGCGATCAGATTGATGTCGCCGTGCGGCGCAATGTGCTTACGGGCGTTAATCAGACCGTCGCCAGGATGCAATTTGACGCCATGGAGGATCTGGGAACGGATCTGGTGGAGACATCCGCCCATGCAACGGCGCGGCCCGCTCATCAGCTTTGGCAAGGGCGTGTATTTGTTGTTCAGGAAAGCGGCGGCGCCATGCGAAATGGCATTCACTTTGATAATTTCTACCGCGAAACCCGCTACGGAGAGGTGGATGGGCTTTGCGGCATAAACTGTCGCCACGGGTTCTGGCCGTTCGTCGTTGGTGTATCAACACGCGCCTATAGCGAAAGGGCCCTTCAGGATATGCGGGACGCAACCGTGGAGATTGGCGGCGAGGTCATTCCAGTGTATGAAGCGTCGCAAAGGCAAAGGGATATGGAAAATAGCATCCGCGCTACCAAACGTGAATTGGTAGGTCTTGATACGCTAATGCTGGAGGCGGATGGAGATTCGTACAACTATTTTCGGATGGAGTTTAACAACACAGCGGCAAAACTAAAAAAACAGGAAGGCGCATTGGGCGCCTTCGCAGAACAGTCCGGATTTGGCCTATACAGGGATCGGACAACGATGCCAGGGTTTACCCGTAGCACATCCGCAAAGGCTGTGTGGGGCGCAAGACGCGCAGCGGGGCAATGAACATCATGCTATGGAAATAGCAAGCGCGTTTCCAGTGGAAGGAGTTGCAAGTATTATCGATGCAAACAACCTCAAATACATCCGGCCAAAGCCTATCGTATGACCGTGAATTTGATGTTCTCTACATCAAATTCCGACCCGTTCACGTATCGGGACGCGACGTGGATTCGTGTTGCGTTATTTTTCGTGCTGCTGATGGGATAGAGGGAGCCGTGATCTACAACTTCAAGCACTTTTTAGAAACCGATACAGCTCGCATTGCCAAATACGAACGGTTGCTCGGTATACCGCTTAGTCAAACCCTTCTACACTGAGGTAATTGATCCAGAACGTTCGTGCCCACTCGCTCGGCGGGCGTAGGGATCAAAACCATCAATGCAACCACTACGATGATCGAAGCGCTTCGGCGCTTTTTTCATGCCCGTTTACCCGGCGTGGGCGTTAACCAAGACGGGATGAAATTTTAGGAGGTTTCCATATGTTTGGGAATCGGTATCTTAAATACCCACTGCTTTCTCCAGATTCAAGCGCGGGCGCTACCGGGAGCGCGAGCCCGGAGGACAACGGTACTGTTGCCACAAATCAGCAGATGGGCCAGGATGGCCAGACGCAAGCGCAGGATCTCGCAAAGGGATCTTCCAACGAACAGACGCAAGTCAATTCCACGACGACCAAGGGCGCAACATCTCCATCCTTTACCAAAGAGGATGTGGATAAGATCAAGTCAGCCCAGTTTGCAGCCGGCCGCGCCACCGTTATGAAGGAACTCGGCTTTACGCCCGAACAGGGCAAGGACATGGCAACGCAGACCGCCGCCTTCAAGCAATGGCAGGAAAGCCAGAAAACAGAGGCAGAGAAGGCACAAGGCGAAGTCCAGCGCCTTGTTGGCGAGAACAAAGACCTTCTCTTAAAAGTTACGGCTTTTGAAAAGAAAATGGCCGCTATAACCGCTGGCGTACCGACTGACAAGCTTGATTGGTATATCCGACTCGCGGATGCTCGCGATGGGGAAGACACGTTTGACGACAAACTTTCCAAGGCTATTGAGGAATTCCCCCTGCCCAAGAGGGACGTGCCTGTAATCTCAAAGGGGCAGTCCAAGCAGGGCAGCAATCCGAATGGCGAAAAGTCGTTCAATTTCAACTTTGCACCTGTCAAACCGACACAGAAAGAAAAAGGAGACTGATAAATAATGGCTGAGCCTTTGAATTACGCAACTCAATACGCGAAGGCGCTCGCGCAGGCGTTCCCCTATGTTCTAAATTTCGGAGAACTATACCAAACGCCAAATAACCAGATTTACCGGGTTGTCAACGCAAAGACAATCGAAATCCCGGTACTGTCCACGACCGGTCGCGTCGATGGGAACAGGGATGCCATCAGCACCAAGTCGAGGAACTTTTCGAACGAGTGGGAAACGAAGCCGCTAACCAACCACAGGAAATGGGACACCCTCGTCCATCCTCTCGATATTGAACAGACAAGCATGGTCACGTCCATCGAGAACATCACCAGGGTCTTTAACGAAGAGCAGAAGTTCCCGGAGATGGACCGGTATTGTATTTCCAAAATCTACGCTGATTGGGAAGCGCTTGGGAATGCAGCGCGAACCGATACCCTTACCATCACGAACGTGCTCACGGTGTTCGACAGTATGATGGAGAATATGGACAACGCCAACGTGTCGCAGTCCGGGCGGATCCTCTATGTAACACCGCAGACTTCGACATTGATTAAGAACGCCAGTCAGGTTACCAGATCGGTTGACCTGAAGGATAGCAAAACGCAGCTCGTGCGTGAAGTGTCCCGTATCGACGAGGTTACGATTGTCAAAGTGCCGGATAGCATCATGAAAACCGCTTTTGATTTCACGGTCGGCTCTGTTCCGGTTGGGGAGGCCAAGACGATTCAGATGGCGTTGATTCATCCTCGGGCGGTGTACACACCCGTAATCTACTCGTTCGCCCAGCTTTCCCCGCCCGCTGCTATGTCGGATGGGAAATGGGTCTATTACGAGGAAAGCTTTGAGGACGTATTCATCCTGAACCAGAGGGCTGCCGCCATTGACTTTGTTGTCGGAGGGCAGTAATCATGCCAGCGATGATTCGACTTAACCGCGTTATTCAGGTGTGTGAAGATGAGGTGAGCTTGTACAAGGCAAATGGGTACAAGCTCCTCGAGCCTAAACAAACGGTTGAGGATGAAAAAGAACGTGTCGTAAGACGGCCTACCCGAATGCGGCCAAGCATTGTTGCCGAGACAACAGAGCAACCTGGCGAACTTGCTGGAGGTGATAGCGGTGAGGGTCTTCACGACGTTTGATTTCTACCGGAACCAATTTGGCGGGTTCCTCGTCCCTGAGACCCGGTTTAATAGCATCGTCAGGCGGGCCAGCGCAGAAATTGAACGGATTACTTTCGGGAGGATCTATGGAGAATCGGACTTCCCGGATAACGTTCAGTTCGCGACCTGTGCCGTCTGCGATGCTATCTTCTCTAGGTTTGACGTAGACGGAGCAGAGATGCCGCAACTTCAGCGCGAAAAACTTGAGCAACACGAGAAACAGTTTGTTGCGATGGAATATCGAGGCATTGCGCAGGTCGCCTATGAGGCGGCGACGCTGTATCTATGGCGTTCTGGCCTGTTGTCGGCTGTCATTGACTTCCGGGAGGTGTGAACGGTGAGAGACAAGGTGGTAACGCTGTTCCACAATTTGGGTGAAGATGAAAACGGTCGCGCACAGTGGCAGCGCACCGTTATACGAAAGGTATCTGCGTTCAGAAAAAACGGCATACGGCAGAACGCAGCGCAAAACTTGCAAAGTATCGACAACATGATCGTGTACATCCACGCCGGCGTTTCCGAGGCAGACCGAATCTTTCTGGATGATACTGATTATCACGCGTTGACGGATGACGAGCGGGAAAGGTTCTATGCCATAGCCGCCGATGGGATGGACCGCATTGTTCTTGGCGAAAGCGATGCCGATACTCCAGGCGAGGCTGACGGAAACAAAACACGTCGGATCGTCACAGTGCAATACAACGATTCCAGTCAACTTAAGTGCATTCAGAATATCCGACTGATCTGCGAGTAGGGAGCTGATCCCTTGAAAATACAGTTCGATGCAAGGCTTGTGGATTTTGATCCAAAGAAGACAATGGATCGGTTCAACCCGAGATTCAATGCCGCACAAAAATGGTTGGATAACGAAGTTCTGAAAGACTGCTCTCCGTTTACTCCGTTCAAAACAGGCATGTTGGACCGTTCGGGGCCAGCGGGCACGACGCTTGGCGAAGGTGAGGTTGTTTATAACACGCCTTATGCCAGGCGTCTTTACTATGGAACACATTTCAACTTCAACAGAACCCACCATCCGCAAGCGGGAGCGCAATGGTTTGAAAAGGCCAAAGCGATCAAGAAAAAGGCGTGGCTAGACGGCGCGGACAAAATCCTGAAAGGATGAAGGCATGGATAAAACAACTATAGGTTACTTCATGTGGGAGCATGTCAATTCATGGCCGGACAAGCCTGTAAAGCAAATCGCGCTGAACGCCTTGCCAAAGAAAGGGCTTGCGATGATGCTTATGCAGATGTCGGGAACGGTCATCGAAAAGAAGGACATACTCGGTTCGTTTATCGGCACATGGCCGTTTTCCATGTGCGTCCGTATCCCTGGAGAGGACACGGACGAGCGCTTAAACGCAATACAGATCTTGCATGATTTTGCTGACTGGCTACAAAGCGCCCCGTTCCCAGCGCTTGGGCCAAATCGAAAGGCGATGAAAATCGCTATGGTTTCCCTTCCGTCCATTGACGCGCGCTGGGAGGATGGGTCGGAAGATTATCAGGCCGTGTTCGGCCTTCAATACAGAGAAACAAGGGGGAAATAAATAATGTCTGAAAACAGAATGGCAGTTCGTTCCGAATGGGGTTCGTGGATGAACACCGGAACAGCTGCAAGCCCAGTCTGGAGCCGTATTGGCGAAGGCTTTACGGACTTCGAATTGTCCTATAGCCCGAACGAGTATTCCGCTCATTATGTACACGAGAAGACCGAGCGGAAAACCTTGACGGGCTACGCTCCGGAATTTTCGTTTTCCTGCGATGTATTCACGCAGGATCCCGTGATCAGAGAAATCATGAAAGTGACGGACGATGAACTGATCGGTACGGATTCCGTCCGTGAGATCGTGTCCGCAAATATGTATGACCCGCTTGACAATGAGCCTGATACTTATCCAGCGTTTAAGCGGGCATGGTCGATCATCCCGGGCTCCAAGGGCTCTGGCGTAGATGCGCTGAACCTGTCCGGCACCTTCTCCGCATTCGGCGATTCCATTCGTGGAACGTTTAACACAAAGACAAAGACGTTTACAGAGGTTGAGGTCACTGCCCCGGAGGACTGATAACCGTTTAACGGTAGAAAGGACACCCATATGAATACGGAAAATCGAATTGATGTTTTGCAAGGTATGTTCCCGGAGGATAGTGCTGTTGTATGGCGATATAACGATGTTGAACTTGAAGTGGATATGTTCGACGTTGAATTCTCGGAGAAGCTACGGACAGCTTTCGGGAAAATGGATGCGTCTGTGGCCAAAGAATCTTCGGGTGGGGACACGTTGAAGGAAATGGCCGACACGGCCTTGCTTTTCCGAAATTGCCTGACTGAAATCTTCGGCGAAGAAACGATGTTCCAGTTGCTCGGCGAAAAGCTCAACGCACGTAAAGCGGTGAGGTGCTGCACGTCTCTGTTTGAGTTTATCACAAAACAAACTGCTGGAATGAAGCAGAGCGCTTCTGCTCTGAATGGCCCTACGGCTACGAACAGGGAACAGCGCCGCGCCGCCGACAGGAAGGGGCCCAAGAACCAGGTGAACTGATATGCCTCGCCATAACATGCTTACGAGCGCGTTGCCGTCCACCGTAATGGTTGGCGGCAACGAATTTCCCATCAACACAGATTTTCGAATCGGCATTCGGTTTGATGAGCTTACGAGAAGCAAGAGCCTGAAGGATTCGGATAAATTCGTAGGAGCGCTGATACTTTACTACGGTGAGGACGGCATCCCTCGTGACATGCTGGAGGCGCATAACGCGCTCTTGAAGTTTTACATGTGCGGGAAACTGGACGAAGAAAAAAAGCAACCGCAGGACAAGAAGAATGCGAAAAGAGTGTACGACTATGCGCATGATGGACAGTACATTTATGCTGCCTTTTATGATCAATATCACATTGATTTAACGGAAGCCGACTTGCACTGGTGGAAATTCAGGGCCATGTTTGCGGGCCTCAAGCCGGAGAACGAGATCGTGAAGATCATGGGGTACCGGGCTAGTGATACTGCCCGGATTAAAAATAAAGACGAGCGCGCCAGGGTGCGTTCTCTCAAGCAGCTCTATGCTCTGCCAGAGGAGGCGACTGTTGAGGAGATGCAGAAAAAGGCCGGCGCGATGTTTGGGGCGATGTTTGGATGAACGATGAACTTCAAAAATGGGCTGTGTGCCCGGTGTGTGGGTCGAGGGCCATCAAGTTTGATGGCCCTGACTGCGATAGGCCTGCTGAATGCCATGGGGTAAGGATGAAATGTACTAGGGGGTGCAAAGAGGTGTTTGAGCTGGTTATTCGGGAGGGGCGGCAGGTT
>JGI994J12354_10005488_pt1 | contig 10889 bp, 8 predicted proteins | sample IntmicLarv3ML3BL_FD_12354 | JGI IMG/M metagenome (IMG submission 12354)
GAGAAGGGTCAATGCACACAATTTGGTACACGTTTGGGAAAACGCGAACGCGTTTTCGCGTGTGTGCAACGCTCGTTTCGAATTCGAGAAGGGTCAATGCACACACTATTCACGGCGGCGCAAAATGCGGGACACCAGCAGAATAATCAAGTATACAACCGGCGAAATCAAGAAAGTATACGCCGCGGAAAGCGCGTTACGAAGCAAAATCTCCATAAGGTCAGGCTTAAATGCAAGCACACCGTTAAAAAACCAATTTACCAGTCCTTGTATTATCAGCACAACGGAGGTAACCATCATAGTAGACGGCAGATTATTGCGCACAAGCATCTGGGACAACAGCCCGCACGCACAGCACATTATCATCAGCCACAGCGAGTTGAATCCCATTGGACGGGGAGAATACAAATCCCACAGCACACCGGCGGCTATTCCTGCCGCCGCACCGCCTATCGGGCCTTCGAACATAGCAATGCACACCGCCGCCACGGCAATAGGAGCAGGACGAACGCCGAAAATTTCGGGAATCCCGTGAGGAATGGTTTGGACAATAGATATTATAAGCAGGACAATACCATATGCTGTCCATTTCAAGTATCTGTCGCCCATACGGCGAACAGCTTTGCCGGAGGATACGGGCTTTCTTTCCTCGATATTCTCTGTGAATTTCGACGACATAGCTACAACCATTCCTTTCTTTAATATTGGAGGGACAAAAAACGTTCCTTTAGTGTCATCCTGAGCAGAGCGAATAAACTTAAAGATTTATTCGCCTTGACCGGCAAAATACGTTATGACCGATACATAATCCAAATCGGCAGTTTTTATGAAGGGATTCACTACCGCGTATAATGTTGTTCCATGCGATTCTGTCGATACCGATTCCACCTGCCCGATAAGCAGCTTTGACGGGAAAATCCCGCCTTGACCGGAGGTTACAACAATATCGTCCTTTGTAATTGACGACCCTTTATCCTTTGATAAATAGTTCAGCCGGATTTGTGAATCCGATACGGGCGCGGTCGAGCCGCCGGTCATGCCGCCGGCGTTGTTCCGGCTCACATATGCTCCGACCTGTGTGGCGGGGTCATATATTGTGCGAACAAGTGCACTGTTCGGGCCAACGGAATAAACTATGCCCACAAGCATATCGCCGGATATTACCGTATCGTTTACCTTTACGCCGGAAATTGAGCCTTTATTGATGGCAAAGTTGCCATATTTTTCGCTTGAATCCGACGAAATTACCTTGCTGTGAACAAACTGGAGTTCGGGATTTTGTTCCTTCAGTTCAAGGTATTTTTCATATGAGTCATTCAACTGGCGTAATTCTTCCAATTCCACCTGTTGTTTGCGCAGACTGTCAATTTCTTCGGACAACTTTTCATTTTCTTCGCGAAGCTGTCTTGCATCGGTAAATACCCCGACAAAATCATAAAATCCGTTTGAAATTGACGCACCTGCCGACTGGAGAGGTGTCACTATCACGCCGGTCAGTGTTTCGGCAATGGATGCGCGGCCGGTGGACGCCGAATACACCATCATTCCTGTAAGAAACAGCGCGATTAACACCAATATTTTGAACGCTACACTTTGTATAAAATTTTTCATGCCGGCACTACTGCTCCTTCCGAATTTCCCTATGTGTAAAATCGGCTCCGCGTCCGCGTCTAACGGATACGGAGCCGGTCTGTTGTGATATTAACGGTTGTTATCTTACGTTGTGGCGGTTGGAACGGAAGTTGCTGACAATACCAAGATCAAGGCATTTTCCGGTCCCGTTTACCACGCAATCCAGCGGATTTTCCGCAATATGAACCGGCATACCTGTTTCGCGCGCAATAAGCACGTCCAGCGAACGCAGCAACGCTCCGCCGCCGGTCAGCATGATACCGTTGTCTATAATGTCTGCCGACAGCTCCGGCGGAGTGTTCTCCAACGTGGAGCGAATAGCATCAATAATCGCGCTGACCGGATCAATCAATGCTTCACGAACCTCGTCGGATGTAATGGTTATATTTTTTGGAAGCCCGTCGAGCTGGTTACGGCCCTTGACCACCATCTCAATCTCTTCATCGCCGGGGAATGCCGAGCCGGCTTTGATTTTTATGTCCTCAGCGGTACGTTCACCGATGAGCAGGTTATATTTTTTCTTGATATAGGAAACAATAGCTTCATCAAAATTATCGCCCGCGGTACGTACCGAGCAGGATGTAACAATATCGCCCAAAGAAATAACAGCAACCTCTGATGTACCGCCGCCGATATCAACGACCATACATCCGGACGGGTCGGCAATTTGCAAACCGGCACCGATTGCGGCCGCCATAGGCTCGGTAACAAGCTCGATATCGCGAGCACCGGCGCTGCGTGCAGCTTCCTCAACGGCGCGGCTTTCGACCTCAGTAACACCGGATGGCACACACACGATTACACGCGGACGGTTGAAAAAGTTGTGATGGACCGCCTTGCGGATGAAATATTTCAGCATATCGGCTGTCATACCAAAATTGGCAATAACGCCGTCCTTCAAGGGGCGAACTGCCGAAATGGAGCCGGGGGTACGGCCAATCATTTCCTTGGCTTCGGTACCAACAGCAAGAACAGTATCATTTTTCACATCGACTGCAACCACCGACGGTTCACGCATTACGATGCCCTTACCTTTTACATATACCAATGTATTCGCCGTCCCCAAATCAATTCCAATGTCACGATTAAAAAACATAATTTACATCCTTTCAAGGCTTAAAAAAATCAAAATATTAAGTACCACCAATTGCCGCGGTCACACTTTGAGTTTGCACCGAAAACCATCACTATATACCATGGCATATGCTCATAACAATCAGCAATTATTAATTATATACTGAATGGAAAAAATAAACAAGTCCCTACAGCGTCTTTTTTTGAAAATTTTGCAAAAAACGATTTATTTCATGGATTCGTCCAAAAGGGCTTCCAAGCTTTCGATGGGACAATCGGCAGTCACGTTGTTTCCAAAGGTAAGCATAAGCCTGCCTTCGGGACGCCGGTAGGTATCTATCATATTCCGAACCTCGGCGCGCACCTCGTCCGGCGTGCCATAAGGAATAATTTGCTGGACATCAAAGCCTGCCCAAATGCAAATTTTATCTCCGAATTTCCCGGCGATTTGCTTTTCAACCATTGTATATTTCTGTATCGGATGTATAACATCAAGCCCGATTTCAATAAGCTCCGGCAGATATGCTTCAATGTTGCCGCAGGTATGCAGCCACACATGCATGCCCAGGGAATGCGCCTTGTCGATGAAAATTTTATAATAAGGTTTAAGAAATTCCCTGAATATCTCAAGCGAAAAAAATGGTCCGGTTTGGGTTCCTATATCGTCGGAAACAAACACCGCATCGGCGCCGGCTTCCTCCCTGCCGCGCTCCAACACACGACAATAAAACTCGGTAAGCTTTGCGAACAGCTTGTGTACCTCATCCGGGTTGGTATAAAAATCGACCAACGCGTTTTCCATTCCACGCAATGACCAAAATCGCTCAAACATCAAATACCACCAATGGATAACGGTATATTTATCGGTTTTTTCGAATGCCGGAATGAGGTTTGGGTACTCGGGACTGGGAAAATTGGCGAGTATTTCGTCCAGCTCATCCCAATCATCAATAGCACTTTGTGCATCTATACCGGTTTTGCCGTGACCAATGTCGAGGTCCTTTTGGACAAAGCGATAGCTCGGCGCATCCGCAGGAGCTTCACAGACCTGCGGCATATTCAGCGATATGTGCGAAACATCACAGGGGCAATTGTCCAACGCGGCTTGCGCACGTGCGGCGTTCTCGCCGTATACATCCGACGACACCCACAAATGGTATGTAAGCGGTATGCGCGGTGCGGCACATTTTCCCTCGATTACATCTTTTACCTGCTGTTTTGTTAGTGTTGTCATAACAAATTCTCCTTCTATTGCTGTGTTATTTCCAATCAACCCGTACAGGCAGCCGTATGTCAAGCCTGCGCTAAAAAACCATTGGTAGGGAATGACCCCGTATCATTCCGCCGTGGTATGTTGCGTGGTTTCGGAACGACACGGGGGTCGTTCCGAAACTGAAACAAGATTATTATACACCGTCATTTCCCGTTATGCAATAGTCCGGAGGCAAAAACGCCAGGGCTTGCTTAAAAACTTCACGTGTGCAGATTTTAAACAAGCCCTAATGATACTCAAAAAAGGGACAGTCACACGGATTACGTGTAACTGTCCCTTTCAGGTGCAAGATTATTTCGCCAAACGTGCGCGCAGCGCGTCAAGCTGGTTGTTCAACTCGGCAGGGAGCTTATCGCCGAATTTAGCGTAAAACTCCTCAATTCCGGCGGCCTCTGAAACCCACAGGCTGTTATCAACCTCAAGAATGGATTTGAGCGTTTCGATATCAAAATCCAAGCCTTCGAGATTAATATCCTCCGCCTTCGGCACATATCCGATAGCGGTTTCCACAGCATCGGCTTTTCCGGCGCAACGGTCGAGAATCCAATCTAGAACACGGAGGTTATCACCGAATCCCGGCCAAATGAAGTTGCCTTCATCATCAAGACGGAACCAGTTAACATTAAACACTTCGGGCGCTTTGTCGCCAAGCTTCTTGCCCATATCGAGCCAATGCGCGAGATAATCGCCCATATTATATCCGCAGAAAGGAAGCATCGCCATGGGGTCACGGCGGACAACACCCACATCACCGATAGCAGCAGCGGTGGTTTCCGAAGCCATGATTGAACCAACGAACACGCCGTTATCCCAATCACGTGCCTGATAAACCAGCGGAGCAGTTTTTGCGCGGCGTCCGCCGAATACAACAGCCGAAATAGGCACTCCGGCGGCGTTGTCAAACTCACTTGACAGGCATGGGCAGTTGGCAACCGGAGCGGTAAACCGCGAGTTGGGATGCGCACCTTTGGAACCGTCGGTGCAATCCCACTTCTCGCCCTTCCAGTTGAGAGCGTTTTTCGGCGGGTTCTTATCAAGACCCTCCCACCAAACGGTATTATCATCAAGGTTGCGCACAACATTGGTGAAAATCGTATTCTTTTTGGTGGAAATAAGGGCATTGGGATTGGATTTCATGTTGGTGCCGGGAGCCACGCCAAAGAAGCCGTTTTCGGGATTAACCGCCCACAAGCGGCCATCATCACCGACGCGCATCCATGCGATATCGTCGCCGACACACCAAACTTTATAGCCCTTTTTCTCATAATATTCCGGAGGAATAAGCATTGCGAGATTAGTTTTTCCACAAGCCGACGGGAATGCGGCGGCAATATATTTTACATCGCCGTCAGGGCTTTCCACGCCGAGGATAAGCATGTGTTCCGCCATCCATCCCTCGTTATGACCGAGGTTGGAAGCGATACGAAGGGCAAAGCATTTTTTGCCAAGCAAAACATTTCCGCCATAACCGGAATTAACCGAGATAATGGTGTGATCCTGCGGGAAATGGCAGATGAAACGCTTTTCCTCGTCAATTTCACATTTGCAATGCAAGCCGCGCACCCAATCGTTGCTGTCGCCAAGTACATCGAAAACAGCTTGACCAATACGAGTCATTATCGCCATGTTGAGTACAACATAGATAGAATCGGTCAGCTCTACGCCGTATTTGGCAAAGGGGGAGCCGACAGGTCCCATGGAATACGGGATAACGTACATTGTGCGGCCTTTATAGCTTCCGCGGGCGATATCATACAGCATTTTGTATGCTTCGTCCGGAGCCATCCAGTTGTTTGTGGGACCTACCTGGTCCGCATCAGGGGCGCAGATAAATGTGCGGTGCTCCACGCGGGCAACGTCGTTGATTGCAGTGTTGTGGAAATAACATCCGGGAAGTTTCTCCTCGTTAAGCTTGAGAATTTCGCCGGAATCACACGCCTGAGCGCGCAAATCCTCCAACTGTTTTTCCGAGCCGTCGATCCACACGATGGAATCAGGTTGTACCAGCGCCTTTTTCTCTTCAATCCATGAAAGTACCGATTTGTTCTGCGTCATTTCTTCATTTCCTTTCTAAAACACAATATTTATTCACTTAATTTTGCGAACACGTAAGATACCGTCAATAGACATAAGACCCGAGATTTGGTCATCGGTCACATCGCCATGAATGTCGAGCACGGTGTAGGCGAAGTCCTTCTTTGAACGGTTGGTCATTGTTTCGATATTAATCCCGGCCGCCGACATTGCCCCGCTTATGCCGGACAGCATATTCGGGATGTTGCGGTGGTGTACACAAATACGGGTTTCGGTGCTGCGCGGAACATTAACATCGGGGTAATTAACCGAGTGGGTGATATTGCCGGTTTCAAAATAGTCGGCAATTTCCTGCACTGCCATAATAGCGCAATTGTCCTCACTTTCGGGGGTGGATGCGCCAAGGTGCGGGATTGCTATAATATTTTCGACGTTCAGCATATCGTCGGTCGGGAAGTCAACAACATATGCGGCGACCTTACCATCAGCAAGAGCTGCACGCATGTTATCACCATCAACCAACTCTGCACGCGAGAAATTGAGAATACGCACATCATTCTTCATCTGTGCAAATGCGGCGGTGTTAAGGAATCCGCGGGTATCCGGTGTAAGCGGAACATGGATGGTGATATAATCACAGGTTTCGTAAATTTCTTCCAGGCTCATCACATGATGAACTCCGCTGGACAGTCCCCACGCGGCATCAACCGAGATATACGGGTCATATCCGTACACATCCATGCCAAGATGACGGGCGCTGTTAGCAACCAGGACGCCGATTGCGCCCAATCCGATAACTCCAAGTTTTTTGCCATAAATTTCCGGGCCGGCATACGCGCTTTTCCCCTTTTCTACCAGCTTGGGAACATCTGCGCCCTGTCCTTTAAGGGTTTTTACCCACTCGATAGCCGGTGTAATTTTGCGTGATGCAAGCAGCAAGCCTGCAAGCACCAGCTCGCGTACGGCGTTGGCATTGGCGCCGGGGGTGTTAAACACCACGATACCGTCTTTGCTGCAACGGTCAAGCGGAATATTATTGACACCCGCGCCGGCACGCGCAACCGCCATCAAAGACGCGGGGAAATCCATGTCGTGGAGCGATGCCGAACGAACAAGGATACCATCGGGGGTATCGCAGCTGTCCAACAGTACATATTTTGCCGGGTCGAGCCGGTCGGTACCTATTTTGGCAATTTTATTGATTGCAAGAACATTATACATTATGATAATCTGCCTTTCCTTACCGAATTTACTATTTATTCTCAGCTTCAAACTTCTTCATGAATGAGATAAGCTTTTCCACGCCTTCCATCGGCATTGCGTTGTATACCGAAGCACGCATTCCGCCCACTGAACGATGGCCTTTAAGGTTGACAAGCCCTTCAGCAACGGCTTCCTTTACAAATTTCGCGTCCAGCTCATCGTTGCCGGTAATGAAGGGGATGTTCATGAGCGAACGGTCGGCCTTCGCGGTGGTATCGCTGAACATTTTTGAATTTTCGAGGAAATCATAAATCATACCGGCTTTTTTCTCGTTGAGAGCCTTCATGTTAGCAAGCCCGCCGATATCGTTTTTAATCCATTCAAGCACCAGCTTGCACACATAAATGGTGTAGCAAGGCGGAGTGTTGAACATGGAATCGTTGTCCACGTGGGTTTGATAGTTGAACATGGTGGGGGTGATTTCCTGCGCCTTGCCCAGCAAATCCTCACGGATAATAACTATTGTAAGACCGGCGGGCGCCATATTCTTCTGTGCACCGGCATAAATCATTCCGAATTTTGATACATCAACCGGCTCTGACAGAATGCAGGACGACATATCGGCAACCAACGGAACATTGCCGGTATCCGGCAGCTTGTGATAGCAGGTGCCATATATGGTATTGTTCATACATATGTGGAAATAATCCGCATCGGGTGTGAAGGTTGCGGGGTCAAGCTCCGGAATATATGAAAATGTTTTATCCTTCGAGCTTGCCACGATTTTAGCATCGCCGTAACGTGCGGCTTCCTTCTGGGCTTTTGCCGCCCATTGACCGGTCACTACATAATCAGACTTGCCGCTGCCGGTCATAAGGTTCAGGGGAACCATTGCGAATTGTGAGGAAGCTCCACCCTGCAAAAACAACACTTTATAGTTATCCGGGATGGCCATAACTTCACGCAGCAAGGATTCGCAATCGGTGATGATTTTGTCATACACCTTGGAACGATGAGACATTTCCATAACCGACTGGCCGCTGCCTTCATAGTCCATCATTTCGGCGGCGGCTTTCGCAAGCACGCTTTCCGGTAATACTGATGGGCCTGCGGAGAAATTAACTGCTCTGTAATAATTTGACATGGCTGGTTCCTCCAAATATTTATTTCATTTGTCGGGCGGTCGGGTAAAATCCTCAAAAAAAGCTTCCTCCGCACCGCCAACACCGTATTCTTAGATATTGTACTACATCGTGAAAATTTAGTCAATCATTTTTTTACATTTTTTGCAATTTATTTTTGGGCAAATTTGCAATTTTAAAAATTAAATATTGCAAAAAACAAGTTTCATGTACTTTGTGGTGGCGTTTTTTAGCCTCAAAATGGTTGTGGATGCGGTTTTTATTGCATTTGAACGACCTCATCTGTGTTTGCCGCAGATTGTGTCCACTTTGTTTTTATATTTTTCACAATAACGACACCTTTTTGCGATAAAATTATTATCATTGAGAGGTATTGCAAAATAGGCTTTTCACGTACAGAAAGGAGCGTACCCATGAATAAAATTGATTCAACACCATGCATTCTTATCGCGGACGATGAGGAGCGCATGAGACGGATTATTGTTGACTATTTGTCTATAAAAGGATTTAACGTGGTTGAGGCTTGCGATGGTGAGGAAGCTGTTCGCAAGTTTCGTGAATGCTCGCCGGATTTGGTGTTGTTGGATGTTATGATGCCAAAAATGGACGGATGGCAGGTTTGTGCCGCTATTCATAATGCCGGAAACACGCCGGTTATTATGTTGACGGCACGCGACCGGGAGGAGGACGAGCTGCGCGGATTTGAGCTTGGCGCAGATGAGTATATTACCAAGCCGTTCAGCCTCAAGGTGCTGTTCGCGAGGATTGAGGCGGTTTTTCGGCGAACCGGACAGATACCGTCCGCCGCCGAATCACGGACTATTCCCGGTATTACGATTGACCGCGACCGGCGGGAAATTCGCGTAAACAACGTCCCAACCGAGCTTACATACACCGAATTTGAGCTGCTTTCATATTTGCAGGATAATTCCGGGCTTGCTCTGTCGCGCGACAAGATATTGGACAGCGTTTGGCGGTATGACTATTTTGGCGACGCGCGTACAGTTGACACACACATAAAAAAGCTGCGTGCCAAGCTCGGCGAATGCGGTGATTGTATAAAAACCATTCGTGGTATCGGTTATAAGTTGGAAATTTGAAGGAGATTGGATAACGCATGAAAAAGCTCAACCTCCGTCCGCCGGGACAATCGCTGACATGGAAGCTGTTTTGCTCATTGCTTTCCTGTCTTGCGGTGTTGCTGTTGATAATTTGGCTGCTGAATAATTTTATGCTTGTTTCATACTATAAAAACGAAAAAACCAAGGCGCTTGGCAATGCTTACAATAATATCATCGAAATTATTGCTCCGCTTATCGAGGACGATGCGGATATAAGCGAGCCTGACATCGAATCGCGGCAGAAACTGCGTGCGCTGGGCAGCAACAGCAACTTCCACATTCGCGTTTGGCAGCGGGTGAATTTTTCCACGGCACGGTCAATTTTTAATTCGCATGACGAGCCGCGGTGGGGGTTGACCGGAGACCAGACAACTATATTGAAACCGGGTGAAACCATGCTGTTGGACGTGTCCGGCTCTACTATAAGCGTGCTGGGACATGTTGACAACGATTATTACATCTTGATTTCCACGCCGCTTGCCGCTATTGAGGAAAGCATTGATATTACAAACCGGTTTTTGATATTGTCCGGTGCGGTTGCTCTTGTTGTGGGTATAGCTATTGTTTTGCTTATTGCGCGATCGTTCACCCGCCCGATTAAAACGCTGTCGCGCGTCGCCGCGAGTGTGTCACGACTGGATTTTGCCGATAGATATGATGTCAAGGGCAATGACGAGCTTGCCGATTTGGGCGGCAGTATTAACCGCATGTCTGCCAAGCTTGAGCACGCAATTGATGATTTGACCGCCGCAAATTCGCGGCTTATGGATGATATCGAGGTGAAAACACAGCAGAATGAGGCACATCGTGCATTTATCGCCAACGTTTCTCACGAGCTTAAAACCCCTATCTCCCTTATTCAAACCTATGCAGAGGGGTTGCGCGAGGGAATTGCCGCCGGACAGGCTGACCGTGATTATTACTGCGAGGTAATCGAGGACGAGGCTTCCAAAATGAACACGCTTATCAAAAAAATGACCCTGCTCATGCAGCTTGAATCGGGACGCGAGGAGCTGATTATTGAGCGGTTCGATTTGCGTGAACTTGTTCGTGAGCTTATATCCAAGCACTGTCCCGGATTCGAGCTTAAAGGGATTACCATTCCGGTTTTGCCTGATGAACCGCTGTATATTATGGCGGATGAGTTCCTTGTGGAAAACGTCGTCACAAACTATATCACAAATGCTCTGCACCACGTTTCCGACGGCGGCAGAATTGAAATCGCCGCCGAACCGCTTCCCGGCGGAACGGCGCGGATTACGGTTTTCAACAGCGGCAATTATATAATGGAGGACGAGCTTACACGTATTTGGGAAAACTTTTATAAAACCGACAAGGCACGCACTCGCGCTTATGGCGGGACGGGAATTGGTCTGTCGGTGGTTGTGGCCATTATGAACGCACACCGCC
>JGI994J12354_10005489_pt1 | contig 10889 bp, 9 predicted proteins | sample IntmicLarv3ML3BL_FD_12354 | JGI IMG/M metagenome (IMG submission 12354)
ACAAAAATAGTGGAGCGATTTCTGAAGCGCGCATTATCAAAGGAATGGTTGGTCGCGAAATTACAGATAGATTTCCAAAACGTGAGAATATCAACATTGGCGATATTAGCATGGAAGTCAAGGATTGGACAGTGTTCCATCCACTCTATGCGGAACGTAAAGTGGTTGATAATGTATCAATCAATGTTCGAAAAGGTGAAGTATTAGGCATTGCGGGGCTTATGGGAGCAGGAAGAACCGAGTTAGCGATGAGCATCTTTGGAAAAAGCTACGGAAGCGATATATCGGGCGAGTTATGGATTAATGGGAAAGAAGAACATCTTAAAAATGTCAACGACGCCATCAAACATAGATTAGCCTATGTAACTGAAGACCGCAAGGGAAATGGATTGATTCTAACAAATCCGATTCGAGTTAATACGACGCTTGCGAATATGGAAGAAATAAGCAGCAAAACCATAGGCGTTATTGATGAAGATAAAGAAAAACAAGTTGCGACAGAATATAAAGAAAAATTAAACACGAAGACTCCTTCTATAGAGCAGAACATATCCAATCTAAGTGGTGGGAACCAGCAAAAGGTACTCCTAGCAAAATGGATGTTTGCTAACCCAGATATTTTGATACTAGATGAACCAACAAGGGGAATCGATGTCGGAGCAAAATACGAAATCTATTGTATCATTAATCAATTAGTTGCAGAAGGCAAATCAGTGATTATGATTTCGTCAGAGCTTCCAGAAATTCTAGGAATGTCCGATCGTATTTATGTTATGAACGAAGGCAAGATGGTTGGTGAACTTAAAGGGGATGAAGCAACGCAAGAAATTATTATGTCAAAAATTCTGAATGTAGATAAAGGAGAATAATTATGAACAAGACAAAAGCAATGGATATATTAAAAAAGAATACGATGATTATTGCCCTTGTGCTAGTTACGTTATTCTTTACATGGAGAACTGGCGGCAATATGTTATTGCCACAAAATGTATTTAACTTGATTGCGCAAAATGCATATGTATTTATTTTGGCAACTGGTATGTTGCTATGTATTTTGACAGGTGGTAACATTGACCTTTCAGTAGGGTCGATTATTGGCTTTGTAGGAGCTATTGGTGGAGCGATGATGGTCAACATGAAGACAAACATCTGGTTGGCGATAATAGTGATGCTAGTGGTAGGTACGCTAATTGGAGCATGGCAAGGATTTTGGATTGCATATGTGAGAATACCGCCATTTATCGTAACCTTAGCAGGGATGCTAATCTTTAGAGGGTTATCAAACGTGGTATTACAGGGAAAGACATTAGCGCCAATTCCAGAACACTATAGTGCAATGTTTAACCAATTTGTACCAGACTTTTTCGATGGTGGAAACTTTAACATTACGTGTATGTTAGTGGGAATTATCGCAACAATTATATACATAGGGATGACATTGTTTGGTAGAATTAGCAAAGCAAAAAAAGGATATGAAGTTCCAGCAATGGGAGGGACAATCGCAAAGTTAGTAGTTGTGAGTGCGGCAATCTTAGCGTTTATGTTTAGACTAGCACAATACAAAGGAATTCCAAACGTACTTATCTGGATTGTAGTAGTAGTTCTAATCTATAACTACATTACATCAAGAACCAGAACAGGACGATACTTCTACGCAGTTGGTGGCAACGAAAAAGCGGCTGAGTTATCGGGAATTAATACTAACAAAGTGTACTTTATAGCATATACTAATATGGGATTCCTATCAGCACTAGCAGCACTTGTTGTTATCGCACGACTGAATTCGGCTAACCCAACAGCGGGAACTAACTATGAAATGGATGCGATTGGTTCGTGTTTCATCGGCGGTGCTTCGGCATATGGCGGAATCGGAACAGTACCAGGAGTTATCATTGGAGCCATCTTGATGGGAGTTATCAACCTTGGGATGTTTATCATGGGTGTAGATGCGAACTATCAGAAGGTAGTAAAAGGCGGAGTACTTTTATTAGCAGTAATTTTCGATGTTGTATCTAAAAGAAAAACAGCATAATTAGATAAGAGGTAAAGAGGCAAAGTCACGCAAAGTGTGACTTTGCCTCTTTTTTGTTATTTACGCGAATCAAATTCCTTTTATAATAGGGGTTGAAATTGACTTATAAGGTGATAAATAATATAATATTGTTAGAGAACGATATCACCAAAGCTCGAATAAAGACTTGCAAAACTTTATGGGTGAAGGGGAGGTAGCGCGTATGTCAAGTAAAAAAGCAAGCTGGCTAAAGCATCTCGATTTTATGATGGGAGATGTTTTTTGGTTACTTATGTCTTATGGTGTGGCATGCCTAGTCAAATATAGAAATTTTTCCTTTGTCAAAGATGTGCATCATCAGCGAATGGTAGTTGCAATTATCGCCGCATGTCTGCTTACAAGTTTTGCCTTTGAGAGTTATCAAGGGATAATAAGAAGAGGATTATACAAAGAATTTAGAGCAGTTATTACGCATGTATCGCTAGTGGCGGCAGAGATATTGCTATATCTGTTCTTGGTCAATAGATTGGATGATTTTTCTAGAAGCATATATGGAATGACCGTCATATTTGGACTCATATCGATATACTTATCAAGAATAGGCTGGAAAAGGGTCATTAAAAAGCGACTTGCGACAAACCCATACCGCGAAAGATTGTTGGTGATAACAAAGCAAGAGTTTGCTGAGGAGTTCATCAGCGAATTATTAGCGAAAAAATATACATCATACAAGTTAGATGGATGCGTAATATACGATAAAGAAATGGAAGACGGAGAAATCCAAGGAGCACCCATTGTTTGCAAAATGAGCGAACTCGCAAACTACGTTAAGCTACAAGTAATAGATGAGGTCTTGATTCGACCGGATAAGATTAACGAAAAGATGCGAAAGACCATTCAAGAAATAGTGAATATGGGAATAGTTGTGCATATCGAGCTAACTAAGATATTTGGTGAACTTCCTGATATGCGAGCTAATCGATTTGATGAGTACAAAGTAATAACGATTAGCATTCACCGAGCAAGAATCCGACAACTTTTCGCAAAAAGAGTAATGGATATAGCTGGAGGAATAGTTGGACTTATAATAACAGGTATTGTCCTTGTTATAGTGGCACCAACAATCAAGAAGCAATCACCAGGGCCAATTTTCTTTTCGCAGGAAAGAGTTGGGAAAAATGGTCGTAAATTCAAGCTTTATAAGTTTCGCTCTATGTACAAGGACGCGGAAGGGCAAAAGCAAGAACTGATGAAAGAGAACAAGATGCAAGGGCATATGTTCAAAGTAGATAACGACCCGCGTGTGACACCAATAGGGGCAACCATTAGAAAATATAGCCTTGATGAGTTGCCACAATTTTGGAATGTGCTAAAAGGCGAGATGAGTTTNGTGGGAAGCCGACCACCGACAGTTGACGAATTCGAGAAATATGATAAACGNCATCGCATTCGNTTGAGCATCAAGCCNGGAATGACAGGGATGTGGCAAGTCAGTGGTAGAAGTGACATTGTTGATTTTGAAGAAGTGGTAAGACTTGACGAAGAATACATTCGAAATTGGTATCTGGGACTGGACCTTAAAATTATTTTCCAGACAGTGTTAGAAATTTTCGGGAAAAACGGTTCAGTCTAGGGGAACAAAGGAGGAGTATGATAGGGATTATAGATATGCATTGTCATATTCTGCCAGATGCAGACGATGGAGCGAGGACAATAGAAGAAAGCAAGAAAATGCTAGAAACAGCGTATGAAGAGGGCATCAGAACCATTATTGCGACGCCACATTATCGAAGAGACATGTTTGAATGCTCGGCGGCGAAGATTAGAGAAAAATATGAAGAAGTCAAAGTTCTAGCAAAAGAAATTGGCAATGACATGGAAATACTACTAGGATGTGAGTGTCACGCTGAAGTAGAACTTGTTGAGAAGATAGATAGGGGGGAATGCCTGGCGATGGCAGAGACCAAGTACGTCTTAGTTGAATTTTCAGGAGCAGCAGAATTTGCCTATATCAGAGAACAAATATATGAGCTCAGCTGCAACGGATATAAACCGATAATAGCACACGTTGAGCGTTGCAAAAGGATAAAAGAAAAGCATATTGCAGAATTAATTTCGCTGGGAGCAAAAATGCAAGTAAACGCAGGAAGCATTCTTGGCGACGAAGGATTCAAAAATAAAAAATTTTGTAGAATGATGATGAAAAAAGACTTTATAAGTGTGGTCGGCACAGATGCTCATAGAAGTGATAGAAGAGAGCCTAAGATTAGACGCTGTGCTGATTATATTATCAAAAAAATGGGTAGTGAGTATGCGCATAGAGTCTTAATCGAAAACCCTAAAAAGATGTTTATACAGAGCAAAAAAGGTTAGGAGAAGAGATGGACGAAAAACAAATTAAAAGCCCTGACGAAATAGAAATAAACCTGTGGGATATCATTGGTGTATTATGGAAAAATGCAGCACTGATTGTACTGTGTGGAGCACTTTTCGCCATGGCATCATTAGCAATTACAAAGTTTTTTATGACGCCCGAATATCAATCGATAACGAAGATGTATGTTCTATCCAAGCAAAGTGGCGACACGTTGACACAAGGGGATATGCAAACAAGCACATATCTAACAAAGGATTATGCTGAATTAATCAAAAGTAGAACGGTGACAGAGGCCGTTATCGCTGAGTTAGGGCTAGATATGTCGAGTTCAGCATTACTTGGCAAAGTTAATGTTAGTACACCGGCTGATACACGTGTTGTAAACATCAGCGTTACAGATGAGGACCCACGTAAAGCGGCAGAGATAGCTAACGCAATGAGAGATGCATCAAGTGAACATATCCAAAAAGTTATGGATATCGAGGCAGTCAATGTCGTTGAAGACGCAAATGTTCCATCGCATCCATCTGGTCCAAATACCACGAAAAACGTTGCTATTGGCGGAGTGCTAGGGGCATTTTTGATAATGTTGATAGTAATCATCAAGCACTTGATGAATGATGCGATTAAAACGAGTGACGATGTTGAGAGATACCTAGGACTTAGTGTATTGGGAGTAATTCCTCTAAGAGAGGGAGAGAAGAGGGGCAAGAAAAAAAGAATTTTCCCAAGAAACAGGGTGAGGTGAGTGAAGATGAACAGAGTTATTATAAAAAGAAAAAAAGAAAAATACTATATTGAAGAGGCGTTCAAATCACTAAGGACAAACATCCAATTCTGTGGAGAGGACAAGAAGGTTATTGCGTTCACTAGCGCAATACCAGGAGAAGGAAAGTCTAGTGTTAGTCTTAATCTAGCAGTCTCGCTTGCCGAGGCAGGGAAAAAAGTCTTGTTTATTGATGCTGACCTGCGAAAGTCTGTTTTGACAGGGACAGTAGAGATTAACGAAAAAATCAGCGGATTAACACATTTCTTGGCGAAACAAGCCACACTACAAGAGATTATTAATAGTACGAATGTCCCGGATTTGTACTTGATTATGGCAGGGCCAGTACCACCGAATCCGGCGGAATTACTAGGGAGAGCGATATTCAATGAAATGTTAGAGATAGCTAGAAAAGTTTATGATTATATTATCGTAGATACGCCGCCACTTGGCAGTGTAATAGATAGTGCTATTATTGCAGAGAGATGTGACGGAGCAGTATTAGTGATTGAGAGTGGAGTTGTTAGTTATCGCTTTGTTCAAAATATTAAAAAGCAGTTGGATAAGAGTAATTGTCCGATTCTAGGAACAGTGATAAACAAGGCAGAACACAGCCAAAGTGGAAGATATGGACAGCAGTATGGAAAGTACTCCTTTGAAGGCAGGGGCAGGTAGATGGTTAGCGGTGACAAAAAATTACATATTGTGATGTTAGGGCAAAAGCGAATACCTTCTCGCAAAGGAGGAATTGAGGTCGTTGTGGAAGAGCTTGCCACAAGGATGGTAAGAATGGGGAATGAAGTAACTTGCTTAGACCGCTATGAGAAGCGTATTGGGAAAGAAGAACTTACAGATATTTATCAAGGAATTAGAATTAAGAGGATGTGGACTTATAACAAAAGAGGATGGGCAGCAATGACATCAGCACTTTTCGGCACCCTTGTAGCGGCGTTTGGGAAGTACGATATCGTTCACTTTCATGCGGAGGGGACTTGTAATACCATCTGGCTACCCAAGCTGTTAGGCAAAAGATGCATAGTAACCATCCACGGGTTAGATCACAAGCGTGCCAAATGGGGCAAATGGGCGAGTAATTATATTAAGGCAGGTGAGAAAAAGGCAGTTAAGCATGCCGATGAAATCATTGTTTTGAGTGAAAGTGCTAAGAAATATTTTAAAGATGTCTATAATCGCGAAACAAAGTTCATTCCTAATGGCGTGAGCGTCGTTGAAAAGAAAAAAGCAAAGCTGATAAAAGAAAAGTTCGGGCTAGGACATGAAGAGTACATTTTATTTGTTGGTAGGTTAGTTCCTGAAAAAGGAGTTCAATATTTAATCGAAGCATTCAAGGGACTTAATACGAATAGAAAGCTGGTCATTGTAGGTGGAGCGGCAGATATGCCAGATTTTGCAAAGCAGTTAAAACAAATGACAGAGGATAGTGACAAAGAAATTATTTTCACAGACTTTGTGCAAGGGAACTTATTGGAGGAACTGTATAGTAACGCGTATATATATGTATTACCTTCGGATTTAGAAGGGATGCCATTAAGTTTGCTAGAGGCTATGAGTTATGGTAATTGTTGTGTGATATCGGATATTCCAGAGTGCCAGGAAGTGGCAGAAGATAAAGCGGCAATATTTAAATGTGGTGATACTAAAGATTTGCAAGACCGTTTGCAAAAGTTATGTGATAATCAAAAGCAAGTTGACTATTATAGGCAGCAGGCAGCGGATTTTATTTGCAATAAATATAATTGGGATGAAGTGGTTGATAAAACATTGAGGCTTTATCAAGGGGTTGATTAAATGAAAATTTTGCTGGTAAATAAGTTCTTGTATCCGAAAGGGGGGGCGGAAACATACGTGCTTAGTCTAGGCAAAATCCTAGAAGAGCAAGGACATGAAATTCAATATTTCGGTTTAAAGGATGAAAAAAACGTGGTTGGGAATGAAGTAAAAGCTGGTGTTTTTCCGAGAGATTTTCAAAAAGGGATTAGGGGGAATTTGTGGGGACCATTTAAAATTATTTATTCTAAAGAAGCACGTCTAAAAATTAGGTGTGTATTAGACTCTTTCAAGCCAGATGTTATTCATTTCAATAATATTCAATTTCACCTAACACCCTCAATAATATTAGAGGCACATGATTATCGCACGAGTACAGGCAAGAACTTAGAAATCGTATATACAGCGCACGATTATCAGTTGATTTGTCCAAGCCATGGATTGTTTGATAATCAAATACAGATATGCGAGAAATGTCTCGACGGGAATTATACACATTGTTTGAGAACAAAATGTGTCAAAAACTCCTATATGCGAAGCCTACTAGGGATGTTGGATGCATATTGCTGGAAAAGAAGTAAAGCGTACGATTATATTGATACGATTATATGTCCAAGTGCTTTTTTAAAAACGAAGTTAGACACGCAAAAAAGACTAATGAATAAAACCATAGCAATAAATAATTTCGTGAGTAGACCAAAAGGCAAGAGTGTAAAAAAAGAAAATTATGTAATAGAGTTTGGAAAATTGTGCAAAGACAAGGGGACAAATACGTTACTTGAAGTATGTAAGAGAATGCCAGATACGCAATTCATCTTTGTTGGATATGGGCCCGCAACAAAAGATATTAAAGGTGTTAAAAATGCTAAGTATTTAGGGTTTAAGACAGGTGAAGAATTAGAGAACTTGATTAGAAAGGCAAAGTGCAGCATCTATCCATCAGAGTGGTATGAGAATTGTCCTTTTTCTGTTATAGAGTCGCAGGCGTACGAAACACCAGTATTAGCATCAAGGATTGGGGGTATTCCAGAGTTAATTCAAGAGGGCAAAACAGGAGAACTTTTCACGGCGGGAGAGGTCAATGACCTGGAAAACAAACTCCGTAAGCTATTGGAAACGCCAGGGCTTTTAGAGGAATATTCTGGGAATTGTAAAAAAACAAATTGGGAAACGCCAACGTCTTATTATGAAAAATTGATAAAAATATACACAGGGAATAAAGATAGTTAGCCGTTGCAGAATGGAGGAACTATGATTATATATGAAATCGGGACAGGGTATACGTCGATACCTGCTAGAATAGGAGCGGCGACAGAGATTATTGTTGAAGAATTGACCTTGGGCATGCAGGATTTGAAAAATAAAGTAACTTTGTTTGACGTTGCGGATGACAATAGATTGCCGAATGAATTACCGATACACGAAGTGCGAATACCAAAAGCATTGACGACAATGGACGTACAATTAGGAATACGGCATAAATTAAAAAGAGTAATTTATTCCCTGGCACTAGCGCGGCAGTTAAGAAAAGCCATAAGTGAAGAAAAAGAGCAAGTGGTAATACATTTTCATAACCAATATAATATGTACTTTTTTCTAAAGACGATAAATAAAAAAATCAGAAAAAAAGCAAAAATAGCTTATACAGTTCATAGTTATATATGGGCGAATGAGTGGGCGAATATTGAAGCGGATATTCGCAAAAGATATTTTCAAGAAGCACGTTGTATCGAGCAAGCTGATTGTGTTTTCGTATTAAATAACAAAACAAGAGAACATTTCATCAATCAACTAGGGGTGGATGAAACGAAGATATATAAAATTGGAAACGTTGTGAATACGAACAAATATTGTCCGTTAGAAAAACATGTAATAGATAGTGTAAAAGGGAAATTAGAGCTGTCACAGAAGAAAATCATTTTCCAAGTAGGGTCGGTTTGCGAACGCAAAAATCAAGTGGGAGCAATCAAAAATCTCAAGGAATATTTGAAAGACCATCGCGAAGTGGTTTATCTATACGCAGGCGGAATTATCGAGCAAGACTATCAAGACGAAATAGAAAAATATGCGAAAGAGAATGATATATCGGAACAAATTATATACTTAGGCGAGATAGCGCCTGGAGGTGAGTTGAATAGATACTACAATATTGCCAATCTAGTGATTTTTCCTTCTGAGATTGAGTCCTTTGGCATGGTTATCATAGAGGCTATTGCAGCAGAAGCCGATGTTCTATTATCTACGCCACCTATTTTTGATTTGAAAACGGGGTATGAAGTATATCAAACTAAAGAGGAGTTTGAAGAGCTTGTGGACAAAAGTTTAAGAGGAAACGAAAATCTTAATAGCGGACGAGAAGAAGTCGTAGAAAAATATGGACGAAATAAAATAGCAAATGACTATTGCGAAAAATGGAAATAAGGATGGATTTAGGTGAATAAAAAGAGCAGGAAAAACAAAAAATTAAATGGTACAATTATCGTGACATATAGGTGTAATGCTCGTTGTAATATGTGCAATCGCTTTAAAGAACCATCCAAACCAGAAGAAGAGATGACATTAGAGACCATTAAAAAGTTGCCAAAGATGTATTTTGCGAACATAACAGGCGGAGAGCCGTTCATAAGAGAAGATTTGAAGGATATTGTGCGCGAGCTATACAAAAAATCAGACCGGATTGTTATATCAACGAATGGGTTTTTTGTGGAGAGAATTGTGGACTTGTGCAAAGAATTTCCGCAAATAGGAATTCGTATTTCTATTGAAGGACTCAAAGAAACGAATGATGAAATAAGAGGACTTGAAGATGGTTATTATCGAGGTTGTTCAACATTAGAGAAGCTTAAAAGTATGGGCATGAAGGATATTGGTTTTGGAATGACGATACAAGACCAAAATGCTAATGACTTATTGCCCTTGTATCAAATATCTAACGAGATGAACATGGAGTTTGCCACCGCTTCCTTACATAATAGCTTCTATTTCGTAGAGACTAAAAACAAAATACACAACCCCCAAAAAGTAGCAAAAAATATTGAGGTTTTGATTAATGAATTATTATCATCTAATAAACCAAAGAAGTGGTTCAGAGCATACTTTAACCATGGACTCATTAATTACATTTACGGACAACCGCGCTTGCTACCATGCGACATGAGTTTTGACACTTTCTTTATAGATCCTTATGGTGATGTCATGCCGTGTAATGGAACATGCGGCAAGATGGTTATGGGCAATCTCAATGAGCAAACGTGGGACAAGTTGTGGTATAGCGAAAAAGCCGATGAAGTTAGAGCGAAAATTCGAAGTTGCGATAGACAATGCTGGATGATTGGCTCGGTTGCACCAGCGATTAAGAAATACATCTGGAAACCGACTTTGTGGGTGATGAAATATAAAATTTTGCGATTATTCAAAAAGAAATATAATGTAATTTGCGAGTTGAAGGGATAGAAAAAATGATGAAAAAGGTTTTATATGTTAGCTGCTCCAGCGCTCCTTATCGGGCGGCATTTTTTGAGGAATTGGGAAAATCATGTGAGCTAACAGTTGTTTATGAAACTAAAAAATCGACTAGGCGAGATGAAACATGGGCGAATATCAAAGGGGATAGCTATAAAACTGAATATTTGGAAGGAGAAAAAAGTAAGGGCAAAGTTGGGTCTTTATATAGACTATTAAAGTATGTCAATGGAGATTATGATAAGATTATCATCGGGTGCTATAATACCATTGTCGAAAGTATTGCCATTTTATATATGCGATTAAGGCGGGAAAAGTTTATTTTAAATATTGATGGGGAAGTAGGAAACCCTCAAAATATTTTAAAAAGAATAATTCGTGATTTTATATTAAGGGGTTCGGATACATATCTATGCGCGGGAGAAACGCCTGTGAAGCGGATACGAGAGATAACTAGAAGTGAGAGAATATATCCATATTATTTT
>JGI994J12354_10005490_pt1 | contig 10888 bp, 23 predicted proteins | sample IntmicLarv3ML3BL_FD_12354 | JGI IMG/M metagenome (IMG submission 12354)
AACAAGGCGTCTAACAAGCTGATTGTCCACCGCAGAACAAAATAATCACGCTTCGTGAGGGCGGCCAACGGCCGCCCCGCAAGGCGGTTTGCACGTCGCCGGTTATGGCAAAAGCGCCATTCCAAACGGCATAGTATGGCGATAAGGAGGTTTTTACCGCATGAGCAGATCACTGAAAAAGGGCCCGTTCATAGACGCGCATCTTTTGAAGAAGGTAGACGCGCAAAACGCGTCCAATACAAAGGAAGTCATTAAAACGTGGTCGCGCCGCTCCACGATTTTCCCCGAGATGATCGGGCATACAATCGCGGTTCACGACGGGCGCAAGCACGTTCCCGTATATGTGACGGAGGACATGGTCGGCCACAAGCTTGGTGAGTTCGCACAAACAAGAACATACCGCGGCCACGGCAAGGATGCCGAAAAGAGATCAAAGCTTAGATAACGCTTGCGTGAAAGGAGGGCTCTATTATGGCAAAGGGTCATAGAAGCCAAATTAAGAAAGAAAGAAACGAGCAGAAAGACATGCGCCCGAAGGCACACGCCAACTATGTGCGCATTTCCGATACAAAAGCCAGAATCGTTCTTGAGCAAATCAAGGGCAAGGGCATCAACGAAGCGCAGGCCATTCTTGCGTATTCCCCCCGTTTCGCGGCGGAAATCATCGAAAAGGTGCTTAAATCCGCTATTGCAAACGCAGAACACAATTTGGGTATGGATACAAGCAAGCTCTATGTGCAGGAAGTGATTGCGAACAAGGGGTCGGCGCATTATTCGCGTTTTCGCCTCCGCCCGCGCGCGCAAGGCCGCGGCTATCGCATCGAGCGCAAGATGAGCCACATATCCGTTATTCTGAATGAGAGATAAGGAGGGTAAGAATGGGACAGAAAGTTAACCCCCACGGTCTGCGAGTCGGCATCATCAAGGAGTGGGATTCAGTCTGGTATGCCGAGAAGAATTTCGGCGACATTCTTGTTGAGGATGACGCTATCCGCAAATATATCAAGAAAAAACTGTTCCAAGCCGGCGTTGCGCGTATCACAATCGCAAGGACAAGCGCACGCTGCAAGGTTACGATTTACACGGCAAAGCCGGGTATCGTTATCGGCCGTAACGGCCAGGCGATTGCTGAGCTTGGCGAAGAAGTGCAGAAGCTTGTGAAGAACGATAAGCAGCGCGTTTTTGTTGACATCGTTGAAATTAAGCATCCGGAGCACAACGCGCAGCTTGTTGCAGAGGACATTGCGAAGCAGCTTGAGAACCGCGTAACGTTCCGCCGCGCTATGAAGCAGGCTATGACGCGCACCATGAAAATGGGCGGCATCAAGGGTATCAAGGCTGCGACGGCCGGCCGTCTTGGCGGCGCGGACATCGCGCGTACAGAGTTCTACCACGAAGGCACAATCCCGCTGCAAACGCTTCGCGCGGACATAGACTATGGCTTCACGGAGGCCAACACAACCTATGGCAAGCTCGGCGTTAAGGTTTGGATTTATAAAGGCGAGGTTCTTCCCGCAAAAACGCGGAAGGAAAGGAGCGGTAAATAATGTTAATGCCAAAACGCGTTAAAAGACGGAAGCAGTTCAGAGGGCGTATGAAAGGCCAAGCGCTCCGCGGCAACCGTATTGTATATGGAGAGTTCGGCTTGATCGCTATGGAGCCAAGCTGGATTACATCCAACCAAATTGAAGCGGCGCGTATCGCGATGACTCGTTTCATCAAGCGCGGCGGTAACGTTTGGATCAAAATTTTCCCGGATAAGCCGATTACATCGAAGCCGGCCGAGACCCGAATGGGTAGCGGTAAGGGCTCCCCGGAATACTGGGTAGCCGTTGTGAAACCGGGCCGCGTTATGTTTGAGCTTGGCGGCGTCGCGGAGGAAACCGCTCGCGAGGCGCTTCGTCTTGCCATGCATAAGCTTCCCATCAAGTGCAAAATCGCATCGAAAAAAGAGCTTGAGCTGGAATTGGAAGGTGATAGCGATGAAAAGTAAAAAGTATACAGACGACTTGAAGGCCAAGTCCACAGAGGAGCTGAACGGCGCGCTCACAGACGCGAAGAAGGAGCTGTTTAACCTCCGCTTCCAAAACGCCACGAACCAGCTTGACAACACGGCGCGCATCACGGAAGTTCGAAAGAACATCGCGCGCATCAACACAGTCATTACACAGAAGGCCAAGGGTTTGGTCTAGTTCAAAGGAAGGAGGCGTTGTTAAGTGGAAAGAAACCTTCGTAAAACAAGAGTGGGCCGCGTGCTTAGCGATAAGATGACAAAGACAATCGTTGTCGCGGTTGAGGACAGCGTGAAGCACCCCTTGTACGGCAAAGTTATTAAAAGAACATATAAATTGAAGGCGCATGACGAAAACAACGATTGCGGCATTGGCGACCGTGTTCGCGTGATGGAGACAAGACCTCTGTCCAAGGACAAGAGATGGCGCTTGGTTGAAATTATCGAAAAGGCTAAATAATTTTTAGTCCATATGGTTAGGAGGAACATGTATGGTTCAGCAGGAATCAAGGCTTGTGGCCGCTGACAACTCCGGCGCAAAGGAACTCCTGTGCATCCGCGTTATGGGCGGCTCTACGAGAAGATACGCCGGTGTCGGCGATGTCATAGTTGCATCCGTTAAAGACGCAACACCCGGCGGCGTTGTTAAAAAAGGCGACGTTGTAAAGGCGGTTGTTGTTCGCACAGTGAAATCGATTGCCCGCGCGGATGGCTCGTATATCCGTTTTGACGAAAATGCCGCGGTCATCATCAAGGAAGATAAGAACCCGAGAGGCACCCGTATATTTGGCCCCGTTGCGAGAGAGCTGAGAGAGAAGCAGTACATGAAGATTCTTTCGCTCGCGCCGGAAGTGCTGTAAGGAGGTCGTGAGAATGAGTAACAGCGTGAAAATAAAGCGTGGCGACACGGTCATCATTACAGCCGGCAAGGATAAGGATAAAAAAGGCAAGGTGCTGTTGGTAGACCGCAAGAATAGCCGCGTCATCGTGGAAGGCCAAAATATGATTACAAAGCATATGAAGGCAAACCAAGCAAACCCGCAGGGCGGACTTGTGAAGAAGGAAGCGCCGCTTCACATTTCCAACGTAATGTATATCCACAAGGGTAAGCCCACCCGCATCGGCTATGAGCTTGAGGAAAAGGAAGTTAACGGCAAAAAGGTTATCATTAAGCATAGAGTCGCGAAAGCCACTAAGGAAAGAATCGACTAGTCGCGAAGGGAGGTAAACCGATTGAACAGGTTCAAGGAATTTTATGAGAACGAAGTTGTTCCCGCTATGATGAAGAAATTCGAATATAAGAATAAAATGGCTGTGCCTAAGCTTGAAAAAGTCGTGGTCAATATGGGCCTCGGCGAGGCGAAGGAAAACGCGAAGGCGATTGAAGCCGCCTCCGGCGACATGGCGATTGTGACGGGACAAAAACCCATCACAACCAAAGCAAAAAAATCCATCGCGAACTTTAAGCTTCGCGAGGGTATGCCCATCGGCTGCAAAACAACACTCCGCGCCGATAAGATGTACTCCTTCGCGGACAGACTCATCAACGTAGCGCTTCCGCGCGTGCGTGACTTCCATGGCATCTCCGGCGAAGCATTTGACGGCCGCGGCAACTATACCCTCGGCATCAAGGAACAACTTATCTTCCCGGAAATACAGTATGACAAGATTGATAAGATTCGCGGTATGGACATTATATTCGTAACGACCGCCGAAACGGACGAGGAAGCCAAGGAGCTGCTCACACTGTTCGGTATGCCGTTCAGAAAGTAGGAGGTCAGACAATGGCTAGAAAAGCATTGATTTTGAAACAGCAGAAAACACCGAAGTTCGCCGTACGCGCGTACAGCCGCTGCAAAATCTGCGGCCGCCCGCATGGCACACTGCGGAAATACGGCATCTGCCGCATCTGCTTCCGTGAGCTGGCTTATAAAGGCCAGATACCCGGCGTTAGGAAAGCAAGCTGGTAAAAAGCTTTTGAAAGGAGGTCACATATAATGTCAATGAGCGATCCGATTGCTGATATGCTTACAAGAATCAGAAACGCCAATTCCGCCAAGCACACAACGGTGGATGTTCCCGCCTCGGGTACAAAGATGGCGATTGCCGATATATTGGTACAAGAGGGCTATGTTAAGAGCTACGAGACAATAGATGACGGCGTCAAAAAGACGATCCGCATCACCCTCAAATATGGCAAGGACAAAACAGAAAAGGTCATCACAGGCATTAAGAGAATCTCTAAGCCCGGCCTTCGCGTTTACGCGGGCTCGACGGAGATTCCTAAGGTGCTTAACGGCCTGGGCATAGCGATTGTGTCCACAAACCGTGGTATTGTTACAGATAAGGAAGCCAGAAAGCAGAACGTCGGCGGCGAGGTACTCGCCTTCGTTTGGTAAGCAGGGCATGAAAAAAGTAGGAGGTGCAGACCATGTCTAGAATCGGCAAAATGCCCGTTGTAATCCCGGCCGGCGTTGAAATTAAGCTTGAAGAAAGCAATTTCATCACCGTTAAAGGCCCCAAGGGAACATTGCAACGCAAGCTTGTCCCGGACATGAACATCGCGATAGAGGGCGCAGAGCTTATCGTCACCCGCCCCAATGATTTGAAAAGAAACAAAGCGCTTCACGGCCTTACACGTACGCTCATCAACAACATGGTTGTCGGCGTGACGGCAGGCTACACGAAAGTGCTTGAGATTAACGGCACGGGCTACAGAGCGGCAAAGGCAGGCACAAAGCTCAACCTTACGCTCGGCTATTCCCATCCCGTCGCTATGGACGACCCGGACGGCGTAACAAGCACGGTGGAAGGCAACAAAATTACCGTGTCCGGCATCGACAAGGAAAAGGTTGGCCAATACGCCGCCGAAATCCGCGCGAAGCGCCAGCCTGAGCCGTATAAGGGCAAGGGTATTAAGTACAGCACGGAGACGATTCTCCGCAAGGCCGGCAAGGCAGGTAAAAAATAAGCAAAGGAGTGAGTAGAATATGATAAGAAAACCGGCGCGTTATATCGCCAGGGAAAAACGTCATTTGCGTATCAGAAAGCATATTTCGGGCACTCCGGCGATGCCGAGACTGGCCGTATTCCGTTCCAACAAGCATATGTATGCGCAAATCATAGACGACACAATCGGTAGCACAATCGTTGCCGCTTCCACGAAGGAAAAAGACATTGCGGCGCAGCTTGACAACACCTCTAACATCGACGCCGCGAAAGCCGTCGGTTTGGCGGTGGCCAAGAAGGCGATTGACAAGGGTATTACGGCAGTCGTGTTTGACCGCGGCGGCTATGTGTACCACGGTAAGGTACAGGCTTTGGCGGACGCGGCCCGTGAGGGCGGCCTGCAATTCTAGGAGTTAGGAGGGTGAACCTTGGTTAAAAAAATTGACCCAAACACGTTGGATTTAAACGATAGAGTCGTTACGATCAACCGCGTTACAAAAGTTGTTAAGGGCGGCCGTACAATCAGCTTCGCGGCGCTTGTGGTTGTCGGCGACGGGCGCGGCCATGTTGGCTACGGTCTTGGTAAAGCCACCGAAACGATGGAAGCCATCCGCAAAGGCAAAGAGGACGCGAAGAAGAACCTCATCTACATCGAGCGTAACGAAAACGACAGCATTTTCCACGAGATTCTTGGTAAGTTTGGCAGCGCGAGCGTGCTTTTAAAGCCCGCCCCGGCCGGTACCGGCGTTATCGCGGGCGGCTCGGTTCGTGCGATCATGGAGCTTGCGGGCATCCGTAACATCATTACAAAATCACTCGGCTCCGATAACAAGCGCAACGTCGTTAACGCGACGGTGGAAGGCTTGAAGGCGCTGAAAACACCGGAACAGATTGCACGCCTGCGCGGCAAGACTGTTGAAGAAATCTTGGCGTAAGGAGGAAACGGTTATGGCAAACTTAAAAGTTACATTAACAAAGTCATTGATCGGGTCTCTCCCGAAGCAGAGATTGAATGTTGAGGCGCTTGGCCTTGGCAAAATCAATTCCAGCAAGGTGCATGAGGATAACCCGGCGATCCGCGGCATGATCCGCAAGGTCAGCCATTTGGTAAAGGTTGAAGAAATATAGCAGGAGGTGAAATCAAATGACGTTAGGAGAATTGAGACCGGCGGAGGGCTCTACCCGTAACCGATACAGGAAAGGGCGTGGGCATGCTTCCGGCAACGGCAAATTCGCAGGGCGCGGCCGCGGCGGCCAAAACAGCCGTTCCGGTGGCGGCACTAGAATTGCGTTTGAAGGCGGCCAGTTTCCGCTGTTCAGAAGACTCCCGAAAAGAGGCTTCAAATGCAGAAACACAAAGGAAATTATCCACATCAATCTGGTTCATCTCGATGTATTTTCGGACGGCGATATTGTGGATATCAAGGCATTGCAATCGAAGGGCTTGGTAAGCAATCCGCGTGATGGCGTCAAAATCCTCGGCAACGGCGAGTTGACGAAGAAATTGACGGTTCAGGTGAACTACTTTAGCCAGTCCGCCAAGGAAAAAATCGAGGCAGCAGGCGGAAAAGCAGAGGTGATCTAATGCTCAGCGTATTTGTAAACGCTTGGAAGGTCAAGGAAATCCGCAAGAAAATTATGTATGTACTGCTGATGCTCCTGATCTACCGCATCGGCTGCCACATTCCGTTGCCGGGCCTTAACGGCGCCGCGTTGATTGCGGCGCAGGCAAACAGCACGCAAAGCCTTTTCGCGCTGATTGCAAGCGGCGGAACGGGTACGATATTCTACATGGGTATCGGCCCGTACATTACATCCTCCATCATCATGCAGTTGCTAACGGTCGCCATACCCAAGCTGGAGCAAATCCAGAAGGAGGGCGAGGAAGGCCGCAAGAAGATTAACCAGTATACACGCGTTGTTGCTGTTGCGCTTTCGGCCATACAGGCCATTGCGACGGTGTACAGCTTGCATACGCTGTTCCTGTACCAAAACATATTCGTGTACATCGTTGCTATTGTTGCTTTAATAACAGGCACGATGTTCATCATGTGGATAAGTGAGCTTTTGACGGAGAAGGCGATCGGCAACGGTTCCTCCTTCATCATCTTCGCAAACATCTTGAGCGGTTTGCCGCAGGCTGTGCAGGCTTTGTATTACGAAGCCATAAGCGGCGGCGTGCTGACAATTCTCAAGGTTGTGGCTATGATCGTTTTGTTTGTTGGCGTTATCGCTTTTGTTGTATTGATACAGGACGGCGAACGCCGCATCCCCGTACAATACTCCAAGAAGATGGTCGGCAAGCAGATGTTCGGCGGCCAAAGCTCGTTTATACCGATCAAGGTTAACATCGCGGGCGTTATGTCCATCATCTTCGCGATTTCGCTGCTGCAATTCCCGCAGCAGGTTGCGCAGTGGTGGAACCCGGCTTGGTTGCAATCGGCGGTTGACGTGTTGCAAATCACGCATCCGGTTGGCGCGGTGCTCTATGTAATCCTCATTTTCTGCTTCACATTCTTCTACACCTCCTTCGCGGTAAACCCGGTTGAGATGGCGGAGAACATGAAGAAGAACGGCGGCTTTATACCCGGTATCCGTCCGGGCCGCCCGACGAGCGATTTCATTGACCGCTCCATCGACAGGCTTTCTTGGATCGGCGCTATATTCTATGCGGCGCTGGCCATGGTGCCCGTGTTGATACAATGGATATTCGGCATACCCGCAGGCTTCGGCGGCACGACGCTTCTCATCGTCGTCGGCGTGGCGCTTGAGCTCAATAAGCAACTTGAGTCTCAGCTTTTGATGCGGCATTACAAGGGTTTCTTAAATTAAGGATGGACGCCATATGAGGATTGTTGTTCTCGGCGCGCCCGGCGCCGGCAAAGGCACGCAGGCGCGCAAGCTGGCAGAGTATTTTAACGCGCCGCATATCTCCACAGGGGATATGCTGCGCGAACACATGAAAAACGGCACGGAAATCGGAAACTCCATACGCGAGCTGATGGACCATGGCGAGCTTGTTTCCGACGATTTGGTGGTGCAGCTTGTCCGCCCGGTTATCATAGGCGGCAACTACATCTTGGACGGCTTTCCGCGGACGCTCGCGCAAGCGGAAACGTTGGAGAGAATGACGATGGAAGCGCGTTTGCCGCTCAACTGCGTTGTTACCGTAAACGTGCCGGACGAGGTGATTATGGAACGCATGACAGGGCGTGTTACCTGCCCTGAATGCGGCGCCATGTACCATCTTGTGTACTATCCGCCGAAGGAAGAAGGCAAATGCGACGGTTGCGGCCATGCCCTCGTGCAACGCGAGGACGACAAGGCGCGCACCGTGCAAAACCGTTTGCGTATTTACCATGAAATGACAGAGCCAATCATAAGCTACTATCGCTCTAAGGGGCTTTTGTTAGAGGTAAACGGCGTTGGCGAAATGCAGGATATCGCGGACCGCCTGATTGCAGCATTGGAAGAAGGCAAGTAATGGCGATACACATTAAAAATAAAGACGAAATCGAAAAAATGCGGCTGGCATGCAAGATTACGGTCGGCGCGCATATGGTTGTAGAGAAGCTAATCCGCCCAGGCGTAACCACGCGGGAGCTGGACAAGGCGGCGGAGGAATACATGCGCTCGCAGGGCGCGATCCCTTCCTTCCTCGGCTACAAGCTTCGGGACGACCAGCCCGGCTTTGATGGTTCCATCTGCGCGTCGGTCAATGAGGCTGTCATACACGGCATACCGAGCAATCGGAAGCTTGTGGAGGGCGACATCATCAGCATTGACATAGGCGCGTACATCGGCGGCTTCCATGGCGATGCGGCAAGAACGCACGCTGTCGGCAAGATTTCGCCGGAGGCGCAGCGGTTGATTGATGTAACGAAGAACTGCTTTTTCGCGGGTATGGAATATGCGAAGGACGGCTGCTTTCTGCATCAAATCTGCGGCGCGGTGCAAAACCACGTGGAGACAAACGGCTTCTCTGTTGTGCGCGATTACATCGGGCACGGCGTCGGCCGGAACCTGCACGAATCGCCGGAGATACCGAACTACAAACCGCCCGGACGCGGCCCAAGGCTTGCGGCGGGCATGTGCTTGGCGATTGAGCCTATGGTGAACGCCGGAACGTGGCAGGTGGAGACAGACAGAAACGATTTCTGGATTGTTACCACGCGCGACAGGAAGTTGTCCGCGCACTATGAAAACACAGTGCTGATTACGGACGGCGAGCCGGACATACTCACATTGTATTAACGCAAGTGAAAAATTGCTATTGGCGGTGAGACATATGGATTTATGCATCGGTCAAATCGTCTATTCAAAACGCGGCAGGGACGCGGGGAACGCATTCGTTGTTTTGAAGCTAACGGACGACGGCGCGTTCATCGCGGATGGCAAGCTTCGAACGCTTGCCAAGCCGAAGCGAAAGAAAAGGAAGCACCTTTGCCCGACAAATAGCCGTGCGGAGGCGCTTACAGCCAAAATGGAACGCAAAGAACCGCTGCTGGACGCGGATTTACGGAAGGCGCTGGCGGCATCCGGTATGCAAGGCAGGAACAGGTCGATAGAGAGTGAGGAGTTGAAGCTGTAATGTCCAAGGATGATGTAATTGAGGTTGAAGGAAAGGTTGTTGAAAAGCTTCCGAATGCCATGTTTCAAGTCGAACTCGAAAACGGCCACAGAATCATGGCGCACATATCGGGCAAGCTGCGTTTGCATTTCATCCGCATCATTGTCGGCGACAAGGTACAGGTTGAAATGTCGCCTTATGATTTGACGAAGGGTCGAATCATCTGGCGTGATAAATAGCAGATAAGTGGATTAAGTTGAAAATAGGCCCGGCGCTTCGTCGAAAACGAGGCAGAGACCCCGCGTTCCCGACTCGCCTCGACCCTTATTCAACTAAATCTACTATAGCACTCGTACAAAAGCGTGAAAACGCTATGGAAAGGAGCAACAGATCATGAAGGTACGGCCGTCGGTTAAACCGATTTGCGAAAAATGCAAGATCATTAAGCGCAAGGGCGCAATCCGCGTGATTTGCGTAAACCCGAAGCACAAACAGCGTCAGGGTTAAGCCGGTGTCGAGCAGCGGAGCGCCTTTTGCGCCGCGACCGGATCCGGTTACATGAACAGGGTCAAGCCAATGGTCAATGTCCTTGGCAGGCCTGCAAAAATTACAATCCGACCGGTGCGTCGCCGCCAATTACGGCAGGCGAAGGGGAGCGGCTGCCCTGCATCGACAATGAATAGAGCATATTTGTAGTAGAATTGAATCAGGAGGTGCGGTTAGCGCATGGCACGTATTGCTGGTGTAGATTTACCTAGAGAAAAGCGCGTCGAGATTGGGCTTACGTACATTTACGGCATCGGCCGTTCAAGCTCAAATAAAATACTGGCGGAAGCCAACGTCAACCCCGATACGCGTATCAGAGACCTGACGGACGACGAAGTTGCGCGCATCCGCGACGCGATCGAGAAGATCGTTGTTGTGGAGGGCGACCTTCGCAGAGAAATCGCGCTCAACATTAAGCGTTTGGTCGAAATCGGCTGCTACAGAGGCATCCGCCACAGACGCGGCCTGCCCGTTCGCGGCCAAAGAACAAAGACAAACGCGCGCACGCGCAAGGGTCCGAAACGTACTGTTGCGAACAAGAAAAAGTAGGTAGGAGGGTTTCAGTCAAATGGCAAAAAAGACGGTTAAAAAAGGAACAAGCCGTAAACGTCGTGAGAAGAAGGTCGTCGACCGCGGTCAGGCGCATATCCAATCCACGTTTAACAATACAATCGTAACCATTACGGACGCGGCGGGCAACGCTTTGTCTTGGGCGAGCGCCGGGCAGCTTGGCTTCCGCGGCTCCCGCAAGTCTACTCCCTACGCGGCGCAGCAGGCAGCCGATACGGCGGCGGCGGCGGCTAAGGAGTTTG
>JGI994J12354_10005491_pt1 | contig 10886 bp, 4 predicted proteins | sample IntmicLarv3ML3BL_FD_12354 | JGI IMG/M metagenome (IMG submission 12354)
GTTGGTGGAGGAAGAATCGGTGGTGGAGTAGGTTGTGGTGTCCAGCCTCCGCCACCTCCACCGCCGCCAATATTACCGCCGCCACCGATAAGGCCACCGCCAGCACCGCCACTTACAGTCGCTTGCTGTGAGCCAGTCGCGTTTTGAATTATTGAAGCATTAGAAACAGTAACGCCAGTTGCATTTATAGCAGCATTTGTAATTCTTCCATTTCCGCTTATTGCAGTTCTTGCTGCATTTATAACTGCATTCACGATACTCGTATTAGCATCAAGAGTTAATCTTGTTCCTGTTGCTGATTCAGAAATCGTTAAATTCTGTACAGTAGTACCGCCTGAATTTCTAAGACGCAATCTAGTGCTCGGTTGATTTACATACACACTATTAAATGAACCTAAAAGATGTACATTTGTGTTTTCTATGTATACTGCTCCATTTACTGTTACATTATTTAAAGATACAAGCTGACTTCTAAGACTTTCTGTGATTACAAGATCACCCTCAACTACAAGATTCTGAACTTCTAACGCTCCTGTACCTGTAATTCTTACATCTCCACTTATTGTTTGTACTTCATTTGTACCAAAATTGCCAATTATTACGAGTCCATCACCTACCGCTGCGCTCTCACCGCCCATGTCTGGATCAATTTGCGGGGTTCCTTCAAATGGATGTTGGCCAGTCAAGAAACCACCACGAACGCCAGATAATACAACCGCTGATTCTGCTCTTGTCATATTATTAGTAGGTCTGAAAGTTCCATCAGGGAAGCCTCTTACAATTCCAGCATGCGCAACTGCATTTACTGAACCCTCAGCCCAACTTGGAATTTCATTCGCATCTGTAAAACCTGCATTAGGTGCAGTAGGAAGATTAAGAATATTATTTAAAATAACAACAACTTCGGCTCTTGTAATATTATTACCTGGCCTTAAAGTTGCATCTTCAAATCCTTGAACATATCCTGCTGCGATTGCCCTTCTTACTTGCTGTGCATACCATGCATTTGGATTCACGTCAGAAAAATGTATTTCAGCTTCATCAGTAAAACCAAAAGTATTATTAACCATTGTTAAAAACTCTGCACGTGTAATAGTAGCATTAGGATCAAAATTACCATCGTCTCTACCATTTACAATTCCATCACTAGCTAACGAATTAATGTGTTGATACGCCCAATGATCACTGCTTATGTCATTGAAATTTCTTGCGTACACACTTAAAGGCGGTACACTTACACCTAAAGTAACTGCTAAAGTTGCAGCGGCCATTCTTTTCAACTTATACTTCATACCTTTTTTCCACTCCCTTTAACTCTTTACAAATTTTTGTTGACAAATATATAATAATATATTATCCTACTTTTGTAAAGCGTTCAGAATCATGTGCTTGAAAATTGACGAAAATGTAAGCTGATAAGTTCACTCCTTGGATAGTTAAATTTTTTTGTTGTCAAGCACACTGTACACTTTATTTTCATGTAAAGAATTAAAAGATTAAGACCGTGGGGATTTCATCCCCACTACCCCTGACAAGCGCACGCGCGCTTGACCGCGTAATTGTGTGAGCGATAGCTCACACTTTAATTTTGGATTGAGGTTTCTTGACTCAAATTCCAAACAAAAAAGAGATCAAAAAAAAGAACGCACATGCGTGCGTTCTTAAAAAAAGCGGTCAAGCGCGCTGCGCTTGCCAGGATTTGAGGCTGAAAGCCCACGGTCTCCGATTTAGACCTTGGGAATCCGTCCCAAACCCTGCAAGGGGTTCACCCTTGACCCATTTTCGGCTTCCAGCGAAGCTGTCCACCGAGAAGAAAACCTAAAAAAAGAACGCACGTATGTGCGTTCTTAAAAAAAGCGGTCAAGCGCGCTGCGCTTGCGGGTGTGGGCAGAGCCCACAATATTTTAATCTTTTGACTCTAATCTTTTAATCTTCACCGAATAAGGCTGACGCGAACTCTTGAGCATTGAAAGGCTGTAAATCGTTTATGCCTTCGCCAACTCCAATAAAACGTACAGGTAGCTTTAACTCGTTTTTTATAGCAATGACTATTCCACCTTTGGCTGTACCATCTAACTTGGTAAGTACTAAACCTGTGATGTTTGCCGCTTCTTTAAATAATTTTGCTTGTTGTAATGCGTTTTGTCCAGTGGTTGCATCAAGTACTAAAAATACTTCTAATTGCGCATCGCCATGCTCTCTATTGATAATTTTAAAAATCTTTTTTAATTCTTCCATAAGATTTTTTTTGTTATGCAAACGCCCTGCAGTATCACATATCAAAATATCAGCGTTTCGCGCTTTTGATGCTTTAATTGCATCGTATACAACTGCTCCAGGATCTGAATTTTCTTGATGTTTGATAACATCAACATTACTACGCGTACCCCAAACCTCTAATTGATCTATAGCTGCTGCGCGGAATGTATCCGCCGCTGCTAATACAACCTTTTTATTTTGATTTTTAAAATTGTTGGTTAACTTTCCTATTGTTGTTGTTTTACCAACACCGTTAACCCCTATAATCAAAATAATTGATGGGCTTTTTAATTCAAATTCAGCTTCATCTTCTACTAAAATTTTTGTTATTTCTTCTTTTATTATTCTTTTTATTTCTGATGCGTCTGTTATTCTTTCGCTTTTTACTCGGTCTTTTACAAGCTCTATAATAAGCGTGGAAGTTTCTATACCTATATCAGCCATTATTAAAGTTTCTTCAAGTTCTTCAAAAAGTTCATCATCTATTTTTACGAAACTTTTTAAAACGTTTTCTACTCCGCCCATAATGCTTTTTCTGGTTTTATCCAGTCCTGCAACAACTTTTTTAAAAAAACCTTTTTTCTCTGTTTCGCCATTTAATTCTTGTTGCGTTTCTAATTCCTGCTGATGTTCTAACTCTTGTTGCTTTTCTAATTCTTGCTGACGTTCCAGTTCTTGTTGCTTTTCTAATTCCTGCTGGTGTTCTAGTTCTTGTTGCTTTTCTAATTCCTGCTGGCGTTCTAGTTCTTGTTGCTTTTCTAATTCTTGCTGGCGTTCTAGTTCTTGTTGCTTTTCTAATTCTTGCTGGCGTTCTAACTCTTGTTGCTTTTCTAATTCTTGCTGGCGTTCTAGCTCTTGTTGTTTTTCTAATTCCTGCTGATGTTCTAATTCTTGTTGCTTTTCATCAATATTATTAACTTCTTGTTCGATGTTTTCATTTGTTTCTTTCTTATTTTTTTTCTTTAAAAAATCAAATAACCCCACTTGTAGGACTCCTTTTCATTTTCACATGTTAATCTAAGTTTACACTAAGTAACTTAGATATCCCTTCTTCCTCCATTGTAACGCCATAAATATTATTAGCAATTTCCATTGTAGCTTTTTTATGAGTTATAACTATAAATTGAGTATTGATTGAAAGCTTGTGTAAATATCTAGCGAACTTTTTATTGTTTACATCATCAAGCGCGGCCTCTATTTCATCAAGTACACAAAAAGGTGACGGCTTCATATGTAGGATAGAAAATAATAATGCTATTGCTGTAAGTGATTTTTCTCCGCCAGACATAAGAGACATACTTTGTAATCTTTTACCTGGAGGTTGTGCAATAATATCTATTTCAGCTTGTAATAAATCAGTTTCCGAAGATAATTTTAAATGGGCAGTTCCACCGCCAAATATCTCTTGAAAAACCATACTAAAATTTTTGGATACAATATTAAATTGTTCAGAAAATTTTTCTTCCATTAGTTGGGTAAAGTCCACTATTATAGTTTTTAACTTTTGTTCCGCTTCTTCTATGTCTAATTTTTGATCTACTAAAAAATTAAATTTATCTCTACTTTGTTTATATTCTTCTATTGAGCTTAAATTTATACTTCCGAGATTTTTTGTGTCTTCTTTAAGCTGTTTAATTTCTTTTTTCATTTCTTCAAGGGGTTTATCTAGCCTTCTATATTTAAGTGCTTTTTGATAGGTTAACTCATATTCTTCCCATAATTCATTATATGAATTTGATTTTTTTAATTCTAAATTTTCTATTCTTATTTTTAATCTAGCTTCTTCTGTTTTCAGATTTGAAATTACTTCTAATTCCTGCCTATCATCAAACTGAATTTTTTCATAATCCAAAATTAATTTTTCTTTTTGGCTTAATAGAGTCTCCAGATTTTTAGATGTTTTATCTTTTGAACTATTTAATTTTTTGATTTCTGATTGTAAATTTTTTAAATTCTGTAATTTGTCTTCTTTACTCTTAATAAATTTCTTTATTTCTAATTCACTATTTTCTACTTCTTGCTTATAACTTAGCGCTAAACGATTTGTTCCTTGTATATTTTGCTTACCAAAATCAAGCTTTTGTGCTCTGCTTGTGATATCAATTTTCATGTTAGTTATTTCATTTGCTAAAGATTCTTTTTTATTTTGATACTCTGAAATTTTACTTTGATAACTTTCTATATTTACTCCTGCCTCAACTTTATCTTTTTCTAGTATAAATTGCATTTCTTCAAGGGTTTTAATTTCTTCTTTATTTTTATTCATTTCATTTTCAATATTTATTTTTTCTGCATTATAAGATTCTTTATTTTTAATTGATAGTTCTAAGGATTTTTTTTCTTGCTTTATATCCTGTGATATTCTCAAACTTTCCAAATCGTGTTTATGCCAAAGTTTATTATTTTCTTCGATCTTTGCAAGGATATCTTTTAATTCCTTTTGTTGCACCTCTTTATTGTTTAAGAGCGTTTTTTCTTCCTCATAAAGTACGTTTAATTGATTCTTTAATTTTTCTATATCTGCATTTCTTCCGAGAATCTTTAAACTTTTATTAAGCGTTCCACCTGTTATCGCACCGCTTGGATTAATAAGTTCACCATCAAGAGTTACCATTCTATATAAATAATTATTTTGTTTAGAAATTGATATGGCATTTTCTATAGTATCTATAATTATTATGTTTCCAATTAAACTGTGCATTATATTCTCAAATTTAGAATCATAGCTAATGAGGTCTTTTGCAATACCAACTACTGCATTAATACCTAAAGTTCTTAAATTTATATCAGCATTTCTTTTCTTGATTCCTGATATAGGTAAAAATGTTGCTCTACCTGATTTTGAGGCCTTTAAAAATGCTATAGCTTCTTCTGCATCTTCCTCAGTATATGTTATAATATTTTGAATAGAGCTTCCAAATGATACTTCCATTGCTACTTCCAAATGCTTTGGAACATTAATTACCTCACCAACAATATTTATTACCCCCCTTAGTTTATTGGGGTTATTTTTTTTAAATTTTAATATAGATTTTACACCTCTATGATATCCTTCAAAATTTTCATCCACTTCAATAAGAATTTTTAGCCTAGCTCTAATATCATTTATAGCTTTTGCCTTAGATACTAAATCATTTGTATATTTATTTTGGGACTCTTCTAAGGCTAACTTCTTTTGTAGCATAAGTTCTATACGTTCCTTAACTAAAAGGATTTTATTTTCAAGTTCGCTAGATTCATCTGTTAAGGTTTTTATACCTATGCTACTTCTGCTAAATATTTTCTCATTATCTTTCTCCGATGCATTAATAGATTTTTTCTTCTCCTGCAACTGATTAATCAAAAATTCTAGCCTACTAATATCAGACTTTACAGTATTTATTTCTGTTATACTTTCCATCACATAATTATTTATATCTTTTATTTCATTTTCTAGTTCAGCTATTTCTTCATTTACTACAAGTAAGTTTTCCTCTTTCGATTGTAATTCCTTGCTAATTTCTGAAATTTGATTTTTCAGGTCTGCTAGATTTATATTTATATCTGAAATATCGCTTTCATTTTTTAAAATATTATTTTGTTTCTTTTGTATATCATCTTTTAACCTATTTATTTCTTCCTGCAAAGTTTTTATTTGCTCTTTAGATAGTGCTATTTTACTTTCTTTTTGTTCCGTTTTAAGTTTTATGTCTGCTATCTTTGCATTATTGGCTTCTATATTTCCATCTGCTAAGGCAATTTCTTTTTTAGATTCTTCTAGGGATTTCTGAAAAGTATATTTTTTATCCCCTTCGTCCGCTATTTGTTCACTTAAATCTTTTAAGTTTTTATTAAGCTTCTCTATCTCCTCAGATAATTTATCCTTTTCTAGTAGAAAAATATTTATTTTTAGTAGTTTGATTTCCTCTGCAATAGCTAAGTACTTTTTTGCCTTATCTGATTCACTATGTAAAACCGGTAATCTGTCCTCTAATTCTTCAATTATACTTTGGACTTGCAGTAAGTTTTGCTTCTCTCGCTCTAGCTTAATGAAAGCTTCATCTCTACGCGATTTATATTTTATTATACCAGCCGCTTCTTCAAATATCTTTCTTCTTTCTCCGCCCTTTGAGGACAGAAGTTCTTCTACATTACCTTGACCTATAATAGAATAGCCTTCGCGTCCTATACCTGTATCCATAAAAAGCCCGTGTATATCTTTTAGTCTGCACTCTGTGCCATTAATTTGAAATTCACTTTCACCTGATCTAAAAAGCTTTCTTGTAATTATTACTTCGTCGTAAGGAAGTTGCATTTTCTTTTCAGAGTTATCAATATATATTGAGACAGAAGCCAAACCCAAAGGTTTTTTATTTAATGTACCTGCAAAAATAATATCTTCCATCTTAGAACCGCGTAAACTTTTAACGCTTTGCTCACCTAATACCCAACGGATAGCGTCAGAAACATTGCTCTTTCCGCTTCCATTTGGTCCCACAACCGCGGTTATGCCTTTATCAAATTCAAACTTTGTCTTTGCTCTAAATGACTTAAAGCCAAGTATTTCTAGCTTTTTCAAATACATAAATAAGCCTCCCCAAACCTTTTCAAAAACCCTTTAAAAAGACTTTAGCCTCTTTAAAGGGTTCAGTGTTACTTAACAACTAAATTAACGATTTTGTTCGGCACATAAATCTCTTTAACAATTTGTTTTTCAAGTAATTTGTCTTTTAATATTTCCTTAGCTTTTTCTATAATATCTTCCTTATTGTCGTCTACACTTATTAATAAAGTATCTCTTAATTTTCCGTTTATCTGTAGAGCTATTTCTATAGTATCTTCTTTTAATTTACTTTCATCATACTGAACCCATTTCTGGTCAAATACAGAAGTTTTGTTACCTAATTCATACCACAATTCTTCCGCCATATGTGGCGCGAATGGTGCTAATAATATGGTTAGTGCATTTAAAGTTTCTTTATCTATACCATCATATTTACGAGTAAGATCTATAATCTTGTTTGTATATTCCATAAAGCCACTTATAACTGTATTATAAGAAAAGCTTTCTATTCTATTTGTTATTTCATATATCAGTTTATTGCGAATAAAATCAAAATCTTTATTTGTATTAATGGTCTTATCTTTATAGTCATAGACAAGCTTCCAGACCTTCTTTAGATATCTAAATACTCCATCTATTCCAGTATCATCCCATTCAATATCAAGTTCTGGCGGTCCAACGAAAAGCTCATACATACGTAGTGCATCACAACCGTACTCTTTCATTATATCGTCTGGTGATACAACATTCCCTTTTGACTTACTCATTTTCATGCCATCTTTATTTAGCATTCCTTGATTAAACAGCTTCTTAAAGGGTTCTTCAAAATCAACTACACCTATATCATATAAAAATTTAGTATAAAATCTTGCGTATAATAAGTGAAGCACCGCATGTTCTATACCACCAACATACATATCTACAGGTAAATACTTACTTAAATTTTCCTTGCTTGCAAGTTCATCAGAGTTTTTAGGGTCTGTGTATCTTAAGAAATACCATGAAGAACCAGCCCATTGTGGCATTGTGTTTGTTTCTCTTTTGGCCTCTTCTCCACATTTTGGGCAACTAGTATTAACCCAATCCGAAATTTCAGCGAGTGGTGATTCACCTGTTTCTGTAGGCTGATACTTTTCTACATTAGGAAGTACAACAGGTAAATCCTTTTCAGGTACAGGCACAATTCCGCACTTCTCACAATGTACTAGAGGTATAGGTTCGCCCCAATAACGTTGCCTTGAGAAAACCCAATCCCTAAGTTTGTAATTAATTTGTGCTTTTCCTAAATTATTTTTCTCTAAGTAATTAGTTATCTCTTCCTTAGCCCTTAATGAAGGCATATTATCAAATTCACCTGAATTTATCATAATACCTTCATCTGTAAAAGCATCCTCAAGTTCCACTACATCTTGGTTTTCTTCCTTTATAACTTGCACAATATCAATATCAAACTTCTTCGCAAACTCAAAATCACGTTTATCATGAGCTGGTACGCACATTATTGCGCCTGTTCCATAGTCTATAAGTACATAGTCCGAAATCCATATCGGCATTTTCTTGCCACTTAACGGATTGATTGCAAAACTACCTGTAAATACGCCTGTTTTTTCCTTATCTGACATTCTATCTACGGAAGATTTAGTACTGGCTTTTTGCACATATGCCTCTACAGCTTCTCTTTGTTCCCCTATAGTTATATCCTTTATAAGTTCATGTTCTGGAGCTAACACCACAAATGTAGAACCGTATATTGTATCCGGTCGTGTTGTAAAGATTTCGATTGATTCTTTTCTATCTTCTATTTTAAAATCTATAAGGCAACCGCTACTTTTTCCAATCCATTCAGATTGCATTTTTTTAACTTTTTCAGGCCATTCTAAACCATCAAGGTCAGTAAGTAGTCTTTCCGCATAATTTGTAATCCTTAACATCCATTGTCTTAGGGATTTTTTTGTTACAGTATCACCGCATCTATCACACGTACTACCAGTAGCTTCTTCATTAGCAAGTACCGCCTTGCAATTTGGACACCAGTTAAGGGGCATTTCTTTTTCATACGCTAATCCATTTTCAAACATCTTTATAAAAATCCACTGTGTCCATTTATAATATTCAGGATCTGTCGTATTTATTTCTCTATCCCAATTATAAATCGCGCCTATATCCTTAAGCTGACGCTTATAATTTTCGACGCTTTCTTTCGTAACTTTCGCTGGATGCATACCAACCTTTATAGCATAGTTTTCTGTAGGAAGCCCAAAAGCATCAAAGCCCATAGGGTGCAAAACTTGAAAACCATTAAGAATTTTATATCTAGTTATAACATCACTAAGAACATACCCTCGCCAGTGACCAACATGTAACCCACTAGCCGATGGGTATGGGAACATATCTAAACAATAGTATTTTGGTTTTGATTCATCTTGATTTATATTAAAGCTTTCCCAACTATTACGCCATTTTTTTTCAATTTCTTTATAATTATAATGATTATTCATCAGAGTACCTTCTTTTCTATTCTGTTTTTAATTCAAACTTTTTGATTGCATGATGTTGACAGTCGTTTGAATAATTTATAACATAATTCTAAAAAAAAAGCAATAAATCATGCCTATGTACAACTAAGCTATCTACTAGGTATTGACTTTTTTACCTATACAAAGTAATATTTTATCCACAGTTTAAATTTTTGAAAATTTTCAGGAGGATGTTGTTTTATGAGTCAATCTTTAAGATTATCTCAAACTATAGTTTTAGCATTTTCTATCTTTGCGATTTTTTTTGGTGCGGGCAATCTTATATTTCCGCCTATCGTAGGCTTTCAATCAGGAGAGAATTCTTTAGCAGCGGTTTTAGGTTTCTTATTAATAGCAGTTGGTTTGCCGACTTTATCTACCGTTGCATTCGCTACAATAGAAGGTAATGTAGGTTCGATTACTGATAAAATTAGTACAAAATTTACCTTTGTTTATACTTGTGCAATATACCTATTAATCGGGCCTATGTTTGCCATACCTAGAACAGCAATTGTAGCAAATGAAATGGCCGTTGTTCCATTTGTATCAGAGTATACATCTCTTTCTATGGTTTTACTTATTTTTTCTTTTCTTTATTTTTTGTCTATATATCTATTTTGTATTTATTCTACAAAAGTTATAGAAATAGTTTCAAAATATATTATACCGCTACTACTATTTACTGTTCTGCTTTTAATAGCTGGTGCTATAATTTGGCCAGTTTCTACTGCAGGCGAACCTTTGGGGAATTTTTACGCTAACCCTCTTATAACAGGTATGTTAGATGGATTCTTAACTATGGATTCTCTAGGTACATTTATTATTGTAAGTATAGTAATAACGAGACTAAACGAAATGGGCATTACTGAATCACCTGCAATTATTAAATATACTATTCGAGCAGGTATACTTTCTGGTATTGCATTATGCGTTGTATACGCTGGCCTTGCATATATCGGTATTACAAGTGACGTGCCTATTACTACAACTAATGGTGGTTTAATACTTGTAAGATCTGCGATGAACTCTTTCGGACTTATTGGAATGATTTTACTAGCAATATCTGTTTTTATTGCTTGTTTTACAACAGCACTTACTCTAATAATAGGTGCATCAAGATTTTTTCATAAAACATTTCCATCAATATCTGAAAAAAACTTTTTACGTGCATGTGTTCTTTTTAGTTTCTTAGTTTCTAACTTAGGGTTTGATGTGCTTATGTCTATAACTGTTCCAGTGCTAGACATTGCGTATCCTATAACAATACTTGTTGTTGCATTTACAATGTTTAGAAACCATATAAACGGTATAACATCTAAAATCGGTATGCTTGTATGTTGTATTGTAAGTATTGCGTTTATCCTATATGAACATGTTGGCATGAAATATGAAAATTTTGGTATGGATTTACCGATTTTCCCTATGATACCTTTATTTAGCGAAGGGCTAGGCTGGGTTATCCCGACTACCATAGCAGTCGTAATCACTATGGTAGCTACTAAGTCAAGAGATTAAGATCAAAAGATTAAAGTCAAAAGAATTAAGACCGTGGAGGCTTCCGCCTCCAC
>JGI994J12354_10005492_pt1 | contig 10886 bp, 6 predicted proteins | sample IntmicLarv3ML3BL_FD_12354 | JGI IMG/M metagenome (IMG submission 12354)
GTCTTATCGGTGCACTGATAATGACTCACTCCGATGATAATGGCCTTGTGTTACCTCCAAATTTAGCTCCGTATCAGGTTGTTATTGTACCTATCTACAAGAACGACGAACAACTGTCGCTAATCAATGAAAAAGTGTCTGAGATTACTGCCAAATTAAAGGCTATGGGTATCAGCGTGAAATATGATAATGCAGACAATAAAAAGCCGGGCTGGAAGTTTGCAGAGTATGAATTGAAGGGAGTTCCTGTGCGCTTGGCAATGGGCGCCCGCGACCTTGAAAACGGAACAATAGAAGTTGCACGCCGTGATACTCTGACAAAAGAGACAGTTTCACTTGACAATATAGATACATACATCAAAGACTTACTTGCAGTAATACAAAAGAATATATTCCAAAAAGCGTATGACTATCGCGCATCCGTAACACGTACGGTAGATTCTTATGAAGAGTTTAAGGAAGAGATTGAAAAAGGCGGATTCCTGTTAGCGCACTGGGATGGTACTCCCGAAACAGAAGATAAGATTAAGGCAGATACAAAAGCAACTATCCGTTGCATCCCCATTGAAGGAGATAAAACACCGGGCAACTGTATGGTAACCGGTAAGCCTTCCGCACAACGCGTAATCTTTGCAAGAGCTTACTAAAATATAAACTTAAAACAAATATAGGCATGTTAAGAATTGCAGTACAATCTAAAGGCCGTCTTAATGAAGACACAATGGCTCTGTTGAAAGAAGCCGGGATTAAGCTTAGTAAAGCTAAACGCACATTACTATTATCTGCCGTTGACTTTCCTGTAGAAGTCCTTTTTTTGCGCGACGATGATATTCCACAGTCGGTAGCAAACGGAATTGCAGATGTAGGGATTGTTGGGGAAAACGAATATGTGGAAAAAGGCGAAGAAGCCGTTTTAATAAAAAGATTAGGTTTTAGTAAGTGCCGTTTATCACTGGCGATACCCAAAGACGAAAACTACAAAGGCGTACAGTGGTTCGATGGCAAAACTATTGCAACATCATACCCTAATATTCTGCAAAAGTATCTAAAGCAAAACAACGTTAAGTCTGCGCTACATGAAATATCCGGCTCGGTAGAGATTGCTCCCGGCATAGGTCTTGCAGACGCTATTTTTGATATTGTCAGCTCCGGCAGTACGCTTATAAGCAATCAACTCAAGGAAGTAGATGTTGTGATGAAAAGCGAGGCGTTGCTTATTGCAAACAAAGAATTGCCTGAAGAAAAACAAGAGATATTAAATGAAATACTGTTTCGTTTTGATGCAATACAGGAAGCGTCAGGTAAAAAATATGTACTACTTAATGCTCCAAAGGACAAGATTGCAGAGATCACGAAGCTACTACCCGGCATGAAAAGCCCGACAGTAACCCCTCTTGCGGATGAAGGGTGGGTTTCGATTCAGTCTGTTATAACAGAAAAGCATTTTTGGGAGATAATAGGTAAACTCAAAGCAATAGGCGCAGAAGGCATTATTGTAATACCTATTGAAAAAATGATATCATAATGGATATAAAAACATACAAGTATCCGGATAAATCGGAATGGGAGGCATTACAGCAGCGTCCGGAACTCGATGTTACATCGCTGTTTGACACTGTTCAAAATGTACTCGATGACGTAAAAGCCAATGGAGACGAAGCTGTGCGTAAATATGGTGAGAAGTTTGATANCGTTATTNTNGAANACNTACAGGTAACACCTGAAGAAATAGCCGAAGCTGAATCTTCACTTTCCTGTGAGCTGAAACAAGCTATACAAACAGCCATGAAAAACATAGAGACGTTCCATGCTGCACAGGCGTTTGAAGGGCAAAAAATTGAAACAATGCCGGGAGTTGTATGTTGGCAAAAGGCTGTTGCCATAGAAAAAGTGGGATTATACATACCGGGAGGTACAGCTCCGCTATTCTCTTCCGTGTTGATGCTGGCCGTACCGGCACGTATAGCAGGATGTAAAGAAATAGTTCTCTGCACGCCTCCGGATATCAAAGGAAAAGTTCATCCGGCAATATTATTCGCAGCTCAGGCGGCAGGGGTAAGCAAGATATTTAAAGTGGGAGGCATCCAAGCTATCGCTGCCATGACATACGGAACAAAAAGCGTCCCGAAAGTCTATAAAATATTCGGCCCGGGTAATCAGTATGTCGTTGCCGCAAAACAGTTGGTCAGCTTAAAAGATGTTGCCATAGATATGCCCGCAGGCCCGTCAGAAGTAGAAATAATAGCCGATGATTCGGCAAATCCGGCATATATAGCATCCGACTTTCTATCACAAGCAGAACATGGTGCAGACAGCCAGTCGATATTGCTTACAACATCAGAAGCTCTTGCCGAATCGGTAAAGATGGAGATTGAGCGCCAGCTATGTAAATTGCCACGCAGGGAATATACGGAAAAGTCCTTATCTCATAGCCGTATTATCATATTGAGTAGTGATGACGAGATAACCGACTTCTCAAATCAGTATGCTCCGGAGCACCTTATTATTCAGACAGCTAAATACACAGAGCTAAGCGCCGGAATAATCAATGCGGGTAGCGTCTTTTTGGGTTCATACACTCCGGAAAGTGCAGGCGACTATGCATCAGGAACAAACCATACACTCCCAACCAAAGGATATGCTAAAATGTATAGCGGAGTGAATCTTGACAGCTTTATTAAAAAAATAACATTTCAGGAAATCACTAAGGAAGGTTTAATGCTACTTGGACCAACCATAGAACTGATGGCAGCAAACGAACAGCTTGCCGCACATAAAAACGCGATTACTGTGAGGTTGAATGGGTAAACAATAAATAAGTATTAAGTCGCTAATCTAAATTACTTAAAGTGAAAAGTTTTATATTATTCTTACTGTTAGGGTGTGTATGTATTGTTAATGCTCAAAAACGTCCGGTAATCGGAATCTCAGACGTATATAAAAACAGCAACAATGCCGCTGTTCCGCGTTCATACGTTGATGCGGTCCTACAGGTTGGAGGGCTACCGGTAGTCATTCCATTAATGAGCGACAGAGATAAAATTATAGAGTTACTTAATTCGTTAGATGGGGTAATATTTACAGGTGGAGAAGATTTCGATCCGTCATATTATAATGAAAAACCAATCCCTCAATTGGGAAAGGTGAATGCTCCAAGAGATAAATTCGATATAAACCTACTCCACATGGCAGTAGAGCGAAAAATTCCTGTCTTGGGTATCTGTCGTGGTCTACAACTTATAAATATTGCTTATGGGGGGTCATTATATCAGGACTTAAGAGCTCAATATCATGATAAAAGTATCAGTCATCGCCAGAGGCAAGCAAAAGAAGAAGCTTCACATGCTGTTATTGTTGAAGACAATACTGTATTCGCAGATATTGTAAAGGATAGAATGCTAATGGTCAACAGCTCACATCATCAGGCGATAAAGAAGCTTGCCGCAGGATTTCGTGTAGCAGGGAAATCTAATGATAATATTATAGAAGCAATAGAGAAAATTGACTCCGAGAATTGGATTTTAGGAGTACAGTTTCATCCGGAGACTCGTGTAACACGAGACGATGCTATGCGCAGGATTTTTCAGCGATTTGTTGATGAAGCGGAACGCCATAAAAAACCGGAGAAAAATATAATAACAGCGTCTGCTCCACAACAGCAGGTAATACAGAGGTTGGATTATGAACCGCAAATAGTATATAAGTCTATCATCGACACACAGTATATTTTAATCCCGCCTGATACAATATACATTCCCGTAGCAGAGGCGCAATACAGAGAGAAACCAGCAGATACGGTATATGTGAATGTTACGAAGACTAAAATAGAGACAGTTTGGGACACAGTATACATAGTTCTTTCTGATACATTTGAACCGGAATTGGAAGCATATGTAGAACATGAAATAGAGCAGGAAGCAGAAATTAAGATAGAACCGGAGATGGAGCCTGAAATAGAAAACTCTTCAGAAGACGTGTATATCGTTCCGGATTCAGTACCAACGCCTATTATTTTGGTGCCTGATACGGCTGATGTCAATACAGTGCCGGAAGTGTTAAAGCCAATACCTGATACGCTTGTGTACACTCCTAACCCAACGGTAGAACTTCCTACAAGGAAGGAATTGAAGAGAAAAGCTAAGCAGGAAAAGCAAGAACTAAAAGAAAAAGAACTACTGAAGAATAAAGAGCTAAAAGAGCAGGCGGAGAAAGAGAAGCAGAAAAAGAAAGAAGACAAAGAGAAAGAAAAGCAATACCAAAATAAGCAGAAAGAAAATGCTAAATTGGATAAAAAAGATTTGAAGGAGAAAGCTAAACAGGAAAAGAAAGAGCTAAAAGAAAAAGAGCAGCAAGCAAAGAAGGAGCAGGCCGAGAAAAAAAAGCAGGCAAAAGAAGAAGCCAAAAAGAATGAATCCTGATTTTTTTATGTAGTTTTGCACATAGTTTTTCAATTAATACGCTATCAGAGGACTCAAATATATAATAATTGTAGCGTTAGTGCTATTTTGGATACTCTACGCTATTCCTACTATTTCGCTGAATATTCCATTTGTTCAGCGAAATGTAACAAGCATTGCAGAAAACGAGCTGTCTAAACTCTTCAACACTTCTGTAAAGATTGGCAATGTTGACATAGACTGGCTTAACCGCATTGTTCTTAAAGATGTAAAAATTGAGGATAAAACAGGGCAACCTACATTGGAAGCCGGTAATATAACTGCCGGATTCAAACTATTACCTATATTCAAAAACAAATGGATTCTTACAACAGTGCGCTTGTTTGGAGTTACATGCCATATAAGAAAAGATACGCCACAAAGTGAAGCCAATATACAGTTTATCATTGATGCCTTATCCGGAGGTCAAAGAGGCAGCAACTTAGAATTGCAGATGCAATCAATACTCATAAGGCATGGAAATATAACTTATGATATTCTCAACAAAGACCATTCAAAGCAACAGTTTAACCCTAATCATATTGATATAAGCAATATCAGCGGGAAGATTTCTCTCAAACACTACAGCAAAGATAGCCTGCAAGCACATATAAGCAAGCTTAGTTTTAATGAAATATCAGGGCTAAATGTCGATAAGCTGTCAATGAATATTGTTGGTAACAGAGATTCCATATATATAGAAAACTTCAACCTCACCCTACCCCATTCATCCATATCCATACCCTCTGCCGGAGTACTGTTAACAGAAGTGAGTAATCTGCCGGAGCTATTCAACAAATCATCAATAGCACTTAATCTAAGCCCTTCTGTAATTGCACCCAAAGACTTAGCAGCATTTTTACCCATAATGAAGGACTTTTCCGATACGGTTGAGATGTCTGCTGAAATTTCCGGTGTTATCAACTCCATATCCCTTGACAGGCTGATATTAAAATATGGGAAATTCATGTCGCTTACCGGAAATATGGATTTGAAAGGTTTAGCAAATAAAGATGAAGAGCTATACCTGTTTGGAAGAATTAGTGATTTTAACATAACAACCGAAGGGTTAAACAGGATATGCCACAATATAAGTGGAGGAAACATTATACTACCCGAACCGGTAATGAACCTTGATAAATTAAACTTTAACGGAGAAATATCCGGATTCACTGATAATATGGTCGCATTCGGGAACCTTTCTTCATCTATTGGGTCTGTTCAGATGGATATGCTAATAGGATATAAGCGAAGCAATGACACAACAATGTTTCTCAAAGGAAATATAGCATCATCCGATTTACAGATTAGTTCGTTATTTAAGGAAGGCAACCCATTAGGCAAGGCACGCTTCAATGCAGAGATAGATCTGACACAGCCCGTACGGAAAAAGATTTCTGGAACAGTTAATGCGCAAATAAATGAAGTTGAATATAAGGGATACAACTACGAAAATATCTATTTAGCAGGCAAATTCAAAGAAAACGAATACGAAGGACTTGTTCAGATGGACAATCCAAACGGAAATATTGAGATACAAGGACTATTCAAAAACGAGAAAGAAAAATCTGTATTTGATTTCATGGCCAATATAAAGGGGCTGCGTCCCGACAAGCTCAATATAACAGACAAATACGAAAACCCGAATATCTCACTCGGCATAAATGCAAACTTTACGGGTAATAATCCCGATAATTTCAATGGATATATAAAACTCAATAACTTTTCGTTCCACACTGAAGGAGATTCCCTTACAATAAAAGACCTACAGATAGAAGCATCAGCCGACGACCATTCATACAAGCAGATGACCATATCATCAGATATATTAAGCGGCGAAATAAAAGGCATGTACTCGTTCTCATCGCTCGTTTCCGATTTATACCAAACCACAGAAAAGTACCTCCCATCGTTAATAGGCTCCATATATGAAGAGAAGAAGGCGACTAAAAGTAATATCTTCAAATTTTCTATAGCCATCGAAAACACGGAAAATGTGTCAAATGCCCTTAAACTTCCGGTTACAATACTCGAAAAGACAAACATACACGGGCACTACAATGATGAAACAGGTTTATTATATGCAGAAGCCGATATGCCTCTATTCAAAATCGGTAAAACATCATTTGAAAAGGGAGATATTCGGCTCTACAATAATGATGAATCTATAAATCTACAACTAAGCGTGTCTCAATACAGTAAAAACAATATTCATAACTTTATCAATATTACATCCTATGCAAAAGAGGACAGCCTAAATACAAAACTATACTGGACAAACGACAAAGAGGAAAAGTATGAAAGTGAAATAACGGCATCAGCTTTATTTATTGAGGACTACGAAGGCAAAAACAAAAAAACGCTCCGCACCGAAATAACAATACCACCCACACATTTAATATTAAAAGATTCGCTTTGGAACATTGAGCCGGCGTCATTAACCATATCCGATGGAAGCATAAATATTGATAACTTCTACCTTACAAATAAAGACCAATATATGCATATCAACGGCATCATATCGAATGATCCGAAAGACGTGCTTCTTCTTGATTTGAACGATATTGAAACCAGTCATATATTCGATGTATTAAACATACCGGCGCTTCAATTCGGAGGGCGAGCAACAGGAGCCATTAATGCACGCGACCTTCCCGGAAGCATGATGATTGACGGGCGAATCGAAATACAGGACTTTTCTTTCAACCAAGCCGTACAGGGTAGACTCAACCTTTCCAGTGAATGGGATAACGATAGACAGGGCATACTGTTATTGGGGTCTATCTACAAGAATGACACTACGTGGACCGATGTCAATGGGTACATATACCCAATAGGCAAAGAGCAGGGGCTATCAATACATTTTGATGCAAATGAAATTAACATTGCTTTTATGCAAAAATACATGAGAGCGTTTTCCGATAGTGTAAGCGGATTGGGATATGGGTATGCACACCTATACGGCACATTCTCTGATATTTTCATAGAAGGCAAACCATATGTAAAGGACGGAAGGGTTAATGTTAATATACTGAACACGGATTATACCTTTTCAGACACCGTTTATCTTGAGAAATATGCTGTCAAAACTAAAAACACAACCTTATATGACAAGGATGGCAATACAGGACAATTGGATTTCACATTAACGCACAGTGGTTTCGATAATCTGGCATACGATTTGAATATAAAGGCGGACAAGATGCTGATATACGACACTCCGGAGCGTATAAATCCCCGTATATATGGTAATGTTTATGCCAGCGGAACGGCTAATATAAGCGGAACGGAAAGTTTTGTAAACGTGGAAGGCAACATGCGTAGTGATATCGGAACCTCAGTAGGATTTAATTTCATGGAGAAATCAACCGTTGAGAATTATGATTTTATTTCTTTCGTAAACAAGGCTAATACAGGAGAACAAGAAACGAAAAGCGACAACAGCAAAGAAGACCGTCAGGTAATAAAGTCTCCAATGGAATACCAACTTAACTTTCATGTTAACGTAACTCCCGATGCCGGATTAGAGCTGATGATGGACCCGAACTCCGGAGACAAAATACGTGGTAACGGAAATGGAAACCTGCAAGTCAGATACGGAAGCTTGGGTGATATACAGATATTTGGCAATTACCTCATTTCAGGCGGAACATATAATTTCAGCATGCAACAACTTATCCGCAAAAGGTTCAATATCCGTGATGGTAGCATAATTTCATTTCGCGGCAACCCTATGGAGGCAAATCTTGATATTGATGCAATATACAATCTGACGGCCAATATTCAGGACTTGGACGAGACTCTTGTACTGGAAACAGCAAACCCAAGTATCCCGATAAACTGCGTGTTACAATTAGATGGACATCTGCAAAACCCGACAATAACATTCGACCTCGAATTACCAAACTCAAATAGCGAGATGGAACGGCAGGTAAGGTCATTCATTGATACCGAGGACGTGATGACGCGACAAATTATATACCTTCTAGTTCTTAATAAATTCTACACACCAAACTATTCACGCAACGAATATCGCTCCAATGAATTTAGCGCCGTAGCCTCGTCAGCGCTGTCAGCACAACTGTCGAGCCTGTTGAGTAGCCTCACAGACAAGGTGCAAATAGGTACAAATATCCGTACACATCAGGATGGTATAAGAGACACCGAAGTCGAAATGCTATTATCAAGCCAACTACTCAATAACAGGCTTATTTTCAATGGAAACTTCGGATACAAAGACTACATACAATCAAACGCTTTTATAGGAGAATTCGACCTCGAATATAAACTCACACGGAGTGGCGAAATAAGCCTCAAGGCGTATAATCACGCCAATGATTTATATCGTTACACTAAATCGCTCACACGACAGGGAGTTGGAGTGATGTTCCGCAAAGACTTCGACATATTGTCTGAGATTTTCAGGACAAGGAGAAAGAAAAAGGATTCAGAGGCTAAAACTTCAGACCCGGCATCAACAGACCAATAGAAAACTCCAAAACCGTAGGTGTTATAATAATTATTGCAGTCGATATACTGGTAAACTTAAGTTGCTCCGGTTCTTTAACATTCATATAAGGAATAGCCCCATCCCACACAATGCGTATTGTATATAATACGAGAAAACGAAGAAAGAAAAACTCCGGCAAAAGGCTCAATAATATATTCAGGGAAAACATCAATGAGGAAGAATAACCCACAAAACTCTGGCATAACTTCATATCCCGTTCACGATGAAATATTGAGCGCCATACCTCATTTACAAAATAGGATGCAAGAAAAAAACCTCCCAATACAGATAATAACGCAAGGATAGCCGATTTAAGAGCTATCTGCGCATCAAATTCTTTACGTGTAAACAATATCCCTATAAACGCGGCTATGGTAATCATCCCGATAAAAGGATAAACAAAGTTCGACAAAAACTTATCGCCATCTTCTGTTCGCTTTTCGGTCAACTCTTGCCATGCATCATAGGGCTTGAATATCAACGATATTACTGTATCAAATAAATTCTTATACATAACTGATTCATCCTTTCATAATATCGCAAAGATAGTGCAAGCCGATGGTAATACAAAAAAATATCGTACTTTTGCCCCAAAAATATAAACTAAAAAGTAAAATGATGAAAATACACCTATTCTTATTAACAGCCGTATTATGTGTTTTTTGTAGTTCTTGCAAAAAGGAAAAATTAGCTATAGCCGGAAGCGGGTGGCAGGAAATTGCTATCGTCGATAAAGCATCAGGTGTAATAGAATGGAGGCATAGCCTTGACAGTGGCGATGAATGCAACGATATAGAAGTAGCTCCTAACGGCAACATCCTGTACGCATACTCCAATGGGGCAAGGCTCATAAACAGAAACCATGATATTATATGGGATTATAAAGCGGGTGAAAACGAAAAAATACACACAGCAACGACTCTCAAAGACGGCGGTTATATGATTGCAGTCTGCGGAGAGCCTGCACGGATTGTCGAATTGGATGACAATGGAAATAAAACGAAAGACATAAAATTCAATACTGCCATTTTCGATATACATAATCAATTTCGTCAGGTGTTTAAGACTGACAGCGGCACCTACTTAGTGCCTCTCATCGGAAAACAAAAAATACTACAAATAACACCTGAAGGACGCAACAAAGGCAGTATCCATATAGGATATGACCTTTTCTCTGTTAAAGTACTAAACAATAACAACCTCTTGGTATCGTGCGGAAAAGACCAGCTTTTTGCAGAAGTTGACCCTGAGAACAAACAGATAAACAGCGCCATCATCACAAACAGTATCATAGGCGGCTCACTTCTTTATGTTGCGGAAATACAACCATACAAAAACGGCAATAAGTTAATTGCAAACTCCAATATGCACAGCAACGACAGATCTCAACCAATGCTAATAGAGATAAACGAAGCCAACGAAATCGTATGGAGCCTTCCATTCAACAAAGAAATAAAAAATATCACCTCCGTTTATTCATTCTACGAATAGCAGCTTATATGCGATACCTATCGCACTCCCTCCGCGGTACGTACCGTAACCATGCCGCGGTACGTATCGTGAACACCCCGCGATACCTACCGCGAAAACGTTACTATAAGTACTGCTGACAGGGCACGGTAAAACAGTTAAAGTATATCGGTAGGTATCATGTTATAAGTGAACCGTAATATCTCAAAACAGAGCTTTATGGCTGTTAATTCTGAGAAGCTTCGACCTCTTCGACCGTTCTTGAAATGCGTTTACCCAACAGACGGGCGCCTGTCTCGGTGATAAGATAACCTTCCTCGTTGCGTATACCGCCGAAAGACTTGTAAGTTTCAACCTTATCATAATTAATAAAGTCGGCAAACCTGCTCTCCGCCTTCCATAAGTCTATCAGTTCAGGAATAAAATAGATACCTGGCTCTACTGTATGCACAAATCCGGGCTCCAGCGTG
>JGI994J12354_10005493_pt1 | contig 10886 bp, 5 predicted proteins | sample IntmicLarv3ML3BL_FD_12354 | JGI IMG/M metagenome (IMG submission 12354)
ATAGCAAAATTGGACGTGAGGCGAAGCCTCGCGCCCCGCAGGGGTGAGGCGCAGGACGCGCCGAATCAACTTTTGCGGTACTCGACTGGAATAAAAATGCTCTCCAACGCAGCCAGAGGGCAAAAAGACCATTGTGTCAACAGGCCCTAAGAAGGGCTGCCGCGCACCAGGCATAACGCCACAGCCCTGCCGGTGCTTGCATCAAAATCGGCCAGCAGGCCGTTCACCGTGCCCGGCCCCTTGGCAGGGCGAAAGGCGTGGGGCATTCCGCTCAGAAAACGGGCCAGTACAGGCTCTTTTGCCATGCCGAGCACCGAATCTTCTTCCACCCCGCACATGCCAAGGTCGGTGAGGGAGGCCGTACCCTTTGCGCTGATACGGGCGTCAAAGGTCTGCACATGGGTGTGGGTGCCGAATACCGCGCTGACGCGGCCATCAAGATACTGGACCATGGCCCGCTTTTCGCTGGTGGCCTCGGCATGAAAATCGACGAAAATCAGGGAGATGTCAGGGGTGAGGGTGGCAAGGGCCTCGTCCGCCGCCCGGAAGGGACAGTCTGCGGTATCCATGAATACCCGCCCGGCAAGGTTGAGCACGGCTATGCGGGCCGCTGGCAGGGTAAGAACAGTCAGCCCCCGGCCCGGCGTGTTCTCTCCGAAATTGGCGGGCCGCAGCACGGCAGGGGCGGTGGCAAGCAGGGGGTAGCATTCCTTGTGCCGCCACACATGGTTCCCGGTGGTAATGACGTCCGCCCCGGCGGCAAAAAGCTCCTTCACCGTGGCCGGGGTAATGCCCACGCCGCCCGCGCTGTTTTCGCCGTTCACCAGAACAATGTTCGCCCCGTGCTGCTCCCTTATGTGGCGGATGGCCAGGGCGGCGGCTACCCGGCCAGGGCGGGCCATGATGTCGCCAAGGGCCAGCAGGCGCACGGCCCCGGCAGGGGGGTGAGCGGGGAGAGAACAAGACGGGCGGGAAGGCTGGCCGGTAGCGTCAACCCCTGCGGGCAGGCCACTCTGGCCTGATGGATCTGGAACCCCGCAGACAGCGGGAGAAAAAAAGAGGGATGGCGTCATGGAATGTGCGCGTTAATACGCCCCCCGGCGGGCAAACACAGCGGGAATGGTCTGCACAAGAATGTAGATGTCAAGCCACACCGACCAGTTTGCCACATAATAGCGGTCAAGGGAGACCCTTTCGTTGTAGCCCACGTCACTGCGACCGGAAATTTGCCACAGCCCGGTTATGCCAGGCTGTACAAGGCTGTATTGCCTGAATATTTCCCCGTATCTGTCAATTTCGCTCTCCACAATGGGTCGTGGCCCCACCAGGCTCATTTCCCCTTTCAGCACGTTGAAAAGCTGGGGCAGTTCGTCAAGGCTGGTACGGCGCAGAAAGGCTCCCACCCTTGTGATACGCGGGTCGTCTTTCAATTTTTGCGTGGCCTTCCATTCTTCCATGGCCTCTGGGCGGGCGGCCAGATATTCCGCGAGCACCCTGTCGGCATCGGGCACCATGGAGCGGAACTTGTAGATATGGAAGGGCTTGCCATCGCGCCCGATACGGGCCTGACGGAAGAAAGCCGGGCCTTTTCCCTCCAGCCTTACCCAGCAGGCAAGCAGAACTAGGAGAGGGGAGAAAAGCGTCACAATGGCCGTGGCCCCGAAAACGTCGAGCAGGCGCTTGGTGCGCATTCGCCGCTCGTCCGCGAGGTTGCAACGCACCACAAGGGCGAAGGCCCCGCGCATGTTGAATATTTGCGAGGGAATGCAGTAGTTCCAGCGCAGGGTTGGCATGGCGATGACCTGCTTGAAGTGGTGGCCCAGGGCATCGAAAAGCTGTTCCTGCACAGCCCGGGGAAAGCTGTCGGTGTGCAGAAGCACCGTGGCTTCGGGGTATTTCCGCGCCACCTCTTCCAGAATGTCTTCCTGCTCGCCGTGCGCCCCTTCCTCCGGAAAATGATGCTCGTCAGGGGCCGTGGCCGGAGGCGAAGGCATGAGGGCAGGCATCTGTTCCGTACACAGGGCCGCGACCACGGAAAGGCCAAGGGCCCCTGTATGCTGTATGCGCCCGTAGATGGCTTCAACAGCCGTGGCATTGCCTATAACGATGGTTTTGGAACGCCACCAGGGGCGGTTTCCAAATGTATTTCGCGCAACAGCCCGGAAAAGCGGAAGAAAAATACAGGTTCCGACCCAGGCGAAGAGGAAAAAGGCCCGGGAAAAATCCGCGGCACTGCCTGTAAGAAAGAAGGAGGAACCAATGAAAAGATAGCTGGCGGTCGAGGCCAGAAACAGGCGCTTCATCTCTTCCGCCGGGTGCAGGAAGGAGCCGGGGTACAGGCGCAGAAAGCCGATGATGAAGGGAAAAAGCAGGGTCAGGGGCAGAACGGAAAAAAGGGTATCCACTGGCAACGAGTTGGGCAGCACGAAGCGCACGGCAAAGGCGAGAAGAATGGCGCAAAACACTGCCGCAATGTCGGCAAGGGCGAGTACCCACAGCGAATATGAAAAAAAGCAGGATTCTTTCCGCATGACGGTATTTTCCTGTGTAATTCCGGTGTGTTACCGTCTAGGACATACAGGTTTCGGGCAGACGTTCGCGGCGGCGCACAAGCCAGAAAACAATGCCCGCGCCCACCATCTTGCTGGCGGTCATCACCAGCACGCCGATCAGGGAGACCGACCCGATGAGAAAGAGGAAGACCAGACTGTCTATGGGGGCGCCAACAAGGCTGGAGAAAAGAATGCGCTGTGAAAACGGCCGTTTGGTAACAGTATAGATCACCCAGTCCAGGCCCTCGCCCATAAGAAAGGCCGCCATGCTGGCAAAGGCGATTTGCGGGGTAGCCATAAACCAGCTTATGGCCCCGCCCACAAGCATGGCCGGAAGCACCAGATGCCCGATGGAGCGCTGGGCAAAATCGCGCAGAACAAAGGTGAAGCCCACAATCAGGGCCACGGGCGACCATAATTCCCCGCCGGGCAGGTGCAGGGCGGGCACAACGGAAAAGGCCCAGTTGACGAGAACAATGCTGGCCACATAGAGAAAGGCGAAAACCATGGGAAGGGGCTCCTTGCCTGAAACTTTCCGGTTACTTTTTTCCTATCGACTGATCTATGAATGATAGCGCAGTTGCTTGCTCCTTGCAAGCAATGTCCTAGCCTGGTGTTGGGCCATTCTGCCGTGATGCGGTGTCAGACAGCTTTTTTGCCTCCGGTAAGGGGCCTGTTCATTCGGCGAGGCTTCGTTCAAGTCTGCTTTACTCCGTGAAGACAGGTTGGTAGTATCCCTTATCTGGCCGACAGGCGCGCCCTGTCGCCACCCCCTGCCCCGCGTTGTCGGCATCAGGCAGAGACCATTTCACTTGAGGACACCATGGCTACCCGAAAAAAAAATGATCTGGCGAATACCCCCGCAGAGAACAGCGCCCAGGCTGAAACCCGGGGGCTGACCCTGCTTGGCGGGAAAACACACTATACCTATGCAGGCCCGGACAGGAAAATGCTTGAGGCTTTTCCCAACCGCTTTCCCGAAAGGGACTATGTCATCCGCTTCGAGTATCCGGAATTCACCAGCCTGTGCCCCATGACAGGGCAGCCCGACTTCGGCACCATTGTGGTCACCTATGTGCCTGGGGAATGCTGCGTCGAATCGAAGTCTTTCAAGCTCTATATGGGGGCCTTTCGCAACCACGGGGCCTTTATGGAAAGCCTGACCAACACCATCGCCTCTGACCTTGAGGCCCTGCTGCGCCCCCGCAGGCTGACGGTGGAAGGCATTTTCAACGTGCGGGGCGGCACGGGCATATCGGTGCGGGTGGAGATAGTCTCGCCCGGCCTTGATGCGGCAAGGATGGAAGCGTTGCGCCAACTGTGGTAGGGGCTGTCTCCAAAGAGTTCTTTTGTCCATTAGCTGCGTCATCCGGCCCTTTTTTCTCAGGTCGAGTACGAGAAGAGTACACTCCCCTCGCCAAAAGGGCCGGATTCCTTGCTTCTGGAGCAAAACTCCTTATTTGGAGACAGCCCCCAGGGGCAGGGGACAAAAAATTCGCAAAAATTTGCCCTTAAATTTCAGGGCAAATGGAGAGGAATGGAGAAATTTTCCCCAAATGCCCGCTTGCGAATTTGACATTCATTATCAAAATTACTATTCTCTTTTTGACATGGCGGGCGTTGTGATCCGGTACGGGTGACCGGGCGCGCTGCCAGGTCTGGCGCAGTGCCTCAATTTTTCCTGTACCGGGTTCCTGTTTAGGCTTGCGGTACTGGCAAGGAGATCGTTTATGACTGATATGTTGGCTGTTATAGCCATTGTCTGCATGGCTGCCGGGTATGCCGCGTACACAATTTTTTTCCGTCCCTCGTGCGGTTGCGGTTCGTCGGGAGCGACAAAAAACAACAGCGGTTGCGGCGGTTCATGCGGCTGCGGCGGTGGTGGTCTTAAAACTGCCGGGGGCTGCGGTGGGGGAAGTTCCTGCTCCTGCAAGGGAAAGGGTGACTAGAGCAGATTAACTTTGAAACGCTGCACTCGGAGTTGGCGGCGAAAATGAATTTCGCCTACTCCTCGTTTGCGCGGACGAGGCTCGCACCATCGTCCGTCAGAGCATTTTCAAAGTGAAAATGCTCTGACGGCTGTCTGCGGACAGGCGAAGCCTGTTCGCAAGAGAAGGTCGCCGCGAGCACAAGGTCCTGCCCCAACCATCCCCCTTCGCACCCGGCCAAAGGGGGATGCAAGGGCATCATGCCCTTGCCGGGGATTCAAAGGGGCAGCGCCCCTTTGCTCTTTAATAATCCATCTTCCAGCCCACCCCCGCCTGACTCGAACTTGAGCTTGTCCGGCCCTGCACTGTGACGCTGGGGAAGAGTTCAATTTCCACGCGCACGCCCGTGCTTTCCGGGGTTGCGCCCTGCTCCACGCCGATGAAGATGTTGTCGGTAATATACTTGCCCGCTTCGAGGGAGGGCAGGCCATCGTCCGGCGAGCCGCCGCCAGTGCTGGCTTGGGGGCCGGTCAAATTTTCCATGCCGGACATGCCCGAATCATGGCGTTGTTCTTCGCCCGTGGTGCCACCGCCTAGGCGCAGCACATCGAGCCCGACCGTACGGCGCATGGCTGTGAGGGGCGAGAAACCGCCCTCACCAAACCCGGCAAGCTCGCGCATACCGTTGGCGAGTTGCAGGGCCTCGAACCGGCTCAACTGGGAAACGCTCTTGCCGAAGAGCACATGGGCCAATACCTCGTCCTGGGGCAGGGGCGGCCTGCTTTGCAGTTCCAGCGCAGGCTTTTGCAGGGTGCCCCCTGTTTTCACAACCGCCTCAATGTCGCCTCCGCCCGCGTAGGTCAGCTCCAGATCAAGGCCGGGGTTGATGCGCGTACCGCCAGCAAACTCTATTTGTCCGCCGCTGAAGGCAAAGGGACGGGAGAGGATTTCCAGAAAGCCCCGAACAGGTCGAAGGGAACCTGTAAGCTCCGGCTCGGCAAGGGGGCCGTTCACGGCCATGCTGCCCTGCCATTCGCTGTCAAGCCCGAACCCGCGCACATGGAAGCGTCCGGGAATTTCAACGGTAATGTCGCATACAGGCCCGTATTTGCTGATAACGGGTTTTTCGGCGCGATCTTCGGAAATTTCAAGGGTACGCACCCCGGCGCCGCCAAGGGAGGGCAGGGTCACCTCGCCCCGTTCCACAATGACGGCAGCGGAAATTTTCGGTGCGAGCACCGACCCGGTGGCCCCGAAGCGGCCCGAGAAGGTGAGGTCCACATCATCCCTGTTCAGGGGGGCGAAATGCCGGGCCTGACCGCGCAGGGCAAATTCCGGCACCTCGTTCAATTCCAGCTTGCCTTCCAGGCCAAGGGTTCCCTGGGCGCCGTCAGTGGCGGTAAGGGCAAGGAAGTAGTCTCTGGTTCCCGAGGCGCGGGCCTCGAGTTGAATGTCGGCGAGAAGAACGCTCTGCCCCTTGTCGTACAGGCGGCCACCGGCCAGATAGGCCGTGCCTTCGGTTTTGGGCGATTGCAGGGTGCCGGAAACCGCGAGATTGCACTGGGCCGCGCCTGAAATTTCGATATCCGGCTTCAGTGCCAGATGCCACAGCTTTTCCACCCGGCCGCTCCATGCGAGGGCTGCCTTGAAGGGGGCGTGCATGTCGGGCTGGGGCACCCCGTCCACCACCAGCAGGGGCACGGTAAAGGTCAGGGGTTTTGCCACCTCGCCCTGCGCGCCAGCGGAGTGGTTGGGCGAAACCGGGCTGACAGGCCCGGCCGGGGCTTCTCCGGCAAGGGCAATGGCGGCCCCGCCCGCAAAGACAAGTCTGCCGCCCTGCCGGACAATGGAGGCTTCGAGGGCAATGTCCGGAGTGCCAGCGGGAAATTTCGCCCCCCTCGCGCCCGAAGAGCCAGCGGCACCTACCGGAAAGTTACCGGTGGCAGCAGGCGCGGGCTTCCTGGTTTCCGGGCTCTCGCCCGGTTGCGGGCTGACTGGCCCGTCTCCGGCCCCTGCGCTGGCTTCGTCCCGTTTGGGTCGGCCAGCCCGCATGTTCACGGTTCCGTCCGCGTTGGCCCGCATGCGCACCCGGCTATGTTTTTCAAGGGTGCCGCCCGACTGGTCAAGGCGCAGTTCGGCCCGCAGGGCGGCCTTGGGGTCTGCCGGGTTTTCCCGGCTGCCAAAGGCCAGATCAAGATCGGCATCGAGCCGTCCTGCCGGAACATCGGCCCCGGTAACCCGCCGGATGATATCCAGAGGAAGGCCGCCGACAAAGGCGTGGGCCGTGATGCCCGTGGCCCCGGTCCGCAGGTCGGCCAGCAGGGTGCCTTCGGGGAAAAAGGCAAAATCCGCGCCCGACAGGGCCAGCCCGTCCGACAGGGAAATCCGCAGGGGCTGGCGCAGGCGCAGCCCGGTCATGTCCTGCCCGGAATCGGGCATCTGGACCGAAAGGGTTTGTATTGTCAGCTCGGGTACGGCCCAGTTGTACGCGCCGGAAAGGGCCAGCAGTTCCTCGCGCTTCCCGGCAAGGCGGTTGGAATTGTTGCCAGCCGCGGTATTCTTGGCAGCGGCTTTTCCCTGCGCCGCGGTCTGAGCCTGTTTGCCCCGGCTACCGCTCCCGGCCTGCCCCTCCCTCCGGCCCTGGGTGCGGGTCACTTCCTGAATGACCGTGGCGGAAAAATCGCCCTGCCTGCCGTTGCCGCCCACAGTGGCGCGTACCTCTTTCCAGGCAATGCCGCCAGCTTCGCCCGGCCCTGTTGCGGCATCGAGCTTGAGGGAGGGAACCCCGCCCACAGGGGGCAGAGCTGCCTCAATATTCAGGTGGGCCGCGTTCACCCTCACCCCGCTCTCGGGCATGGCAAGGGAGGGCAGACGCGCCTCAAGGTGTATACCCTGCCCGCCTGGGGCAGGTGAATCGGTCGTTCCCCCCTGCCGGGCCAGCCGCACGGAAACAGAAGCGCCCTCCCCTCGAATGCCTGTTCCGGCAAGGCCGGAGAGGGGCGACCAGTCGGCAACGCGCAGGGAAAGATCGCCCTCAAGCCACAGGCCCGCAGGCATGGCAAGGCTGGCGAAAATTTCGTCCGGCCCGCCAGTCCCTTCCGCCAGAACAAGGGCAGGGGGAGAGGCGGCAGGAAAGGGGCCAGAAGCTTCGACCGAGCCCTGCCCTGCCAGCAGGGTGTTCAGAAATTCCGGGGCAAGGTGGGTACGCAGATTGCCACTGGCCTGTATGCCGAAAACATTCAGGCCAAGGCCCGAAACCCCGACCGACCCCGACTCGGCGAACACGCCCCCTTCATCAGCCGGGGGCAGACTGACCTGCCAGTCTGCCTGGGCCGTGGCTGTGCCCACAGAGCCTTCCCTGGCTGAAAAACGGAAGGTTCCGCCAGCATCCACGCTGCCCCCGGCAAGGGAATGCACAGAGGTAACAAGCTCGGCCCGCAGGGCTTCAAGCAGGCCGCCGGGGGTGGCAAGGCGCGGACTTTCCACGGTGATGGAGGTTTGAAGCTGCTCCAGCAGGGCCAGGGGGCCGGGCTGACCTGCCTGAACATCGGCCGTGAGGGCAGGCAGGGTTCCCTGCACCGCAAGGGCCACGGCAAGGGGGCCGGAAAGTGGCGGAGTTTCGGAACCGGCACTGGCGGGCGTTGAATCATCAGGCCCGGCAGCAGACCCGGAGGGGACAGGCAGAAAAGCGCCCAGATCCCCAAGGTTCATGTCCAGCCGCGCCTCAATGTTCAGCCCCCCGTGGCCGGAATGTTCCGCAAGGGCCACATGGCCCCGGCCTTCAAAGGTTCCGGCGAGCAGACGCTCGAGAACTATGCGGGTTTCCCCGGCTCTTTCCTCGGTTCTGACAACAATATCAAGGGGGTCTGCCAGAGCCTGAAGCGCGGGAAGAGGCCCCCCGGCAAGGGTTTCGGCCAGCCTCGGCCATTGGGCGCTCTCAGCGCCCCGCACGCGCAGTTCCGCGCCAAAAGGGAGCACCCCGCCCATCTGTTCATGGGAAAAACCGGGCCAGAGGGCAAAGCCCGTTGCCGTGAGATTCAGGCCCGCGCCTTCCAGGTTCAGGGCGGCAAGCCTGACCCTTTCGGCACTGGTTTCCGCCTGCACACGCAGGCGCAGGCTCTCTTCCAGCCCGCCCGTTTTCAGGGCAAGCAGGGCGTCAAGCTCCACGGCATTCTGCCCGGCAGAAGAAAGATCAGCGCGCAGGGTTTCCAGGGTCAGGGTGGCGGCAAACCCGCCGGCTGCAAGCCCGCTGGCTGCAAGCCCGCCTTCGCCCCCGGCAGGGGCGAGACTGAGGCCAAGGGTGGCCCCAACGGTTACAATGCCCTTTTCAAGCAGGGCTGCGCCCTCAAGGTTCACCATAAGGGGCGAGCCCGTGTTCTGCACGGCTTCCGGGTTGTTCCCTTTTCCTTGCGGTTCCCCGGTCATTTCTTCCAAGGCTTGGGGCGGGGCAAGCCCGGCCAGGGCCGCCGGAAGACTCGCCCCGGTCACCCGCAGGGAATCAACCCGCACGACAACGGGCAACTGAATCTGAACAAGGGGCGGGGCGCTCTCTTCCGGTTCCGGGGCCGGTGGAAGGTCGGGCAGACGGGAGAGTTCCGGGGCCTGGGCGATCAGCTCTTCCACCAGCACGGTGCCCTGAAGCAAGGGGACAAAAGCCAGACGGAAGGAGAGGGCCTCGGCCCGGAAAAATTCCCCGTGGATGTCGTGTACCCGCAGCCCTTGCACCCGTGCGGAAAGGGGCAGGGGGCCGGAAAGCCCGGCAGCCTGAACAGACAGCCCCTGCACGGCCAGGGATTGATTCACCATTGGCACAAGGGTTTCAAGAACAAGGGTTTCGGCGTGATCCGTGCGAAGCCACAGCAGGCCCCCGCCCACGCACAACACCAGCAGAAGTGCCACCCTTGTCAGGAACCGCGCCACAAAGCGCAGCACCCCGCCCGAGGATTTTCTGGTATACTGTGCCGGTATTGCTGCCATGACATGCTCCCGCATCAAAAGCTCTGGCCAATGCTGATATAGAAATGGAGGGAGTCATCGTTGTCCCTCGGGTTGAGGGGGGTGGCAACGTCAAAGCGCATCGGCCCGATGGCCGTGTAAAAACGGAAGCCGATGCCCGCGCCGTAGCGCATGTCCTGCCCCATGTGGCCTGTATCGTCATACACCATGCCGCCATCGAGAAAGGCGACCACACCCAGGGTTTCGGTAAACCTGTAGCGCGGTTCAATGGTCATTTCCACCATTGACGAACCGCCAAGGGGGTCGCGGTCGCTGTTTCTCGGCCCGAGCGACTGAAATTCGTAACCGCGCACAGAGCCGCCCCCGCCGCTGTAAAACCGGGCCGAGGGCGGAAGATCCGGCCCGTCCGCCCCCACAAGAACACCCACCGAGCCCCGCAGGGCCAGAAGGAAGGATTCATCCGCATTGAAGGGTATGAAGCGCTGCAGATCCAGCCGGGTACGGACAGCGGCAAATTCCCCGCCATATTCCCCCACAAGGGGCGTGAGCATCAGGGAGGCGCGGCCCCCGTCCCGCGCATCCAGAAGGCTTGTGGTGGAGTCGTAATTGATGTTCAGGGGCACGCCAAGCATGAGGAAGCTTTTGGCTGACTGATCAGGGTCTTTCAACGAGCCGCCTTCCACACTGCCAAGGGCCGAAACGCTCCAGTGCCGGGAAAGCCTGCGTTCCACCCCGGCCAAAAAGCGGCCCGCCTGAATTTCATAGGCATCCGTATCCTGGCTTATCAGGGCCACCTGGGCCAGAAAATCCTGATCATCGCGCAGGAAATAGGGAAGCCTGTAGCGGGCGACAAATTCCTGCATGTCGGCCCAAAGGGGCATTTCAAGGCGCAGGGAATCGCCCCGGCCCGTGAGGTTCCTGTGTTCCCAAAAGCCCTGCACGCCAGGGCCGAAGCTGGTGTCATACTTCACTGCCCCGCCCACAGTGCGTTCCTTGGCCGGTTGCAGGGAAACCACCACCGGGCGGTTGCCCTCGGCATCGTCTTTCTCGCCGGGGTCTATGTCCACCCGCATGAAAAGGCCGGAGCGGCGCAACGCTTCCCGCAGGTTTTCCACCCTGTCCTCGCTCCACGGCCTGCCCGTGCGCCAGCGGCGTTTGGCCTGGATGAAGTTGGGGGTCACATTTTCGCCGCCCACAATTTCCAGCGACCCCATACGCATGAAGGGGCCGGGGCTGATCAGAATTTCCGCATCGAGCAGGGCTTTTTCCCTGTCCAGAAAAAAACGGTTTGAGGCAACAGTGGCCTCGGGGTAGCCGTTTTCGCGGAACAGGTCCTGCACCCTGCCCACAGCAGCCAGCACGGCATCGGCAGAGGCAGGCGAGCCGGGAACGAGGCCAACATCAAAAAGACTTTCCGGCAGGGTTATTTCCCCTGGCTCGGGCTGGGGGC
>JGI994J12354_10005494_pt1 | contig 10885 bp, 9 predicted proteins | sample IntmicLarv3ML3BL_FD_12354 | JGI IMG/M metagenome (IMG submission 12354)
CCTATGGCAGGGGTTACAGATATGCCTTTTAGACTTATTTGTAAAGAGCTAGGCTGTGGGCTTGTTTATAGTGAAATGGTAAGCGCCAAGGGCATGTTTTATAAAAGTAAAAACACAGGAAAATTACTAGATGTAGACAGTAGGGAGCGACCTATTGCAATACAGCTTTTTGGAAGCGACCCTCAAATAATGGGTGAAATGGCAAAATCATTAGAAGATGCGCCTGTTGATATTATAGATGTTAATATGGGTTGTCCTGCGCCTAAAATCACGAAAAATGGCGAAGGTAGCGCTTTAATGAAAACCCCTGAACTTATTGGCGAGATAGTGCATTCATTAGTTAGTAGTCAAAAAAAGCCTGTAACTATAAAAATAAGAAAAGGCTTTGATGAGGAGAGCGTAAATGCTGTTGAGATAGCAAAGATTGCGGAAAAAAATGGAGCGGCGGCAATAGCTGTACACGGAAGGACAAGGGAGCAGTATTATAGTGGTGTGGCTGATTGGGATATAATTCGCAGTGTAAAAGAGGCAGTTAATATACCTGTGATTGGCAACGGAGATGTAGTTGACCCTATATCGGCGAAAAGGCTGCTTGATTATACAGGCTGTGACGGAATAATGGTTGGAAGAGGCGCACAGGGTAACCCTTGGATATTTAAAAGAATAGCTCATTATTTAAAAACAGGGGAAATTTTGGCTGAGCCAACGCAAGAGGAACGAGGAGCTTTAGCATTAAGACATGCAGGACTTCTTGTTGAATATAAAGGCGAATATATTGGGATAAGAGAAATGAGAAGGCACCTTTCCCACTATACAAAAGGAATGCAGGGTGCAGCAGGGCTACGGAGCCAAATAAATGCAATAGAAAACTTAGAAGAAATGGGAAGGCTTATAAAACAATTTTATATTGAAGGATAAATATGTTAAAAGACCTATTTGAAAAATATCCTAATAGGTCTTTTGTTATGGGTTAAGGAAGAAACGATAGTCTTTATTTGATTTTTTTGCATAAACTTTACTGTAGCTGAAAAAAAGGGTGTGCTAGAGTGAAATTTGCAGAAATAGGATATATTAAGGATGGGGGAAAACTGTGGGTTAAAAATTATATACTAAAGCTGCCTAAAGCTATTAAAGAAAAATACTTTTTTTGTCTGGTGCCACTTAAAGTAGAAGAAATTAAGTTGGCAGATGAAAGGGGATATAGAATAACCTTACCCATTACGAAGAACGAAGAGAATATAAAACTTAAAGAGCGAATGATTAAAAAAACAATTGCATTTCTTATGGATAAAAATATTGAAATTATAATAAATAATGATTATATTCCTATGCCTGTAATGTTTTTACAGGCGCGAGGTAGCATTTTGTTGTCTTATTTCGTCTATGAAGAGATAAAAAGTTATTGTAATAAGAAAAAATTGGATTTAGGAAAACTAAAAATATTAGTAAAAGACGGAAAAAATTTGGAAACATTTATAGTACTTAGTAAACTATTTGGCGAAGTTAACCAGCTAAGTATTTGCACAGATAACGAGGGAGAATTTTCTTCTTTTTGCAATAGTGTGTACGAAGAAACGGGCTTGGTTACAGAATTTTTTTCAAATCCCAAAAGTGGATATATGAAAGAGGCGGACATAGTTATTAATTGTAGTGCAGACATGGAAAATTACGATTATATTTTTAAGAAAGATGCTCTTTACATTGAATGCTCTTCGGTAAAAGGGAAATTAAAACGTATTATGGAGCGAAGGCAAGACCTTAATTTTTTATATGAAACAAATAAAATGGTAGGAAATAAGAGTTTGAACTCTTCACAGCTAGAGGCATTGGTTTTTGCAAAATGCAAAGATGTAAAGAAAGTGGTTACAGGTTTTAAGGGAGAAAAAAGTGGTGGAGACGCATCAAAGTTTTTGGATATGGCAAGCTTAGTACTAAAGGGGTGAATCGTTGACAGAAATGAACACATCATGTATAATTCTTTAATTGGAATGCGTGAAAAGACATAAACTACTTTGCATTATATATAATGAAAAAGGAGAGGAATTGCATGCCTGAAAAAAAGGTCGTTTTGACATATGAAGGTCTTAGAAAACGAGAAGATGAACTTGAGGAATTAAAAACCGTAAAAAGAAAAGAAGTTGCAGAAAAAATTAAAGAGGCAAGAGGTCAAGGAGACTTATCTGAAAATGCGGAATACGATTCAGCTAAAGAAGAACAAGCTGAGATTGAAGCAAGAATAGTTTTTCTTGAAAAAATGCTCCGTAATGCAGAAGTTATTGATGAAGAGGAATTAAGTAATGAAGTTATAAGCGTTGGCTGTACAGTTAAACTTTATGATATAGAGTTTGACGAGGAAGTTGTTTACACTATAGTTGGTTCGGCAGAGGCAGATCCTATGAATGGAAGAATTTCCAATGAGTCCCCTGTGGGAATGAACTTGCTTGGGCATAAATCTGGAGAAACTATAGCTATAGAGGCTCCCGACGGCGAAGTTAAGTTTAAGATTATAGACATAATGAGCAAGTAACAAACCTGCTTGTTTAGCTTAGGAGGAATAAAAATTGTCTGAAGAAACAAAAGATGTACAAGCAGAGGTTAGTCAGGAAGAGTTAAGCGAGCTATTAAAGGTAAGGCGTGAAAAACTTGAAAAACTTCAAGCTGAAGATAAAGACCCATTTATTACTGTAAAATATCCTGTTGATACACATAGCAGTGAGGTAGTTACCAATTATGAAACATTAGAAGGCAAAGAGGTTACAATGGCAGGGCGTCTTATGGCGAAAAGAGTCATGGGAAAAGCCAGCTTTGCTAATGTTCAGGATAAAATGGGAAGAATGCAGTTTTATGTTAGCCGTAATGATATTGGCGAAGACAGTTATGCAGACTTTAAAAAATATGATATCGGTGATATTGTTGGTATAAAAGGAACTGTTTTTACCACAAAAATGGGTGAAATTTCTGTTCATGCTACAGAAGTAGTTCTTCTTAGTAAAAGCTTGCAAATTTTACCTGAAAAGTTCCATGGTCTTAAAGATCAAGAGCTTAGATACCGCCAAAGATATGTTGACCTTATTGTTAATCCTGAAGTTAAAGAGGTATTCTTTAAAAGAAGTGCAATTATAAGGGAAATTAGAAATTTCTTAGACAAACAAGGGTTTCTTGAAGTTGAAACACCTGTACTACAAACCATTGTAGGGGGCGCTTCAGCAAGACCTTTCGTAACACATCATAACACTTTGGATATAGATATGTTTTGCAGAATTTCTTTAGAGTTGCCACTTAAAAGATTGATTGTTGGTGGACTTGAGCGAGTTTATGAAATCGGTAGAGTTTTCAGAAACGAAGGCGTATCCATTAGACATAATCCGGAGTTTACTTTATTGGAATTATACCAAGCATATACAGACTATAACGGTATGATGGATATTACAGAGAACATGTTCCGTCATGTTGCTAAGGCTGTTAATGATAAGCTTACAGTTAACTATGGCGGGCACGAAATAAATTTTGAAAAACCATTTGAAAGACTTTCCATGATAGATGCGGTGAAGAAGTATGCAGATGTGGACTTTGATGAAGTAAAGGGTACTGCTGAGGCGAAAGCGTTGGCAAAAGAAAGACATATTGGGTTTGAAGAGCGCCATGAAAAAGGAGATATCCTTAACTTGTTCTTTGAAGAGTATGTGGAAAAAAATCTTATTCAGCCAACCTTTATCATAGACTATCCTGTGGAAATATCTCCTCTTACTAAAAGAAAACCGTCTAAGCCAGAGTATACTGAAAGGTTTGAACTGTTTATTTTAGGTAGAGAATATGGTAACGCATATAGCGAACTTAACGACCCGATCGACCAGAGACAACGTTTTGAGCATCAAGAAGCGATGAGAGATGCAGGGGACGAAGAGGCTAATATGATAGATGAGGACTTTATGTATTCACTAGAATATGGTATGCCTCCTACAGGTGGCTTAGGTGTGGGAATTGATAGACTTGTAATGCTTCTTACAGAGTCAACTTCTATTAGAGACGTTATTTTGTTCCCGACTATGAAACCGTTGCAATAGAACATTTTAAGCCACCCGAGAGGGTGGCTTTTTGTTATCTTTTTTAGAGTGTTAAAGTTGTAAATTTTTAGTAAATAATGGTTTGCTTGTTATTAGAATGTGGTAATCCATGTTTTAGTAAATAATGGTTTGCTTGTTATTAGTATATGGGAATCCATTTTGAAGAACTGAATTTCAAGTTTATATAATAATTTTCATTAAGGAGTGGAACTTTGCTTTGAAGAAATAACTTTTAAAGTCATTATAATAATTTTTATTAGGACACAAAATCATATTTCGAAGAAATAATTTATTATAAAATTAAAGCATTTATCCTTGAATTTGAGCATTTGTAGGCTCGCCCTGCTTTGTAAAATTAATACCGATAATGCTATCATTGACAGGTGGATTTTCTGCTAATGTTTTCTTTGGTTTTACATCTGCTATAGTTGTGCTGGGGAAAGCAAAGAATGCTTGTTCTAGCTCACTTACAGTGAAACCTTTTATAGAGAACACAATATTTTTCATACCTAATTGAAGTTGTTTTAGAGGTCCTGATACAACTTTATTGTCTGATACAAAGCTCCATATTTCTCCCGTGTTTTCAATTTTTTTAATAGAAAAGCTGTTAGGTAGAGGAACACTTGTCCAACTACTGCCATAGTTTGTATAAATATCGGCAATATATATGCCGTGAGAATTATTTGGTTCAGAATTTAGCCATTTAATCCTACCATTATCAGAGGTTGTAGCATACTTCCGTTGTACTAAAACCATATTGGAATAATCTTTGCTTATAGAAAAAGGTGTATGTATTTGTTGAATTTCGTCTATTGATTGAACATCTCCTTGGGAAGCTTTCTTCAAGAGTTTTCTCATTTTATAGGTATTATAAAATTCCATGTGCCAACCTCCAAAATATAATTTTTAAATTCCCATGCAATAGGTTAGGAAAGATTATTTTGATTATACAGCAAGGAGATGCCGAAGCAAAGCCTTACTTATAAAGTTATTGGGATAGATAGAATGGGGTTGTATAAGCAGGCCACAAATTGCGATAAAGTCTACTTTGTGGCAGTGGTTGTTAAGGATTTTTTTGCGTTAGAATAAGTATTTGCTAAACGGCTGATTATGATTTATGGAAAGAGATAAAATAACCTTGACAAATCTTTTGAATATGTGCACAATAAAGATGAAATATTACGAAAGCGATTCGGCAATAACGAAAGGTGGAGTTATGGCTAATTCAAACGGTGTAATGATACAATCTGTTGCCAGAGCAATGGAAATAATGGAGCATTTCAATAATAAAAAAGAAATGGGTCTTTCCGAGATTGCAGAATGTATGGAGCTCAGTAAAAGCACGGTTTATGGCTTAATTAATACTTTGGTTGCATATAGGTATTTAGAGCAGGATTCGGAAACAAAAAAATATAAACTAGGTATGAAACTTTTTGAACTAGGATGTACTGTGGAAAAGCGCCTTGATTTGAGAAATGAAGCCAGACCTTTTTGCGAGATGATATCAAAAAAATATGGACAGACAGTACACCTTGCTACCCACCATGAGGGGGAAGTGGTATATATTGATAAGTTTGACATGCTGAATTTTATTATCACCTATTCTCAAGTTGGAAAACGAGCACCTATGAGTTGCACAGGGGTAGGAAAAGCTTTATTAGCATATCTACCATGGGAGTACTCAAAGAAATATATTTTAGAGAAAAGTTTTGTAGTAAAAACCTCAAAATCAATAAAAAGCGAAGAAGAGCTTTATGAAGAATTAGAAAATATAAAAAGAAGAGGTTATTCAATAGATGACGAAGAAATAGAGACCGGGCTTAAATGTGTGGCGGCAGCAATTTTTAACCATAAAAAAGAGCCTGTAGCGGCTATAAGCCTTTCAGGAATGACAAATAAAATGACAGATGAGGCAATAGAAATAATGAGCGATGACATAATGCAGTGTGCAAAAGATATTTCAATCCAATTAGGATATAAATAGTGAACATATAATAAAGGAGGAATAGGAAATGGAAGATAAAATCAAAGTTGGTATTATCGGGCCGGGGAATATTGGAACAGACCTTATGTATAAGGTCATAAAAAGTAAAAATCTTCAAATGCACTTTATGACGGGGATAGTTGAAAGCGAAGGATTAAAGAGAGCGGAATCAATAGGTTATAAAACTTCTACAAATGGGGTGCAGGCTGTTGCAGATGACCCTGATGTAAAAATTGTTTTTGACGCAACACTTGCAAGTGCACATTTAAAAAATGCACCTATACTTAAAGATGCAGGGAAAATCGCTATTGACATGACTCCTGCGGCTGTTGGTCCATATGTTGTACCCGGTGTGAACCTTGAAAATTTGGAAGATGTGGATAACTTCAATATGGTTACTTGTGGCGGACAAGCAACAATTCCTATTGTAGAGGCTATAAATAGCGTTGCGGATGTAGAGTATGCAGAGATAGTTGCAAGTATTTCATCTAAGAGCGCAGGTCCTGGAACAAGAGCTAGTATTGATGAATTTACCCAAACAACAAGAAAAGGGTTAGAAATTATAGGAGGGGCAGATAAAGCTAAAGCAATCATTGTTTTAAACCCTGCGGAACCATCAATAATGATGTGTAATACAATTTACACTATAGTTAAAAATCCGGATGAGAAAAAAATTATAGAAGCTGTTAATAAACGTATCGAAGAAGTTCAAAAATATACACCAGGCTATCAACTTAGAGTACCACCGATAGTTGATGGCAATAAGGTTACAGTAATTATTCAGGTAGAAGGTGCTGGAGATTTCCTTCCCACATATTCAGGGAATTTAGACATCATTAATTCGGCGGCAGTTGCAGTTGCAGAAAGAATAGCAGCAAAAATGTTAAATAAATAAGGAGGAAAATAATATGGAAAAGCAAAGAATTTATATTGTAGATACAACTTTACGTGACGGAAGTCATGCAGTAAGTCATAGTTTTTCTCCTGAACAAGTTAGTGTGATTGCAGGAGGGTTAGACAAAGTTGGTGTAAGTATTATAGAGTGCGCTCATGGTGACGGGATTACAGGCTCGACTATTAATTACGGTTTCTCGAAGTATGAGGAAATGGATTTGTTAAATGCTGCCAGCAAAGTTATAAAAAATGCGAAACAGTGTATTTTGCTTATTCCGGGAATAGCGACTATAGAGGATATGGAAGAGGCATATAAAAACGGTGCAAGAGTGGTAAGGGTTGCGACCCACTGTACGGAGGCAGATGTTGGTATACAGCATATACAAGCAGCTAAAAAAATGGGAATGATGGCAGTTGGCTTTCTTATGATGGTACACATGGCGAGCCCCGAAAAACTTCTTGAACAAGCTAAAATTTTCCAAGAGGCAGGCGCAGACTATATAAATCTCGCGGATTCATCAGGGTATCTTCTTCCTGATGATGTTGCGCAAAGAATCAAAGTTTTGGCGGAAGGATTAGATATTCCTGTTGGCTTCCATGCACATAATAATTTGGGGCTTGCTATTGCAAATTCGATTGCGGCAGTTGAGGCAGGGGCTACATATATTGATGCTACATGTCGCGGTCTTGGTGCAGGTGCAGGTAATACTCAGCTTGAAGTACTTGCTGCTGTTTTTGACAGAATGGGATATGATACTGGCCTTGATTTATATGGCGTTATGGACGTGGCGGAGGATATTGTTGAGCCAATAATGCAACGCCCTCAGGTAATTAAAACTGCTCCATTAATTTTAGGTTATGCAGGGGTTTATTCAAGTTTCCTTCTCCATACTTATAAAGCGGCAGAAAAATTCAACTTAAGCCCAAGAGATATTTTGATAGAGCTTGGTAAAAGGAGAATGGTTGGCGGGCAAGAAGATATGATAGTAGATGTTGCGTACCAACTTTCGTTGAAGGATAAATAAGTATCTCTATTAAAAAATTAAACAGACCCCTTTGAACTATAAAATATAGCCAAAGAGGGTCTGTTTGCTTTTGGATTTAATATTATGGTGTTGCATTAGACTAAAGTGTTTGTTAAAAATTGGTTTTCCAACGTTTAAGTGTTGGAAAAAATTCCTTCATCATCTTTCTTGCATCATCTTCGCTTATATCTGCGTTTGCATCAGCCATATGAGGGATACAAATTTCAATCATTTCGTTTATTGAAATATTTGCAGTAAATTCTCCATTTTCATAGCAATACTTGCAGTATTCCTCGTTTGTACTCTTATCTGTATTAGTTCCGTACATTTCACTGGCCATGGGCATGGCACAGCTTTGGCAATATTTTTCGTCCATAAATAAATTCTCCTTTTAAAGTTATAGTAACAATTGCAGTATAGCATATGAAAGATGACAACAGAGAGTCATGTTTTGGGAAGATATTTATTTTTTATTGTTTCGGCAAGTTTAATAATTTCTTTACGCATAAAGTCAGGTTCTATAACTTCAACTAAGTCTCCAAAAGAAAAAATATATTGATAAAGCCAATAATCATGTGGCATTTCAGTAGAAACTATGAAAGTTCCGTCTTGGTTTCTTATAATAGCACTTTCACTAAACTCGTCATAAAGTCTGTAAGCAATAGAGGAAGAGCATAGTAGCTTTAAATTAACAATGTTAGAAGTTTCGTATTTTGGTGCGTCAATTTTTGGAATAGTAAAATCTGTATCCAAAAAAGTTTCATCCAGTATTTTAGTGTTTTGTATACGATTTATTTTAAAGGTGCGATAAGCTTTTTTTGTCAAACAAAATCCTTGAATATACCAAGCTTTAGACTTAAATATAAGTTTTAGTGGGTATATGGTGTACATTTTTGTTTCTCCGTAGGAATTAAAGTATTGAAAATTAATAGCATTTTTTCCAATAACAGCATTTTTAAGAAGGTCAAATTTTATATTGTCGGAGTAGTTGTTACCCCAATGGGAAAAATCAACTTCTATCCAATTAGTATCATTTTTTTCAAATAGGCTTTTAAGCTTGCTTGAGAAATTGAGAGTATTAATATTTTGTGTGGCAGACAAACTTTGCAAAGCAAAAAGAAGTTGATTTTGCTCATCTTCGGATAAAGTAGCTTTGTTTAGAACATACTTATCAAGTATAGAAATACCTCCGCCTTTACCTTGGGTAGTGTAAATAGGGATGCCTGATGTTGAAAGAATGTCTATATCTCGCAGTATAGTTCTAACAGAGACTTCAAAATGTATAGCAAGCTTTTTTGCTGTCATAGTTTTTTTGTTAAGAAGAAGATACACAATTTCAAATAATCGGTTTATTTTCATATAATCACCTCTTAAAATATTATAACACACGAAAAACTGCACTTGAGAACCTCAAGGCCTTTGAGAACGGCACATTTACGCTGTTTCCGCAAATATCCACTGTTCAGGCTGATACTGAACTGCTGACCGTCGAAGCGGTACAGGAACCGCCCATGCAAATGACACTCTTTCCCTCAGTTGACGAACAAATGACTCTGATTGAAGAAGCTGAACAGCTTGAAACAGCGGCATTGCCTGTCAGCATTACGCAAGAGGACATTGACAATGCCCTGCGGCAATGGAACGGTACGCTTGACAGCAAAATCCTTGTGCATGAATATATGCGTGAAAACGCCCGGGCAAGAGATACCGCCAATTTCCTGAAAACTGAGTTTGAGCAGTACGGCGGTGAAATGCCTGTTTTCACTATTACCAAAGACGGCGCTGAACCTGTCACCCTGCCGTGGCCAAAGGTGCAAAGGCATATCGGCCGGCTTATGGAAGCAGGACAATTCCTCACACCCGAGGAACAGGCATACACTGACAGAGAGCTTAACGACAGCCATGAGGATATGCCTGAACAGGAAACGGCACAGCCCACTGATATTCAAGAGTTATACCGTTATTATTACAGAACGGCAGACCGTCCGCCTGTCAACGGCGTGGTAGAAGCCCATTCCCCCGATGAAGCCGAACAGCTTATCCCTCATGACAACTATGTACTCATTCGTGTTGAGCTTGCAAGTGTGCCTGAAAAGCCTATTGCCGTTGCCCCTGTCTATGCCATCGGCGATACCGTGTATCTTGAAGCTGACCGCCGATTTATCATTGAGGACATCACGGTTAGAGAGGTTAAGCTGCTTGACCCGAGCCTGTATATCCCTATCACAAGGGCAATGAGAATCGGCGAATTTGAGCGTGAATTTCTCCGCAACCCTAAAAATGCGGCTACGCCGCCGATTACAGAAGCTTCACAGCAAGAACAGACATCTTCAGATAATTTGCCCGAAGCTGAAACTATCGCCGAAGCACCTACCACGGAAATGACACCGACCGCAACAACGACAATAGCGGATTTTGTTAAATTCAAACTTGAAGCAGGCGAAAAATTCACCAGTGCGGAACTGTTCGCAGAAGCGGCAAAAGCATACGGCGATACAATGGCAAATAACGCCTTTACTTCAAAAGATGCCTATGATGCTATGGAACTCGGAGTGAACCAGTATATGCTGTCTTTGGACGACATTTCCCTTGAAAACATACTGGAAACACTGGAATTGATACCCTCACAGACAAGGCGTACCGCCGACATGGAGAGATTTCAGCAGTTTTCCACGCCGCCGAGTATTGCGTACCTTGCGAATTGGACTGCAAACATTAAATCAGATGATACCGTGCTTGAGCCGTCTGCCGGAAACGGCGGCATTGCGGTTTTTGCCAAGAAAGACGGTGCAACGGTCTATGTAAATGAACTTGACAAGCGCAGGCTTGAGGTCATTAAAAATCTGCCTTTTGACGGTTTTTTCAATGAGGACGCAGAGCAGATAAATAACATTCACGGTGATAAAATTGAGCCTACG
>JGI994J12354_10005495_pt1 | contig 10884 bp, 13 predicted proteins | sample IntmicLarv3ML3BL_FD_12354 | JGI IMG/M metagenome (IMG submission 12354)
CGGGGGACGGCGCGGATAATTATTCGTTTGCAATAGTAATGATGCCGCCCCAAGCTTATTTGCGGCATGAATTCATTCATGCCAGAAAGCTCCCTTCTGCCGAACCCTTATGGAACAACGTTTTGCCGTCCCAATTCATCGCCGCGTTATAGATGTCCGTAAAAAAACTCTCCTCGGCGGGGAACATTTCCACGCATTCGTAATAGCTCACACCCGTTTCGTTGCGAAGCTTATCGAGTGCCGCTTCACCCTTTGGCCCCATATAACGCACGCGTGTGCCGCCGGGCAGGTTGTCCGTAAATATGTCCTCGAAGCCGAGAGAATAATAATGCTCCTGCGTTTTGTCAAACTCCGCGGGGTCAACGGCAAAGCCGAAGTGGTGCAACCCGTAGCCGTGCCTGTCGATAAACTCCTTGTAAACGGACGGCGTGTCGCAGTGCTGCTGAATCAGCTCGACAAAAAACCTGCCGCCCCATGTGTGCGCCAGTGTAAGCTCCGGCATCTCCGCGCTGCCGCGATATGAGCCGTCGGGCGCTTTAAAGCCGCGTGAAACGGAAAACGGTCCGATTCCAAGCGCCTCCGCGTAAAACTTCACTGCCTCATCAATGTCGGGAACGACGATACCAAGCTGAAAAATCTGCCCGCTTTGAATGCCTCCGAACGAAAATGTTTTTGCCATACTGCGTAACCTCCTCAGCTGATTATTAATATAATTAAATACTGTCTGATTTATTTTACATCAAACAGGCAGACTTGCATAGTAGTTTTTACGCATGATACTATGAGTTTATTTTTTTAATACGATGTGGTATACTAATTGGCAAATCATTTATCAAAGAGGAAATCAATGCAGGAAATTTCGATAAACAAACAGCTTTTTGAGCTGATTACACCAGACGGCAAGCTCTGTTTCGGCGGAAATCAGGAGTGGTTTGAGGAAAAGTGGCATAAAATGTCGGGCTGCGGCCCCGTTGCGGCGTGCAATCTCGTGTGGTATCAGGCACGCTCACGCAGTGAGCTTCATTGCCTGTGCGACACGGACGGAGGCTTTGAGGATTACCGCAAGCTGATGGACGCGATGTACGCGCATATCACGCCCGGCCGCGGCGGGATTCATAACAGCGGACTTTTTATCCCGGGATTGCTTAAATATTGCGCCGGCCGCGGCGCCGAAATGACAGCTGAAAGCCTTGATATTCCACGACGGCGCACAACAACCGCCGGCGAGGTTTGTGACTTCGTTACAAGGTGGCTTGAAAACGACTGCCCCGTGGCGTTTTTGAACAGGTCGAACGGCGCGCTGCCGTTACCCGACAGCTGGCACTGGGTTACGATTATATCACTTGAGCCCGACAGCATGACTGCAACCATCAGCGACGAGGGACGCACCTATACCGCCGACCTTAAAAAGTGGCTTAAAACGAGCCTTCTCGGCGGCGCGTTTGTTGCGCTGCACGCGGTGTGAGCTTTGGACCCGGGTATTGCGTGAATCCGCCTTATAGTAGTCACCGATTTAACATTGAATAACAAGTTTAAGGGGCGGCTTTCATGCCGCCCCCTTTGTTTATTTATTATCACAAATCCTCCGCATCAAAGCGGGCTCTGAGTTTTTCCAGCGCCCGTTTTTCTATGCGGGAAACATACAATACCGCTTATTAGAATGGATGTTTACATAGCTCTGTGTACCGGCGAAAATCCTTTAGCGAAGCCGCCTACCGCGTTTCTTCCGCCATTTCCAGTTCCTTGAATTTGAAGTGTATAAACAGCTCTTTAGCCTCTGTCATTTCGATTTTATCAATCAAACTGACAATTAGCTCCCGACTGCATTCTTCGGCTTCTAAAAATTTATTTACCAGTTCCTTGACTTTTCTATGATCGAGGATTCCACCGTTATCGGAATCGCGGATAGCGTCAAGTTTGCTCTGCAAACTCGCTTGCTCCGCTTTGAGTTTACTGTAAATACGCTGATAATCTTCCTCGGCAATTTTATCGGATAGCCGGTCATTATACACTCTGTCGATTTTGGACTTCAACGCTTCTAACTTAACTTTGATATTAGACGCGCTATTCAGCTGCCGCCGCTGTTGGGTTAGCGTCTTGTTATTAACCTCGTCGGTAATTTGTCCTAAATCCAAAAACCCGACATACTGCCTGCAAATTTCCTTAACCTTGGCAATCACTGTGTCCGTGACCGTATCAACACCGATGTAATGAAGTGTGCAGGCGGAGTTCGTAGTAAAACGCTGATATGTTCTACAAGCAAAGCTAAGTATTTGCCGCTTGTCCGCCATAGTTCGCATATTTACGCCCAACGGTTTCCCGCACTCATGGCAATAGATAACACCTTTAAGCAGAAAATCGTATGTCCGCATGCGGGTTCTTTCGCGGCTCTTGATGAGTTGCCCGACCTTGGTAAATGTTTCCTCATCAATAATCGGTTCATGGGTTCCCTCAACGACTTTCCATTCTTCTTGCGGCAATTTAAGGCTCTTTTTACTCTTGTAACTAACCTTTTTCATGCGCCCCTGTACCATGTTCCCGATATAGACCTGATTCTGGAGCATAAAGCTTATGCGTTCCGTGCTCCATAAGCCACTGTACGGACCTTTGCGATTCGGGTTCAGGTTAATTCCCGCGTATGTAGCAGGCGTTGGAACTTCCTCCAAGTTGAGGGTTTTCGCAATTTCACGGCAGGATTTACCTTCTAATGCTAAATCGAAAATGTACCGAACATTTTCCGCCGCCGCTTCGTCAATGATAATTATATTTTTTTGCGTCGGGTGCTTCATGTAGCCGTATGCGGGTTTGCCACCGATAAACAAGCCTTTGTCCTGTTTATCACGCTTTACAGCGGTGATTTTCCTGCTGATGTCCTTGGCGAACCAATCGTTAAATAGGGCTTTGAATGGGGCGCTGTCATTGCTGGAATTGTCCGTGCCTGTGTCAACACCATCAAGCAATGATATGTATCGCACACCATGCTCAGGAAAATACCGTTCTAATAGATGTCCGGCATCGATGTAGTCCCTAGACAACCGAGACATGTCCTTTGTTATGACCATGTTGATTTTCCCTGCTTCAATATTGGTAAGCATTCGTTGGAAATCTTCTCGGTCAGATGTAGTGCCACTTATACCGTCGTCTATAAACACGGTGTAGCTTCCTAGCCGTTGCTGTTTAGCGTATTCTTCGAGCATTGTCTTTTGATTGATAATGCTTTCGGAACTGCTGTCATTGTATGTGCCGTCTTTTTTATCGTCCTCCTTTGATAATCTCAAATATAGTGCCGCATTGAACTTGTACGCGTCGTTTATTTGTGGATACATAAGATGCCTCCCAAAATAAGCGACCATTCATTTTTTGCACTTCCGCTATATGGCAGTGCAATTTTATTATAAAGGATTAGCGGCTTGGAATTGGGGGGCATACTTTATTCACCTCCCCCGCAATAAAAAGTAGAACGGATTCCTTTAATATCTGCACAATATCCGCACCGGTTCTATTGTAAATGCACGTTATTTTAACTTCAGTAATATTAGTTTTTTTCAACTTAAAGACCTCCAGTCATAAAGCATTTATTAATGCTTATGCGCAGGACAAGCTTCATTTGCCTGTCCGCGCTAGATTTATGATTGGGCTCTTTAAGTCTAGCCGGAAGCTCCGACAGGGTGAAAGAGTGCCACAAAAGTCCCGAATATTCAGTTGTGTTTTGGGAATCCGGCATATTGCTACGATGTTGTGGTTATATGCCGGATTTACCGATTTGGACTGTTAACATTCAACACTGTAATGGTTCTCCTCACACCATCGATGCAACTCATTGAGTTTCACAAGAACTCGCTCTAAGAACCAAATCATGTCCGCGCCGTCACGTTGCCCTAACATTCCGCGCACATGTTTGTCTAATCCGTATAGTTCCATTTTAGCACTCAAAATCACATCAACAGGGTCAAGGTCGTTCTCTTTACTTAGTGCTGCGCAATTATCCTCCTTTTTGGAGTATTCAGCAGGTTGGTCTTGAGTATCATCCGTGGCAATTGAACATTCACAATCACTCTCGGAACCTGTGATACGTCCTCCGCATTCACAACATATCAAATAAAACAGACGCGTTCCGCATTCCGCGCAATAATTTGCGTCTTTGTAATGATTGGAATTACCGCAATTATTACATAACATGAATTTTCCCCTCCTTTCTACATATGGAAAAATCCGGCATATTGCTACGATAACAGTGTTTATACGCCGGATTTACCCTTATAATCTAATTATTAGCGACTCTAAGATAATAACCCGGCGCAAAAGATAATTGTCCGTTGCCAAACGCAAATAATGTACCGGATGGACTGGTCATCATTACAGAATGCTCTTCGGGGTCTTCAAACGGGATGAAACAACAGACCTCGTCAAGGCATTCTAAGTCAAATTCGCTTCCGTCATCAAAGTATAATACCGGCGCGATTTCCGTACTGTTGCTTCCCGATTTTTGTTTCGGAAGTCCTTGATATTTTTCTAGATAAGCTATCGCTTTCTGGTAGCGTTCAGAGGGTGAATATCTAAAACCTGTTTCTTCCGTAGTTTCAAAATATTCTCCGTCATAGAAACAATCATCAAGTTTCTTGTTACATAGCATAGCTCTTCTCTCCTTTAAGGGCAGTTCTTCTTAACGCCCATTGATGTAATACTGTGGCTTTTGCAGAAAAATAATTCTGCATTTCAGGCGGGGAGGTATCAGGTTCATAATCGTTAGGGCATAAAACGGTAAACTCTATGCCGTCTTCCATGAAAAATGGAACAGTGATAAATCCATCTGGTTGTGTACTAAACGTAACTTCCCCTTTAAAAAGGATATACATATTTCCGCAACCGCGAGTATCATCTTTTCTGCCGCAAACACAAGCGACAATTTCATATCCCGATTTTTCTAACAACTCAATGGTTTCCTCTAGTAAAGGTATATGAGTACGCATATTACCTTCAGGAGAACAACCCATAACAGGACCATCCTCATCTAAATATAACAACCCAAGCGGTAGGGTAATGTTAATGCTTCTGAGTTTTACACATTCAATCATGGTTTTCCTACTTTCTGCTCTTTCAGAGCTTGTTGTTAAAATATATCTGTCTTGCTCTTGCTGGTATTACTTTTGTGTCGTTACACTCGTGACAACAACGTCCCCGAATTTCAACTGGGTCAGGATTGTTGCCCATCAGTCGATACTCCCCGCCGCATATACAACATACCCCAGCGCCTTTGTTTAATTCAGATTCGTCTTCGAGAAGAAACGCTTCCACGTCTTCTAAGGACAACTCCCATCTGTTGCCCGACATGATAGAGTTGTAATATGCGTCAACAATTTGCCAGCCGCCAAGATTACCGCCGTGGATTTTTTGAGTTCTTGATTTTTTTATGCGATAGCCGTACTTTTTTGCTTTACGCCTTGCGAGGGTTTCCCGCACCGCCTGCGTATATTGGGGAATGATAATGTCGTTCATTGAGAAAAGCCTCCCTTCGATTTATGTCGTAATTGTACTACAGATATATTTTATTGTGCTACAAATATAAAAAATATACTTATATTATAGTAGATGGAAATAATGAACAATAATATATATCTTAGTTATTGCATTTTATATTACGGCATGATAATATGGTCATATAGAGGGAAAAACACAAGAGAGGGAAATAAGAACTATGGAAATGAAAGAACTATTTGCTAAAAGGCTAAAGGAAGCAAGAGTAGAATTAAAAATGACGCAAGCTAAACTAGGTAAAAAATCAGGTGGCATTACTACAAAATCTATATCAAATTATGAAAACGCAGAAAAAACTCCCTCTTTGGATAGCGCGTACAGATTAGCAGAAGCCTTGGGTGTTTCGATTGATTGGTTGTGTGGGTATGAACCGAAAACAGATAAAGATGAGATAAGTGTGCCCTTGGCCCTTATGATAGTGGTAAAAAAATTAAAACCTCGCATTGAATCCGTTGAAATATCAAATGATAGAGGCATAAGCAATAAGATCGCTGCAAACTTAATATTTGATGATAGCCATTATGAGGGCATTACTGCGGATAAAATTAAAAAATATTTATCCGAAATGAAAAATAATAATGGTGTAAATAATATAGTCTCTACTTTAATTTTTGATAATGATATTTATGGAAGTATTGTCGCAGAAGATACTAAAAAATTTTTGAACGAATACTTAACAATCCGAACTGCGGAAAGCCAAAGGATTTTAACTGATGATATGATCAGAACTTTAGAAGACGAGTTAATAAAAAAATATCGTCACTTGCCGGATCTTCCCGATTATGTGTTCCCGGATTCAGCGTTCAAAAAAAGCAAAGCAAAAGCTGGTCAAGATAGCGACAAAAAAGCCCTTACTTAAAGTAAGGGCGGGGATTAACGATTTCCTTTACGATGATACCCGTGGATAAAAATAGTTTGTTCGTACATACGAAGGCACTTAAATGAAGAATGGGGGTTGGCTTTCTTATCGGCTATCATTCCCGCTTTGCTTCTCCAACCCCACAAGCGCAAGCCCCTCGTCGGTATACCATGTTCTGCACAATAGTTCCTTCTCCTTTTCCTCATGGAGAAATACATTGTAGGCGTTCATCATCAAGTCGGCAGTAATTTCACCTTTCAGATGGTTGCTTACTGCTTTTAATGTGCGGTTCAATCCAGTTAACTCGCCTCTGAAATATTCTAAATCAAGTGAGGCAGGGTTAAAATCCCAATAAATTTGATTATTGAAACGCAGGGTATAGCCATTAACTGAATCCATTATGCTTCCCTCTGCCAGATATTGGTGTCCATCGGGGCAATGCTTTTCTCCATATTTCCATGCTTCATCTGTCAGTACAAAGGGCGCGTTATATCCATATGTTAAAATATCGCCTTTGCAAAAGGGTACGGGAATATAGATGCTTATCTCGGCAATAGCGGAAAAAAGTTCATCATCTGCACCCGCTATTATTCCGCCCTCTATAACCCAACTTGAAATGATTTCTCCGTTAAGCTCCACTTGTACGGAAAGATGCTTTTCTTCATCAATATAACGCTTATATACATAGAATGCCTCCTTGTCTATTTCGCAATTTTCGCGTTTTGTGTCATGTGCTTTTTTCACTGCACCTATAGCTTTGTCAAAAGTGCTATAAGGTATACGGTTGTGGGTATAGACTGGCGAACCATCTAAAGAAAAATATCGCTTCATATAAGTATAAATCGCGTTCGGTTCAATGCCTTTAAGCCCTTCTGCAAGACCTTTTTCAACTCTCATATAGTCTTGCAAAAACTGATGTAAGCTGTCATATAATTTTTGCTTGCGCTTGCTTTCCGCCCATTCAATCACTTTCGTATCGGGCATTGTGTTAATAATTTCTTGCCACGCCTTATGCCGCTCTGCAAGGTTTTTTTTGCTGTGATAAATAATTACCGCTATTTCAAGCGGCGTAAACTCATGCCCGATTGTGCGGCAATGCTCGGCAATATCGCGGGACGGGATAAAACTGTAAATGTCCATAGGTTAAGCCTCCTGTATCAATTTTACAATTTTTGTGGCAACTTCCATACGTTTTTTATTGCGTATGTCTATTCGGGATAACAAAATCTCGTTTTCCGCAAGTTCGGGTTTTGTCTCGGCTCCCATGATGCTAGCGTGTGGAAATAAATGCTTATAAATGTCATCTTCACCACCGCCGTTTCTTGCAATTTGAATAGTGTTCCACACAATCGCCCACCATCCACCATCACCTGAAACATCAGCCTCCAAAGGTATTATCCAATCAAAATCACCTATTAAATTCCCCACTAGTTCATATAATGCCTTATCCTCTGGACTCAATCCTAAGAATAGATTGCGTTCATGTTTCCAACACTCCCAATGCATGATTGCAGTTTCCCAGTCGTTCCCAAATTCCTTAGGCAACCTATTTTGCGCAACGTAGTTTTCGTACAATTTCGGTATATATGTCTCCAATATCTTCGCGTCAACTTCATCATGCAAACTAAATAAAATGTTTAAACCAAAACATCGCGCGGAAAACCGCTCTGCACCATAGACGGTATATGGTGCAAATCTAAAATCATTATTACGAACATTTACTTCAATAGAATTGCTGCTGATTTTCATAAAACCACCGCGCGATTTGATTTTCCCGTTCTTCATAATCTCAAAAGTTTCCCACACGGCTACAAAATAAAGTATGCTATCTTCGTTGACTGAACACAATTTTGGTAAATCATTTTCAATGAACTGAAGCGTACAGTCTTTCAAAACGATTTGACAATAAAAATATTTTGTGTTTTCGCAACGTCCACGGAAAAATTCAAAACTGGTCACTAACTAGCCCTCCTTTGTATATTTCGCTGTCAACCGTCCAAGGCTTTGGATACAAAAAACCTCATAATCATCTGCGTTAATTACATCGTCAAGGTAGGCGGTATCAAGTAAAGTCATATCTTCACTTATCACAATAAACAAATCACCGTGCTTATTTGTTTTTATTTGCTGATAAGGGTTTGTGTGTTCGTCCTCGCCATCCCACGCGCACAAATGATAGATATCCTCTTTTTCGTTTGCTAAAATCCGTTGAAAGCTACGGATATAACGGTGGGATTCACTATCATATAAATAGCGGAGCAATTCGTCATGCGTCTTGTCGCTGTTCCCGTATTCCCTATAAAAATACGCAAGCAAGTTATCTTGCGACTTATCTCTATTGGTTTTGAAATCGCGGTCAATAGAGATTTTGATTGCTTCTGCTCTGTAAAACTCCGATCCGTCATTATTCGTCATATCTATTTTTTCCTCTTTGCCGCAAAAATCCGTGGAGCAATCTCCATTGACAAATTCACTCGGAACCATCAGAACCTCGCCGTTGTCGAACTCAATGCTCATTCCTGTTGCTAACATTTGGTTTACCCCCTATTATTTGGATTTGCTTTTCTTATACGCTTCTAGCGCATTATAGACTTTGTTATAGACGAGTTGACTTGGGTAATAACGATAATCAGCGAATACAGAAATGCCAGTCTTATAAAAATGCTCCAGTATTGCGGCGGCACAGCCTGCGCTTCGGCTCTGTCCGTATTCGCATTGACAAATGATGTCGAACCCACCCTCTTTTGCGGTATAAACAAATTCTGCCAACTCTGCCGCTTCGGTGAAGTAGCTTTCAACGGTAAGCCCATAATCGCCAAGGCTATCTATGTCAATGTCATTCAGCGCAATTTGAAACACCGTGTTTGCTTGCTCGGAGTAATCTACAGGAGCGTTCCCGCGCCAAGTCTTTGTCGGCGGGTCGTAAAAGCTAATGACTGCTACATTATGCGGGAAATGTCCGTTTAGCAGATTCTCGACTGCTTCTCTGGAATATATATCAATCTTCATTTAACCGCCCCTTTTCAAAAACGCTTTAGATTGTCATTTATCCAATTTGTTATTGAAATCTCTGATGCCCTGCCATTCTCGTCCAGTGCATAGTGATACCATTTAAAATATGCCTTAACCCATCTATTCAACGCTTTAAGGTCAAGCTCTTTTTCCTGACCGCATTTCTGAATAGTTTCATCTGCAAACCCCGGTATCAAATCCGCAAATCCTTTGTAGGTGTACTTCATCACAAGCTTTTCACTAGGGATACATTTACCTTTCAGGCGCAAAACTCTGGGCATAAACGAATACACTTCGCTTATCCAATGATTTACGCTCTCATGATTCGGATTGAGCCATATCTTGATTAAATGTTCAATCACATCGGGAGCGTAATGCATAAAATTGTTTTTAACATCACTTATTTCAGCAATCCATGCCCTTGTTACTTCCGTCGAAGAGGGTTTTCTGTTAAAAACAGTATAATCCTTACTATTGATTATCGGGGCGGGGAATATATGCTTAATCCCTTTCTTTTCGCTGACTTCCAGAAAGAAATCGCCGTGTTTATTGACTCTTATACGTTGATTCTTATTATAGACTTGATTTTGTACAGCCCAATCAATATAAACCCTATCCCTGCTGCCATCGCCCTCGTATATCCGCTCAATATATGAAAGGTAAGAAGAACTCTGTAAGAAGTCCATAGCGGAAACGCCAAATTCGTAAGTGTAAGCCTTATAGCTACGGTCAATGGAAAGAATAAACTGCTCCGCCCAGTATTCCGAATTGACACGCTCATTTGCCGTTAATCCACCAAGCTGAAAAGTGCCGATATATTCAATGGGAATACGCATAAAATCTAAATTGTGAAACACTAATTCTATCGCAATCATCTTTTTATTGTTCATATCATCAATCCTCCACAAAGCTTTTATAATGCTTTGAGTAATCCGGCGTAAATCTCGCAATGACCATTTCGTGTTCATCAACGCAGTGTTTTCCCGAAAGAATCTGCTTTTGACTTATAAAATTGAATAACCCTATAACTGTCTGCGGGAAGCTTAAAAGCGTCAGCTAATTCAGCTATGAATTCCGGCGTTTGTAGCTCTCGGTATATCCTTGAAGTGTAAATATCAAACTTTTCATCTGATACATCGTATATGACACGACCGCGCGGATAAAAATCAAATTCAAGCTGATTGTATTTTTCAGCTAATCCCTCTGATTGCCATAAAGCTTTATGGAACAAACTATAATCCAATTGGTAGTTACCCTCTCTGTCGCCCTCTTCAACTGCGTTGTATTCGCCGTCAAGTACATCCATGTATGCGATAAGCTCACCCCCGACTACCCACCATATACCGATACAGGATGATTTGAGTTCATCAGGAATAACAATATCGACTGAATTTCTGTCTATATCGGTACCATACGCCCCGCGCCCTGCGTCAATCGCTTGTCTGCGCTGAATAGGGTGCTGATATGGCTGCAAATCG
>JGI994J12354_10005496_pt1 | contig 10883 bp, 11 predicted proteins | sample IntmicLarv3ML3BL_FD_12354 | JGI IMG/M metagenome (IMG submission 12354)
CGAACCTTCATCATCCCGGAGATCGTCAAGCAAACGCTTACCGAATGGCGGGAACGGCAGGAACACATGGGTGAGGCGCTGGGGCTTGATTACACATCGGACGAGCAATTTGTGTTTTGCACGCAAAAAGGCGAAATGCGGACGTACCACAGCCTTCGCAGTCTTTTGACCCGCTTCAGAAGCCGGCATGGATTCGTAAAGGAAAAATTCAATCTGTATACATTCCGGCATACCTTCGCGACAATGTTGTTGGAAGCACGCGAAAACCCGGAAATTGTGGCGCGGTTGATGGGACACGCAAAGGTAACGACAACGCTGCTGGTGTACAGCCATGTTGTTTCGCAAGATGTGTACGTGGAAACAGCCAAAACCTTAGACAGCGCTTTCGCTAAAATCGCAGATAAAAAAGAAAAGAACCAATAGGTCACAGATGACCGATTGATTCCTCCTACCCCGGCACGTCGAATTTTTGACAGCGGTTTTGACAGCTACGCCGATAATTCTAGGCAAATTTAGGGGGTAAATCATGAAAGCTTCTGACGGGATTTGAACCCGTGGCCTTATCCTTACCAAGGATGAGGTCTTTTTTGCAATTATGGCCTGAGAAACCCTTGCAGTGCGGGATTTCTGAAATCCTGATTTGGGAGGTTGACAGCAATTGACAGCAAATGTGCATTTACCAGTATTTTTGCCCGGGACTTGTCTGATTTAATTCAAAAACTTCATTTGCGTCGCACAACGAAATTAGGTTGTATTTGTCCTATTGTTTGCGTATGCTATATATGGAGGTGATTCATATGATGGTCAATACAAAAAATTTAGTTTCGATTACCGAAGCCAACCAAAACTTTTCTAAAATCGCTCGTCTAGCCGTTCTAGATATCCTATCTTGACTTATCCGTAATTTTTTTACGGTCTCTGTTGATTTATAGCAAAATTATGTTATACTATATGCGAGAGGAGTTGATTATCTTGTTAAAACGATTCGAAGTCACTAATTTCAAAAACTTTGACAAGCGAACGACAATAGACTTTTCGGACGTTCGGGATTATCAATTTAATTCGCATTGCGTTAAAGATGGTTTGCTTAACAAAATTATTATTTACGGAAAAAATGCATCTGGAAAGAGTAATATTGGTCTTGCCTTATTTGATATTGTATCTCATTTAACCGAGAAAAATGTATCACCAAAACTCTACGAATCATATCTGAATGCAGACAGCAACGAATCTTTTGCGGAATTTCGTTACGAATTTCAATTTGAGTTACATGAGATAGTATATGTATACCGCAAATCCGAAAACCGAGTTCTCCTGTATGAGCATGTCACTGTTAATGGTGAGCCGCTCTTTGAATATGATTTTGTAACAAAAGATGGTAATTTTCAACAAATAAAGAAAATCGCACCGACATTGAATTTCGAATTTAAAGATGATAAACTGTCTGTGTTGCGGTATGTTGTCAGCAATACCAAGTCAAACGAAATTGTGTCCTTGACAAAATTGATACAGTTTGTATCTCAGATGCTTTGGTTCAGAAGTCTTGACGAAAATCGTTATATTGGTTATAAAACAGAGAGTTCAGATTTCTTTTCTTTCATGTTTGAAAACGATAACCTTAAAGAATTTGAAAACCTTCTGCATAAAGCAGGTATTCAAGAACGCTTAACCGTCATACTATCGCCTTCTGGCGAGAAGACTCTTTATTTCGATAGAGTCAAGCCCTTGCCGTTTTTTCGTGTAGCTTCAAATGGCACAAAGGCACTGTATACGCTCTTTTACTGGCTACGGACTGCTGCTGATTTATCACTGTTGTTTATTGATGAGTTTGATGCGTTTTATCATGCTGAGTTGTCGGAAGCTGTTGTGCAACTGCTAGAGGAACGAAATGACTTCCAAGCCATATTGACATCGCACAACACAAATCTGCTCACCAACAGGATCATGCGGCCAGATTGCTACTTTATTCTCTCGCCAGAAAGATTGGTTTCGTTTGCCAATGCAACGGAAAGGGAGCTTCGTGAGGGGCATAATCTTGGAAAACTTTATTTGAGTGGTGAGTTTGATGCGTAAAGAAGCGAAAAAGAAAATCCTCATTTTGGTAGAGGGGCAAAATACGGAGCCTGAGTTACTCCAAAAGCTCTTCACTTTTTACCCTGAGCTTGATGTAAAATATGAGGTGGTGTCGTACTGCACTCATATATATGCCTTGTATCAATCCTTGTTTGCGGACGACAGAGCCAGCGAAATGGATTTGTTGCAAGTTTTGAAGGAACGTGAAAAAGACGATAAACAAAAAATTATTTTGGATCAAAAATACACGGATATATTACTGTTTTTTGATTTTGATGCACATGATAGTCAGTTTACTGAAGAAAAAATCAAAAAAATGCTCGCTTACTTTTGTGAGTCATCTGATATGGGGCAGCTATATATCAATTATCCGATGGTGGAATCATTCTACCATTTGAAAGACATCCCGGATATAGAGTTTCAGGACAAAATCATTGAAGTGCAAGCACTGCGAGATGGAAAATATAAAGAAATTGTGCACAAAGAATCATTTAGGCGGTTTCACAAAAAGTATCCGGCAAGCCGAAAATTGTATAGTTGTATTATTCGACATCATATTGAAAAGGCTTTACATATTTGCGCTTCTAAGCCATTGCTTGTTAATCAAGAGAAGCTTGATGCAAACATGATTTTGGATGTACAATTGGACGCTATGAAAAATGGATATATCAACGTTCTTTGTACCTGTGTATGGTTTATCTATGAGTATAACGAAGTATTAAGGAATCAAGTCATGCAGCGGTAAGTCGTCGGTGCTTCAATATTAAAAGGCTAAGAACACATCCACATCATGGTGTGTTCTTTTTTGCCGCAAAAATTCCCCGTTTGCTATTTACCCAAAGTGATCCCCATGATATTTTACAAGGTGATTCTTTATTCCACGTGTTTGAGGTGGCGCATCCCCATAATATAGATATAAATACCAAGCATTTAACAGGGTAGGCATATACTTTATACCATGCTCGTCTACCTTCCAGTCAATCTTCCAGTCCTTCGGTACAGTAACAGGATTGACCCCTATATTATGCAAATCGCGCAAAGAATTATTGAAAGCGTGCACTTCAGTAGCATCTAGCTCTGCTCTGGCCTTTGGTATTCCACGATGCTCGCTGACTTGTTGTAGCACCTCGATCAGCCGTTGCGCTTTGTCGTATCTGTAATCTTGCTTGTCAATCATCTTGATTGCATCGGCCAGTGTATAATAGTCCCCAGCTCCGATTGTCTTGTGAAAATACCAGCGGACAGCATCTGCACTTGCTTCATCTGAAAGTAAATTCCGCATTAATTCAGTGCCTGAACTTCCTGTTTTCTCCATTTCCTGCTTAGATCGGACATAAAGCTTTTGATATTTTTCTTGCACTTCAAACCGAATGATATAACGCGCATCTTCTATATTGGAGCTATCCGGATGCTTAGAATGACCTATCAAAACAGGTCGATAGCAGTTAATTGTAACCGATGTGCTAACCAAGTAAAAGTTGTTTTGTTTAGGTTTCCATCTATGGGCTTTCTTATCGTAAACAATACGCTCTTGAAAGTGTGCAGTATCGGCTCTCTTTATCAGCGTCATCATTTGCTTAGGCGTACATCCACAACGCAACTTTTCAACATCAGCATTTAGGCAATAATCAATACGCGAAAGGGTATACTCGTCAATCGCCCCCAGTTTTGACGATATATTTGCCGCTTCACAATTGAACCTTTGCACTATGCTCTGGAAATCATTTTCGTTAGAAACTGCCGCATATTCTTTGTCGCCTGCTAAGGTTTTAGGGTTGATGATAGCTGCTGTGCTACACGGTTTTACAACTCCGTCCGCCCCGCCGGAAATGAATGGCGATCTTCTACGCATTCGCAGTTCCCATCGCAACCCATTATTCTTTTCCAGATACTTTATGTGATGTTTCTTTGGCGCACCGGAGTACAAGTCTTTCGTAAATTTATTTTCAATTTTGGTGACATCAACATTTTGCTTGTCTGGATAGCAAACAATCTCATCTTTTTTTGCTCCATGATGCTGCGCCGCTTTAAGTAGCTCAATACCTTCTTGAAATGTTTCCTTTTTGTACATCTCTATAGTGTGAAATCCTAGCATTGTATTTCCCATTATATTTCTCCTCACAAATGTATTTCAACAATTAAAAATATAGTTATCGCTAATATATAATAATATTGACCATAATTAGTTGTTGAAAATATAGCATCTGTACCGAGGAATACACGGGGTAATAGCTATAATGCAGATTCCTGAAACTGCGCATAAAAAACGACACTAAATTTCCCATTATTTCCAGTGAAATAGCTGTGTTGAACGTTCCTATTCTCCTTGAAAATAAAGAAGGCAGGGAGATAAACTCTCCCCACCTTCTCTTAGTTATTTAACCATTTCACACATTACTGCTTTTGAAATACATAATACTGCGGTGTCATATGTTCTGATACATAGTCACCGCTTTTCCATTGCATGAACATATACGTTACACCATCGATCTGATGAATCTCATATGCACAAATAGTCATGTAATATAGCGGACGCACTATAAGACCCTTTGTCCAATTGGCGATTCTATAATGACCGTTATCTTTATTCGTCTCATATGTCCCACCTGCATAAAAGCTCAGAACATCGAGTGCTCCTCTAAATACTAAATCAGGATAAAGCACGAATATATTAGGATCAAAATCTGCAATATTCCGTACAAAGTATACTGCTTTCCATTCACCTATAAGCTCTGGATCATCTACGAATTTGTAATTCATATGATCGGTCAAAACATTGGTGTTGAGGTCATCAGACGTAATTGTACTATAGACTACATTATACGGCAAACTGTTGATGTACTCGCGATAAGCCGCTTCTTCATCTGTATCATCATTCACAGCTTCTTCATCTACAACCGGCTCTGATTCAACCACAGGAGCCGTTGTAAGCTCTGCCGTCATCGTTTCAGCATTATACTCACAACCAACGCCAACCACATCTGACAGCTCCCGTAATTTAAGATAGTTCGTATCATTGATGATATACGCAGAAATGCCGGTCTCAACGCCATCCACCAAGATTTTATTGGTCGCCGCTACGATTTTGAGATTGTCAGTATCCAGAACAGTAAGCTCGCTACCTTCTGTTTTATACTGTTCACCTGTTGTAATGATGACACTCCATTTCTCTGCATCCCACGCGACGGAAAACTGATTGTCTGTATCATTTAACATCACCGCAAAGTCACGAAGCTTTACATAATTGGAATTGTCGATGTTATACATGGGCAGTTTGAAGATCGTTCCATCCAACGTAACTTTCTGTTCTGTAACACGTGCTTTTAATGTTGGAGCTGCCATAACCGTCATTGGTACGAACAATGTGAAAACGATAATCATTGCAACCAACTTGCTTACATTCAATTTATTTGTCATTATAATGACCTCCTGTTCTATATTAAAATTATTTATATGGATCGATCCCTTTATCATAATCCGGAATAGGAGTATTGATATCAATCTTACTATTGGGGTTATTCGCATTCCATGAGTATATCATAAAATGCCATACCGTTATATCCATTCCATTTGGTTTAGATTTAAGATATTTCATCAAATATTTAGCTTCTTTGGAATTAAGAGTTTCGGTATGTGTTCCGTGATTGAAATACCTCTCTTCTTTCATCGTTAAACATCCCCCTCCAGTATTAGTAACTATACCGGATTTATAGAAGTGAAAATGTGGGATAGAAGCTCCCTTTACTTCTGCATATATACAGATAATAGCGTTGTTATCATCTTCATTTTCATGTCTACCAAATCTCCCGATGGTAGCCATTTCTGTGATATATTGATCATCATGATATGCTATTTGATGACCTGTCTCTTCAAATAGACGAATGGCTGCTTTATCTGCATCTTTTATATACTCACTAAAATCAATTGACAATACTGATCAACTCCTTTTCAATATATTAAAATCTTAATGTTGAATAATCCGACATCCTTTGATTCAATGGAACAAACTGCGGATTTCTAAATAATGTTGAATTCGGATTGCATCCTTCTGGAAACGATTCATCATACTCCGGATCATCAGTAAACCCACATTCATTATTCCAATGAAATATTGCCAACTCCCAATTGGTTTTGAATGTTCGATATAATATATTTTTAGGTCTATCATTTAAAAACTCCAGTAGCATTTTCACTTCGCTATTGTTTATTCTCCAAAGATATTTACCATCACCTTTATGATTGTAGTATTTAGAACTCTTGAAATCTAATCTAATAACTTTAGTGGATCTGTCATATCGTTGATGGTTGCAAAATTTGAAATATGCATTGTTACGTCCTGTATCTGGATTAACAATCACGATAAAATTGTTATTCACATCTCTTCCGACAGTTGCCATTTCAGTATATGGCATAACTACATTATCAAATTCGATATCAAGAATATCTTCAGACGCATTCATTAAACTACCACCCACTTTCATACTTCATCATATGTTAAGCGCAGACGTTCTAATTGATCACGCAAAATAGCTTTATGATGAATAATGTTTATCAATCCATTTTTTTGAGTTGTTAATTCTGCTACTGTCTTACATAGTGCAGATATATCATGTTCTATGTCATCTAATTCTTTCCAATGTAATATTAAGTCAGATGCAGCAGCTTTTAAATAGTCAGAAGCATCAACAGGAAGTATTTCTTCTATAGTCTGATTGGATATTAGGTATGTCTCTTCATCTTCTATAACAACACTATATGGCGCTGAAGGTAATGTATCATCGACAATACCAATTTGAAATGGTAAATCTATTTGCTTCATTTTATATTAACCTCCTTCATTTAATGAATATCAAGATAGGGGAGTGTCATACTCCCCTATCTTGATGAATAATTGTCTTTATGTTATAATCCTTTCTGGGAGGGAACTTGTCAAAGGCTTAAACTCCCAGAAAGGAGATATGAAATCATGAAACTTATAACCCTCGTCGAGTGGGAAACTCATGATTGGATAAAAGTTAAAAGCTTCAAGATTACCACTAATGAAGAATTAATTTGGTTCCATACAGAGTTGATTAAAAAGTAATGTTTTAAACCAAATTATTATTCTTATTATCTAGTAATGTTTACATGATGTTATTACAAGGGTAGGATATAATATCCCCTACCCTAATTCAGTATTAATTATTTAGCATACGGCGTAAAGAATAACATGCCGCCCTCAACTCTTGTATACACTTTAGCAATGATACCAAAATCACTGACCTTGATATACGTATCACCATTGACTGTAAATGCCGGAATGTTAACCAGTTGACCATCTACATATATTTTCTGATAGATCGCCGATACTGTCACGTTTCCATTCGGCTGTCCATGTCTGCTCGTAGCACTCGGAGCCCATGTAGATTCTTCCTTAGTATTGATGATAATGGAATTGGTTTTACCATCATAACCGATACTCATGCTGACGCCTTCCCAAGCATTTGTCCATGCAAGATATCGAAGCTTCGCATACATTTCACCATCTACCATGAGGGGTTCGAAACCTGTCTCTTTATTGATAGTATTCCATTGACCAACTACCTTAGTACCCGGCTTGTACGTAGCTGTCGAGAGATTATAATTGAACTTCTCACCCTTATACATCTTAAGATAATCGGTATGGTCTGCTGATGAATTGTAATAATTAGAGTTCGGCTCATCAACATATGATGTGATATAATGCAGTCCATCATCATTAAGTTCATATACTTTCGTAAATTCCTCGATTGATATATCGAATTCTTTACGAGTACCGTCATATGTTACCCAACGCTGTTCTTTATCGTACCAGAAAATATTCCAAGCATGATTGTCATTATTACCTCTAACATACTCGGTCGGAACACCGGCGGCTACTGCCATGATTTGAAATAAATTAGCATAATTGCCACATATACCAATACGATTTTTGAAAGAGATATAATCGTTATAGCGATCTCCAGCATCTGCATGTACTAGTTGGGATACTCTCCGAGACATTACATCAGCATTGGCATCTGCTTGCAATTCACCAGTTTTAGGATCGGTGTTCTCTTTAATTACAATAGCAGTATAATATTCATATTTTTCATCAAACCATGTATCACCTTTAAAATTCTTTACAAACCATTCATGAATGATTTTCGCTTTCTGATAATCAGCAGTAACACCCTTTGTAAGTGTGCGACCAAGGTTAACGATCTCGTTAAACTGAACCTTCGTCATTTGATTCGAATGACGATGTGAATATAACAGTTCAATATCACCGTAATAATCTTCAATCATTCTTTCGTCATCAATCAATTGATTGAATAAACGAATCGTGCGTTCGTAATTGGTTTCGTTCTTCGGTACAGTTGTCGGTTTCACAGACGCAGACACTCCCATCGCCGGTATCAACATAAACATTACCAGCATCGTGATTGTAAATTTCTTGAATGTGTTTTTCATGATTATTCCTCCGATTATCATTATATTTTCGAGTTAATCTCTAAAAACTGAGAAAGCACGTACAAGTTTATGCATGTCTTTGATACTTCGTAGAAATGGCAGTAGATATTTCTGTTATCTATATTTCGACAACATCTGCGATTTAGTATATTCTTTTTCAGTTTAAAAGTCAATAACTAGAACTGATAAGTTCATATAAATGTCATAATTACTGTTGCGTTGTTTCTCCAAGTGCTACTTTTAACTTGGAGGTGTTACTATGGCGATTGATTATAAAGTAATTGGCAGTAGGATCAAACAGTACAGAAAATCCATGAAAATTACACAGGAGGAGTTGGCCGAGACTCTTGACATCTCCCCAAGCTACGAGAGCCGCGTGGAGCGCGGTGCAACGAATGTGAGCCTAGAGATGCTGGTTCGCATATCGGAAGCCCTTAATGCGCCGCTTACAGCGATTCTATCCGGCACGATGGAAAGCTCCGATCATTTCTTGGATGAAGAATTGAGCAGTACAATCAAAAATTTCTCCCCCGGACAAAAACGGTTGCTACTAGATATAGCGAAGTCCATCGAAAAGAATATTCAACAATAGCCTTTGCACAACATCGTTTCACCCTAGACCTGACTGCTATATTCTCTCAAATCCGTATATTCCCACATCAGAATTATATATTCTCTCTTTGTAGCGATACACTACATAACGACACAGGGAGGAGTGAAAATGTGCAGGGCTAATAACGGCTCATACGGTAAGAGGCGCATTAACTTAATCAGAGAGGGAGGGAAAGATGCTGTCAGACAAGGAACTAAAATACACACTGAAAATGTAACCTGTCATATATGCGGTGGCGCTTGTGATCTCTACAACGCCACCTTTTTTGATGGGGCTTATGTATGTGAAAACTGTATGAGCGAGTACACGTTTATTTGCGACAAATGCGGTCGGAAATTTTGGATTCACGAGGGATATCATTCAAAGCAGCATGATGTTTGCAATTCTTGTTTTCTTTGTGCAGATATTTATTGTAAAAACCGTGACCGCAGAACGACAAAGAGTAGAGCACAAAACAAAAAGGAGTTGACACCAATGGAAAAATTGAAAATGGTTGAGCTAGTGTTAATGGCACTAACCACATTGATTTCCGCGGCAAAAGCAATCGTAAAAGTCGTTGTTCATTTCAGAAAAGCAAAGCCGACAGCGGCATAAGGTGTTCCGAACCATTCAAGAAGCACACAATATTTACGACAACTCAAAATTACGACAGACAATAGGGTTCCCAATCGGGAGCCCTATTTTTCTGCCCATTTACATTTGCGACAGGAGGATTTTTATGAAGGAATTGAATCAACAGCCAGTTTTCATATGCAACAAATGCGGTAACAGCCTTACCAATGATTTCGGCACAGAGGTGAACGGCGAGCGATACTGTTCGCACTGTATCGAAACGTACTTCGTCACCTGTAGTCACTGCGCCGGGTATGTCTATCAAGATGATGCCATATCCGATGATTATACAGACTATTGCCAAGCCTGCTATAACACCCACTATACCCGTTGCTCAGATTGCAACAGAATCATCTATCGCGGTGATGCTCATTATCCCCATTCTACAAATGCACCATACTGCTGTGAATGTTATGATAACAATGATGATGATTATGACGATGATGATGACAACAACGGCGACTTCATCCACGGGTACAACTACAAACCGGCACCTGAATTCTACGGCACAGGCAATCGGTTCTTCGGCGTGGAACTGGAGATTGACAAAGGCGGAACTAACAGCTCCAAAGCAGAAAAGCTATTCGATATCGCCAATCAGCATTATGAGCACATCTACATCAAAACAGATGGAAGCTTATACAATGGCCTTGAAATTGTCACCCATCCCATGAGCTTAGAGTATCATCAGCTTGAAATGCCGTGGAAGGAACTGATGGACAAAGCTCTGGAGCTTGGCTATTACAGTCACCAGACAACAACGTGTGGTTTGCATATTCATGTTTCTCGTAGTGGCTTCTCCAGCAACCACGCCCATCAAGAAGAATGCATCAGCCGCGTGCTCTACATTGTAGAACGCTTCTGGGAGGAGCTACTCCGATTCTCTCGCCGCACAGAAGAACAGTTGAAAAAATGGGCTTCGCGTTATGGGTACAAAAGCCGACCGTTGGACATTTTGGATTCAGCGAAGAATGCGAGCAATGGGCGATACACCTGTGTCAATCTGCAAAACCGTGACACGATTGAATTTCGGATTTTTCGCGGTACATTGCATTATAATACGCTGATAGCCACATTGCAGCTCGTGAACGAGATTTGTGATATGGCTGTTTTG